>Ga0123342_1000746_pt1 | contig 52909 bp, 25 predicted proteins | sample Turbeawhitnodule_FD_89960 | JGI IMG/M metagenome (GOLD analysis project Ga0123342, IMG submission 89960) | Root nodule microbial communities of legume samples collected from Mexico - Turtle bean Mexico white nodule | ecosystem: Host-associated > Plants > Roots > Nodule | place: Mexico: Nepantla...
AGAACAAACATGGTATTTGTGTGAGGAACAATATAATGTGCAGAACCTGTATGCATAATTTTCATACCTTGATTATTACCTAGTTTGAGTGTTTCAGGTCCATGATGGCTTTGTTTGGTTGTGCAATGACGGGACAATGGTAGAGGATGAGGATGAAGAAGAAGAGGAGGCACTCGAGGCCATGAGGGAGGAGAAATTTTTTTTGACTCTGATACCATGTTAAACGTAGAGGAGAGAGAGAAAGAAGAGATGTGGAAACATGAGAGAGAAACTAATTCATATATTGAAACTACGTGCATAATACAGAGTGTTATGCGTATATATAACACATATACGTAACAGTATCCTAACTGTCTAACAGAAAGACAACCGTTCATAAATAGCTATATTATATTTCAAAATTTTATTTTATTTTCCTCAATAACATTAAAAAAAATCTTTCTCTTTAATTTTAAGATATACAAAATAAGAGATAAAAATAAATATATATAATAAACTGCTGATATGTTTACAATCTTACATCAAATTATAATTATTATTTAAAATTACATTTTGTCACACCATACTATTTAAACTAATGTCTTTTAAGTATAATATTACAAGTCAAATGAATTTTGAATATGAAAATAATGAAATGGAAAATTTGGGAACTCAACTTCACTGTTAAATTAAAGGTTCACGTACGTACTGACATACACCATCTTTAACCACTTATTTGCTGCCACGTGTTACTATGGAAGGTTCATTCACCTTTACAGATATCTTGACGTTCTCGCACGTTTCTTTCCTTCGTCTACCGACACAGCTTTCTCTCTCTTTTCAATTAAATATTAAGGCTAAAGGGTTCAACGATAATTCTTTTATGTTTATGGTGAACTTTCAAACGGGCTTTTTCGTCACGACAAACGGGATTATTGAATCACAAACGCTGAAACGCAAATTAAGAATATTAATAATATCTTTCAGGTGATCAACTAAATTAACAATAGTATTATTAATCAGTCATTGACCTACTATCCTTTTCATAGCAATCCACAGTTCAAATAAAAGAGAATTTATAAATGCAAAAAAATTATATTTTTCAAAAGAAACTTGTCATTATTGATATAACTCTTTCTTCATTCAATTTTTTTATACAAGACTTGTTTCTATATGATGGTTGGCAAGTATTTATATCATATATTCATTGCGAATTTGACTTTGACCATCTGTCCATTTCCATCACTCTGATTTATTTATTTTTTTGTCAAATCGATGTTATAACACTTTCTTTTTCAGTTAAATCAGTACGTGAGTATACAAAATTCTTTGCTTTCCGTTGTGAAATAAAGAAAATTAAATTAAGATCTATTAACGTTTATATACGAATCACACCACTTGCAATATTCTATGTAAAACACATAAACTAAAGCTGCTATAAGTTGTGAATTAAGGAAGTAGAACACCAAATTTCCGATGGACATAAGTATCAAGTTATTTTTAAATACATGTTTTGATCATTACATACTTGCACATCTGTAGATTTAGATAACATAAAAATTAAATTCAAAAGTACTTTATTTTTAAAAAAAAAATATAAGTGAAATACGTATGTGTGTGTGTGTATATATATATATATAAATTTAAAATCAAGATATATAAGTAAGTATATTAGGACCCTCAGATATTTTTTATTTATTTCCTATGTTAAATTTAAAAATGAGAAAAAGTGTAAAAAGAAAAATGTTTTTTTTGTAAGTATAGTCAAAAGGAAAACTAATTAATGTCAAAGAATAAAAGAATTAGTGGTGTCTTTTTTTAAGGCAACAAATTAATATTGTTTAGCGAATTATCTGGTATAATTAATAATCAATATTTAATACTATTTCAGTCTTTTGATAAATTATCATAATTATATAATGAAACATTATACCATGTTTGCGTGCAAGGAAAATAAATATGTATATTTTGTTCAATGAATTGATTTTTTTTATTCTTTACCATGAAGCTTTTACTAACCTTTGTGGGTACATTGAACCAATTGTAAACTTTTAGTTTAGCGTGCGATCCGTATGGATTTCTGCGCCATTTATTGCAGCATTTCATGGTTAGATCCGCGTACTGATGTTATTCTCACGGCCATGTCCAGTAAGGAATCGAATACGGTACCAAATCATATGAACCCACCCATTGTTTCAGCTCAGGATTCAGTTTATTAGATTAAACTAAAGTAATTAACCTCCACGTGCATGAACACACGAACATAGGATCAAAACCAAACTAACTTCGAATTATTACCGTGGGGCAGTAGAAAAAGGAAAAAGAAGAGGATTCGAACGAAGAACAAGGAATTTTTATATACACAGAAATTTATTAAGTTGAAATAAAAAGTCGAGGAATTCACGCATCCAGAATGCGGAAGCTCTTTGTATGCACAGTTATTCGATAGTTGATACAGTAAGAACAGTACGATTACAATGACACCGTCACTTCAAAATTCACCCTTTCCTCCTCCTAGTTTGAATCTACGCCGCCTTATGTTCTCTTCAAATCTGTACCAAGCTACAACAAAACTCTTGTCACCCTTGCATTGAACCAATCGGAAATTAAGCTCCGGAGAGAGCTCAAGTTGTATTGTATGTAACTATATACTCTATTATTATATATGTATGTATAATTGTGTGTGTATATATGTGACGGATCGTTGGATCCTATGTAGGATGGAATGAATCTGAAGAATGTTGATCAAGAATCCAAAGAAAATGGAGTGTTCAATAGATCATAGGGTGCCCAAAGCGCGTCCAAAGGGCATGGCCTGTTAGCGTCCAATCGAACCCAGGGTTTACCTTTGCCACTCCAATGCAAGAGACTAACAGGGCCAGGGTGGAGATCTCTGCAGAGTCCACGGAAGTTATCACCGCCGAGACCGTGCTGGTTCCACCTGTGATCGACGGAAGCGATGTTCCCAGCAAAGACAAGCAAGAAGGGAGGGAGAGAACCCAAGTCGTAGATTCTCATCCTCTTCTGCAGCTCCATCCATTCCTCGATTTTGGTGGTGTAATCCCCCTCTCGCCACCGCTCCAAATCGATCACCATCACCCCCGTGTTGAAGTAGCAGGGCTTCCTATCGGCGAAGGTGAGCGAGAGCGAGGGGTTGGACCAGAACGTTGGGGTGAAATACGCGGTGAAGTTGGCGTTGCAGTATTCAGGGGCGGCAAGGACCGCCTTCTCCCCCAACGGAGTTTCTGCCAGCTTGGCAATGTCGTCAACGAGGATAAGGTCGGAGTCCAAGTACACGACGCGCTGCACGCACAGCGGAAGGAGGTTGGGCAAGTAGGAGCGCGCGTAATTCAAGGGGCAATCGAGCGCCGAGCGAATGGAGGTGGAGATGAGCCCCGAGACTTGGGAGTCGTCGAAGGTGTAGAGGTGGAAGTTGAGGTAGGGGAAGGAGTTGGAGATGGCGGCGCGTAGGAGGGACGCGTTGGAGGAGCAGACGAAGTGGAAGAATATGTTTTGCGGGCAGGAGGAGTGTTGGAGGACCGAAAGGATGGCCGCCATGGATCCCCGGATGTATGTGGTATCGAGCGTCATTGCGACGTGGACTGCTTCCTCGGAACATATGTAGGTGTCGGCGTTGTTAAGGTTGTGGTGTGTGTCGGTGATGGAGGCGCAGTCTGGGGAGTTGTAGAATTCGGGGGCCTCTTTGAATTGATGGGTGATGGTGGTGGTGGTTGATTTGGCCTCATTGGAAGAGGAGGACGGAGAGGGTAGGGAGAAGAGGGAGAGAATGAGAAAGAACAAGAGTGGTGGTTGATTTGATTTTGGTCTTCTGGGCTTTAATTTCATACTGTCTATGGAGAAAGAGATGAATGAATGAATAGAGAGAGAATGAAGAATTAATATAAGGCAGGGATTTTGGTATAGTTGGTGAGTTCACACACATCGTGGATGGTTTTCTAGCATTTTCAGGCTTAGGATGTTGGGTCCCTCTTTCTTAAAGTTTGAACTTCCTTCTTGTCTCAATTACTTCTCTTCTTTCTTTCACTCATATTGTTATCACCATTCATCAAATTCATTCAACTTCCAGTCTACACAACAAAAATAGGGCGGGCTCCACTTACTTTTACAGTAATAAATAAATACCTTCTTTCTCATGTTAGCCTTTTCATGTTTACTCCTCCAATTCTTTTTTATTTTATTCAATGTTTCTCATAAAGTTTTATTCTTCCTATACTTTTTCATCAAATTTTATTCTTTATACTTTTTCATCAAATTTTATTCTTTATACTTCCAGCACAGACCTTAATATTTTTTAAATTTTATTTTATCAAATAAACTAAGCAACTACTCTACTAACGTTATTTTTTGTTTTTATTAAATGATGATAAGCGTTGTGTTTACTAAAAACATAATTAAACCGTGTGTGCTTTTTTTATTAAAATTCATCATTTACTCTATTTACTAAACATTTGTGTAAGTATCATGCCTTTTCTTTTAAAACAGTTATATTTGATTTTTTACCATTAAGAACAACTTTTGGCAGAAAAGTAGGGACTGATTTCTTTTGAAATATAAGAATTATAAAATTTGTTTTACAAAGCCTTTTTCATGTTATATTTTTTTTGTAATTTTAACATTTAAACCAGTTTATCGAGTATGAACCAAAACTAATTAAAAAATTTACAAATACCGACGTTAAGTTTCCTCCCTAATATTATATTCAAGTGATTACTATTTCATCTTATCTAAATTAATTAATTTTGCAATGTCTGTGATAAAACCGGCCATCCACGTTGAATTTGAGGGGTTCACGACAAAATTTCTCTGTGGCCTGACCCTAAATAATTGTCACGATATTATGATTTCACATGCTTGTTCAGCAGCTAGTTTTCTTCATGTTTTCCGTGGATAAAGTTTTACATTTTAATTCATTTTGAATGAAAAAAGATTGTTTCTAATAACAGCAATTGAGATGGGAAAAGGAAATACTCAAACCTATCACTAAATAGATTACATTTTAGAATTATCTTTGATAATTATGAGAAATAAGCATTGATCCGTGAAGCTTTGATGAGAAATTGAAAATGGTGAGAGTACTTGATGGTAAAGTGACAAAGACAGAAGACTTGTAAAGAGTGTGTGGTGTTTCTTCGTATTCACTGTGTTTCTTCGTTGCAGTAAACGTTGTTCTTACGACTTTATATGTATTTATCTAATTAAGCAACACACACGCACACATTGAATCAGTGTTGTTGATGTTTGTGGTCAAGCAAGCCATTTTTTTCCTTTTTGGTTTCTTCTTACAGTATATATGTTCAACTATCACACCTTCATCTGAAAACCATATCTCAGCAACCGAATCTTCCATAGACATTTTCATTCTGATAAAGGATTGTTAATTAAGTAATTAAGAAAAATTAAGTAAAGAATGATTGAATTAAGGGTTTTGGTGAGTGTGCAGTGTTAACGGGTCCACTTAGGGTGATGCTACAAAATGTCAGACGTACGAATGTCCCATTTATTGGTCTATATAATCAATTTCATATTCATGTGTCTTTCGTCTTATTTTTACATAATATTCTCACATTTTACACATGGAATACTTCATGGATCTTTTAATGCTTCACCTTTTGCTTTTCAATTATTATTATTTCTATTTTCACTCCCCAATAGGTTTTTCGTCAAACTAGATTTAATTTTTGCCTTGAAACATTATTAAACTGACAAATTTTTATTATTATTTTTTTCGTTATTTTCTATCGAGAATGTTACTCTCAAATTTTAAAGTTTAATTCTTATTCAATGTCTGTATAGAGATTTTATGTTATTGATTGGAAATTATACGTATATTAAAATAATTATTAAAAAGTTATGCACTGATTGCATAACATAGTTCGACACTGTCATCACAAAACCATCATGCATCCTAAACTGATTTATAATAATTACCTTAGAACGTAATTATTATAAATCAGTTTATAATAATATAAAAATAGTTCAATTATACTAAAACTATAGATAAAAGGTATTTTTTTTCAAAGAAAAGGAAATGAAAAATCAAAAAATAAGGAATGAAAAGAAATCACATTGAATTTTCCCGTTCCAAAAGCTGTTCTTTACATATCACAAAGAAAATATGTGATTGATATATTGCAAGATACAAGATTCACAAATGTTCGTTCAGACAAATTTCCAATGGAACAATACCTAAAACTCACATCGGATAGAGAGTTATTAATAATCCAATAAAATACAGGCGACTTGTGGGACGACTGATATACCTCAAGGTTACTCGGCCTCACATCGTATTTTCGGTTCGGAGCCAAAGTCAATATATACCGCCTCCACGGAAACCTGGATGTCGCAATTCGAGTCCTAAAGTACATCAAAGGATCACCGGGACAATGATTGCTATTGCCATCCGATAACAATCTGACATTGACAGTTTATTGCGACTCAGACTAGGGAGGTTATTCTATTATCTCATGGAAGTCAAAAAAATAGACAAACTTATCAAAATCACCTGCGGAAGCAAAATACCGCATGATGACTAATACTTGTTTGGAGATAGTTTGGTTACGATATCTGTTGCAGAACTTAAATGCAATGTAACTTACCAGCTCGACTTTTTTGTGACAATCAAACGGACTTGCATATAACAGCGAACTCAGTATTTCATAAACACACAAAAACACATTGAGATAGATTATCACATTGTGCGAGAAAAATTACAAGTCGGAATAATGTCGTATGTACTGACACATAGCTCACTCACAAATATATATTTCTTATACATGAAGTCACTCATAAATATATATTTCTTATACATGAAGTGATGTAAATACATAAAAAAAAATTAAGAAATTACCATTTCTTTTACTATTTTCTTATATACCATTCTATTATATGTATAATTATTTTCATAACAAATTGAATTAGGACCCCTTTAAATGTTATCGGTAAAGGACATGTACATGTATTCTCTCGAAAGCGAATTCTATTAGTAATATTATCGAATGACAAAACTCTCATGTTATTTAATGTAATTGCACATTTGTTTAAAACACTAAATGTTTTTTTAAATTATTTTCTTTCAATGTCGCCAATGGAATTTAATTTTCTTTATATTAAAAAGTTCATCTATGATAACAATACTTGTTTTTGTTAATTTGAATGGTATTAAAGTTAGCCTTTTCTTAGTAAAATTGATTTCAACCTTATAAATGAAGTTTATTAAAGGCCATGATGTATGGAACAAAAATTAAACTAGTCATTGGTAAAATCCACATCTGTTATATATATAAAGTTAATTTGTGAAGGACTTTGAAATTTTAGTGAATAAAGGACAGTAACAGAATATTAGTTAAAACATTGTTATAAGAATATAATATAGAGAAATTTACATTTATTTCCTTCTTCTTTTTTAAATATGTACTTATATATATTTTGACTCTATTTTTATTGCAAGTGATTTTAATAGTTTTTTTTTTCTGCCACTGTAATTAATATCATGATTGATGATAAATTTTAAATATTTATGATCTATTTTTTATAATGACAACGACAAAGCTTTAACTTAATATTTATACACATCATTAAAATGTCTCACTATTAAGCCACCCTAATGAATTATTCATATCTGCTCTGTGACCATAGAAGACAAAATAAAATATCTAAATTGAAAAATTAAAGTCATTAATATAGGTATTTAAATTTCATTCTATATTAAAACATTAAATCAATAATACGATATTAAAATTAATTGATGATGGCATTGGAATCTGCAGAAAAGAAAAACTAAATGTTCTTGAGAGAGATATTGGGTCAGTCAGACTTATTTTTAAAAATATATAAGGAATTTTGTTATTAATTATTAAGTATATTTATATTTTGTTGTATAATTCTCTAATCTGCATATTTTATCAAGAAAATATCCTATTTACTGCCTAAATAAGATGCCTTTTTTAAAGTTAATTATTCATAAAACACTTATTTTAAGTTTATATAATCTGATTCATTTACTAATTGCTTACTTTTACTATGAAGCTTTTGTATTAAAAAAATATTAAAGTACAACTCATGTTCACTTTTTAGACAATGACTCTGTGTATATTTCAAACCAAGAAGAGGAGAATATCATTTAAGCATATCTAAAATATCAATGTAATTTGCTTCAATTATTAATATGCGTATGCCAAACTTTTCATTTATTACAATTTCAACCCAACATATTTTTAGGCATAAAACGAATATTGAAATGAGATATTTTTAAGTTTAATATTTAAAAAATACATTTCATTAAAAAAAAGTTATAAATATTGGAAAATATCTAATTATTAACAGTAAATAACTATTTTTTAGACCCAACACAAGGAGTTTAGCTATTTTACTCTTGGATTACAATATTAAAAATATTATTTTAATCAATATTTATAATTATATTTTATATTCGTGGACATAGAAGAAGAATTTAACTATGTCTTGGCTTATATTTTTGGTAGACACTCTTGTCATGTGTGTCTCTTATGGCAATATTGTGACCCTTAATGCATGTGAATGTGCAATACATGGAAATGAGCGAAGTTATTTCTGAACTATTTAAAATTTGTCTTACTATATTTTTAATTTATTTGCTTTAGTTAAATAAACAAACTCAAATTTTTATTAGATTTGATTATGCAGATGAACTGAGTCTAAATATTTCAAATTTGATATCAAGAGTTCATAAATAACTTATATATATTACATGAAATTAGTTTTACATATATTGTTATACTTGTAATTTTTTATTAAGAGTTTTTTTATTTATTTTCATAATATTTGGTGAGTTAAATGAAAATAAGGGTTTGATAAATAAGTTGTTATATTGATAATTTAAAAAAAATAAATTAAGAAACACTTACAAAAATAAAATTAATTAAGTTATAAATGAATTAAACAAATAAAAATTAATTTTAATTTTTTACCAAATCAAATTTAAGCTTTTAATTGAATTTGATTAAATAAATAAGTGAAGTTGAATCCATTAATTTTTTTTACATGTGAAGTCCAAATTTTAAGAAGTTGACTTTTGACAAACCCATTCACACCCTAATTAATGTTAGTATCTTATACTCTTTGCATTCATTACCCATAGAGACAAAACATGGACATGTGCAACAAAACTCAAAAACATGGCCCTGTCCCTCCCCTCAGAGTTAACAGATGCTCTACTCCAAACAAATTCTCTCATAATTCTTAGTATTTCTGACACAACTCTAGAACACTCATGATCAATCACTCACAATTCTTGGACCAAAACATAGAGTTAAATTATATTTAGAACAAAGGATTAGGATTTGGATCTAGAAATTTTAGATGATGATATAAGAATAAGATAATATTTTTTACTTCAGATAACAAATTTGACAATGTAGTTGAAACAGTGTATATTAATTACAATCTAGTACTACTTCAATAACACAAAAAATTCAATTGAGTGAGGGCATATCTATTAATTAGTTTTGTATTATTGTTACTCAGACAATTCTGTCACGTGTAACATGCAGTTCTATAAAAAGTGAGAAGACATCTTGCCTCACGACAAAGCCATAAAAGTATAACATGTTTTGACCTCATAAGTAGTTGTTAGTTGAAAGTTAATTAAAACGTGCTAGGTATAAGTGAAAACAGAAGCATTTTTTATTAATAACAAAAAAAAAAAAGCATTTTTGATCCTTCTGTACATTGAGAAAATTAGTTTTTGGTTTATAATTTCTGGACAAACTTAGCATAATGCATATTGTGGAATATGAAGGGAGGAGAAAATTTAGGCTTTGTCGAAAATGGTTCAAATGTGGGAAGTGAGGGAGGTTTAAGATTTCTCTTAGATGAGGTTGAAGGTAGGCTCCATGAGTATTGAAAAATTATATTTTAATGTCTTTATGAAAAATAACACACTTAATATCTTCATTTTAATAATACATGCTGATAAAAAAAATTAATAATATATATTAATACTTCAAATTAAAATATTAATATAATTAGTTATAAAGTAATTGTTTTCCTATTAATGACTTTGAGAAATCTATCTTCATCATTATTTGTTCTATCTGTAAGATTGTGAATGAAGTTGACAAACAACATGAGTGTCCAATAATCAATTAGGAGTGCTAAGCTTTGAATGATTTTCTTTTCTACGTACTTAGATGAAAAAAAATATTTTTTCATATAACAAATAAAAAGGAAGCAAGGAAACATACAATTTGTGATTGAGAACTCAACAAAAATGTTATTTTCAAGCTTTAGATTTGGAAGCTTTAGATTTGGAAATAATGTTAAAAATCCTACATCAATTAAAAATAAGATTAAATTATAATACATATTATACCATTTTAGATTTAGGAATCGATTTTTTTATAATACATATTATACCATTTTAGATTTAGGAATCGATTTTTGTCCCACTAAGTATATGTTGAATGAAACATCAAAAGTAAGTTAAGTGTTAGAAAAATATAAGATTTAAATGTCATGTAATAATAAGTTACCCTTTAGGTGATCTCGATCATAGAACACCTTCTTTGACAGGTCTAGCGAGATTGATGATAATTATAATTTATTATCGAAATGTTAAAAACTAGATAAACAACTAAATTCTTAAATTTCAAGACTTTTTTTTTTCCTATACCTCTTACTTCTAGAATATGCTTTTCCAGTACTTAAAACTATCTAATGAAAACTAGAAAAGAGAAACCCCTATAAATACGACATATCCTAAGTTGAGAGAAATACTTGAAATCACCAGTTTAAAGTCATTTTTCTTTAAATTAGAAACATTTTAACGTCTATTGTGGGAATTGGGAAAAAATTTCTCATCTCCACAAGACAAAAACAATTCAAAATCATGATAAATCAAAGATAAGATGGTGTGAACAATAAGAAAAATACAATAAAGAAGGGTTAAATTATGTTTTAATAATTTTAAAAAAAAATCATAAACATCATTTAATACTTTATAGTTAGATGATAGTTTTATATAACAAACAATTTATTAATGACTTTTTGAATCATGTTGCATTCGATAAAGCAATGACTTTTTGAAATCATGTTGCATTTAATGGAGCGCGCAACATTCAAAAACTTACATTTAATAAATTTATTTGTTTAAAACCCTTTTAGAAACTTGTTTTTAGCATAACTCTCCTTATGTTAGTACGAGCAATAATAATATGCGTAAAAGTCACCGTGATCTAAAAAATACTCGATTTCTCCCACTGTCATACCACAAATCGATTTAATCATCATAAGAATTTCCTCTCAATCCCCTTTAATCACAACTTAACAAAGGCACAAAGTAAAATCAATACGATGCCAAAAGCTAGATCTGTTAATTTTGAGGTATATATACACATATTACCTTTAGAATTCATAGATCTAGTTCTTACATCTCAGGTGAATATGCATATCACATCCAAATCATCCTCTTTAGTAGGAAAAAACGAGAAAATGCTTGTAACTTGATGATGTGTCTTGGAGAAAAGTTCATCAATAGAATGTTGTTGTTCGCATATATCACTTTATGAAAGTTATCACTAAATATTAAACTCCTTTACTACGTGGTTTGTATATGGCAACAACACTTAAAACTTTCAAAGTGTGAATTGAGTTTCCCAAACATAAAAAAATGTTGACCAATTAATTTGAGTTTAATGGATATACGTTGTAACTTGGAAGTTAACAGATTCTACACTATCAATCAATGAGAAATCAACATTGGTGTGACATTTGGTGCATATACTTTGTTCTCATTAAATTTTCCTACATTCAAGTTACAACCCACAAGAATCAGTGTTTTTCCATAAATTTCAACAAATAGTGGAAAATGTGTTAAACATAATGTATTAAAGAGTGTGGTGCTAACATTCTGATTCAAGAATTGTCAAACCTCAGGTTATGTACTAAAGCCTCGTCGTTCACATTAAAAGATAAAAAAAATAATTCAACAGGTGATAGAAAGCAATAATGCCCGTGAATCATATAGAACTAGAGGAAGGGGGGATATTACCTTGGTTGGTGGTGATTTGCACTGTGAACATTGAAACTATGAAGGAACTCTCGAAGTTGTGGGGATGCTGCATTTTGTGTTACGAGACATATTGAACAAGAGGAAGTAAGGAAAAGAGAGAAAAGTAATTTATAATATTATAAAATATCAGACTTTTTGTTCCATCTCATTCCAACCAATTTGGAAGGGAAGAAAAATGATACAAAACAATACTATATGTTCCATACCAGTCCACCTTATTCCATCCTCTTTTTACATATCTAAACAACGGAATTTAATCCCACTCCACCTCCTTCCACTAATCCAATCAAAGACTTAGATTTCTATATACTTGTCCAAGTAATGTAAAAACCATTCCTGGTCATACAACAACAAAATAGAGCACAAAAACAAGCTGAATGTAAACATCACAGAATGTGCACAAACCACATCTAAGACTGTTGAAATTAATATAAGAAAGTATAAACCCTAAATATTTAGAAGTAAAAAGTACTATCCATCAACATATTTTAGACATAACACCAGATAGTACTGTCAACATGTACCGGAAAAAATGAGAACACAAGAAAACAAAGGGCAGAACTTCACTATTTCAACTGTCTTGTAGTCTCAAACACAGTATACTGACCATGAAATTAATATCTATGGATGATACAACTGGTATCTTTATTCCTAAGAATTGGTGTTCTGCTTTCATGCTTTAGATTTAACACATGGATACCACGCAAGTTGGGTGTCACAGAGAACGGGACTACAAGAGTAATAAGACAGTATTATTCTATGAACATTATCCTTACTCCTCAGTTACAAAACAAAGCGCACCAGAAGACCTATCATAGCAGAAGTCTTGTTCTGCCAGCAACCAGAGATGGTATCCAATCTATTGCCAAATAAAAGCAAGAAGAACACAGAAAACAACACCTAGAAGCAGGTTCTTCAAATAATAGTCTTGCTGACTTTGATGAGTGCGAAGAGGATATCCGTGAGCATGAACACCATGAAATGTACTAGAAAATCCATGAGGAAAACCAGAGGCTCCCCGATACAAGGCCCCATCGTGAAACCCATGCAACTGAAAGTTGAGAAAGGACGGTATAAAACCACCAAAAGCTGCGGGCAATCCGAAATTCCCAAATCTTGTTGTTGCCATTGGCGGTGGTGCAAAGCCACTCATAAATCCAAACCCATGTGGGTGAAAACTATTTGTTTCTGGTGGAGGAGCAGTTTCAGGTCTCTGACCGGCCGGGCGATCTGGGATATTCATGCCCGGAATAGACTTTGATCTTGGATCAGTGGAGGTCTTTCCTCTCCCATACAAGGGAACCAGCTTGTCCTCTTCCACGAGGGCCTTGCAAACCGGGCATTCTCGTGACTGTGAGTGAAAGTGAAGCCATTTGTAAAGACAAGGCCAGCAGAAAAGATGACCGCACAAAGTAATTATGGGGTCTTGCGCTAATTCAAAGCAAATGTTGCACTCAAAATTCCCAGCATCATTGCTATTATTATTGTTGTTGAAGTATGAAGGGCTTGGGGGTGACCTCCCAGTTGATTCCCCAAACCCACTTGCCATCTACAAAATCCAAACATTCAGATTCCAACACAACTTAACAGTTCTCCATAACATATATAACAACGGTCACACACAAGACAATCCTCGCACACCACGCTCTGTGACAAAAATAATCAGTATTTTACATGTGGTATTTCAGAACCAAAAAGCTATCGCATGTTTCCTTAACAAACAAACACGTTTTCAATGACGCAAACGACAAAGCCCGCTTGATGAACGGAATTGAAAGAAAAAAAGGGTGAAATGAAAAAAACAAAGAAAATCTAGAGAAAGGGATGAAGATGTGGCAATCAGAGGAAATCAAACAAACAGGAATGCATGAAGCTGACAAAATAGCCAGATATGGTTTGATGAAGCAAAAATTAAAAAAAAAAAGTAGTCAATTTTGAAGTCTTTCTTACATGAACAATTGAGAAGTGATGCAAAGAAGATTAGGAGGGTTTACAGATTGGGGCATTTGACAGCGCGAAGAAGAAGAAGAAATGGAAACGATAAAGGAAAGAAGATGGCAATAGAAAATGACAAACCTGGAGAAAGGGGGAAAATTGAGAGAAGAATTGATGAAATGCGGAAGTCAATGGTGAAAAGAGAAGAAAGGGGGCAGTATCATATTTATATCATGTGCTTCTTTGCTTCCGATTTTGGTTTATCTGCACACAAGAGATCCAAACCAATCACCAACCTTCTCCCTTTTACTGTTCCTGCAAATTAACAATTTAACCCAATGTTACTATTCACTTTATTCCTTATTCCTATTTTTTACTACTCTTTTCTAATTCTCCTTTTTTTTTACCATTTTTTATTCATAATATTTTTTAATCCATACTCTTATTTTAAATGCAATATAAGATTTTTTTAATCAATATCTAATTTAGACATAAAAATAAAAGGAAAGTACTCTTTGAGATTATTTTCTTATTACCAAGCATGGTTAAGTTTAAGGAAAATAATTACTCTCCCAAAATTGATAAACCAGACTTTAATCTGCTTAAAAAAGTCATCACATCCAGTGATTCACTCTATATTAACTCCAAAAATATATAAAAAAAACATCAAATTTTTAAAAGTTTTTAGATAACTAAAAAATTAATTTGTTGCATTCATCTCCAAATTTTATTATTGAAATTTAAACATTGAACTTAATTTCTCACATTATGAAAGGTTAGTTTATTGCTCTAATGCAAACTCCAATTGATAAAGAGAAAAAAAAATAATGAATTATAATTTGTGATGAAAAATAAATATAATATTATCGTAAAATATTTAACAAGATTAATCTTTATGTTACGTCATTACACCGCATATCACGGGTTATTAAGATGACTGGTTGTTAAATGTCTGCAAAAGGTATTTAAGAATAGAAACATGTATAAATTAAATTCAGAACTTCGAAATTAAAAATATACCATTTATAAAAATATAGCAAATAATTAATATTTTACATCCAAGATAATGTTAAATATTTAATAAAAACATTTAATGTTTTCAACTAAAATTATAAATTAAAATAAAGGATTAATATCTAACATTCTTACTTTTTTAATTAACTAGATTCTTTATTTAAGTTATCCTTATTTCAATATTGAAAGTAAGACTAAATATTGCAATTTGATTTCTATCATTAAACTCAAATTACAAAGTTTTAAATACCTTTGAATTTTAGTTTTTAATGGGGTTAATATCTGGGTAGTAATAAATTAACTAATATGTCAATAAAAACAATATAATGAGACAAAATGAAAGTAACATCTATAAAATTTTAAAAATTAGTGTTAAATTATAAATACGTTTAAAATAATTTATAACCATTTAATTTTTTTAGAAATTAATTGACACGTTTTTAAAAGTAGTTGGTAAAAATATACTAATTTATTATTTGTTTTAAAAATAGTTGGTAAAAATATCCTAATTTATTACATTTCTACATTCCACCTAATTTCTAAATAGAAAAATGAAAGTGGCAGAAGTAATAACTTTGAAGTCCACGTTTTAGTCAAGTCTGGCGGCTTCCTGTAATTTCCTTTCCAATTATCGACATAATTTACCTTTATTATTAATTACAAATCCTTAATTATTTCATAATAAATATGTTTTTGCACTTTATAGATTATAAGTTAATATTTAATCTTTCGTGAATGTAAAAATTTACATTAAAAATTATTAAAATTAAACTCAATTTTGTATTTTACATTTAGTGAAAGACTCTAGGGTTATACCACAAAGTTCACATCCATGCTTTTACATAATGACTTTTCAGGTTTTTTCTTCCTACACCAGTTTGATTTCTAACGAGATCCCATAATTTTTAAAATGATTATTTTATTTTAGAATAAGATTTTTGAATTTTTCAGAACTAATAGGATTTCAAATAACACACTTCTAGAAACATACGAAATACTTTTCGGAACGAACTTTCTAGAATATAAATGTATTATGAAACTAGTTTTCAAGAAAAGAATTTTCAAAACAAATTTTCTAAAAAGATCTTTCTTTTTTTTCCTTTTAAATAGTGCAGTAAAATGAAAATGTAGCGATTTTTTTTTTCTTTCAAAGAGTACAATGAAAAATAAAGATGACAGCAACAATGATAATAAGGAGAATGATAATGGTGGCTTTGTAGAGTAGAGGAAAATATTTTTGTTTTTTTTTTCTGTTGGTATGAAATACAATTAGTCATAATGGGGTCCAAGAAGAAAAAGGTCATTTTTAACCTCAACTTTCTATAGCATAAAGCCCAAAGAACTTTACAAAGACCAGTTTGGGCATTGCATTTTGCACTCCCATATTGATCTTGCATCCCATAAAAATGAAATTCCCAGCTTTACCTTTTAGTATTTTGGATTTTAGATTGTGAATTTTGAAATATATTTTTATATTTAAAATTAAATTATAAAATGTAGAATATGGTATATATTTAAAATAAATTTTCAAATCCAAAAAATATATTTTAAAATTATGTATTATATTATGGATTGTATATCCCAAAATATATTTATAAAATACATATTTCGAAATATAATTTTGAATTTGAAAATACATATATACTACATTATAGAATGTATTAATACTTTTTGGATTACACATTATTGAATGCATTATGTATTACTGGATTTAAAAATACATTTCAGAATGTGCATGTATTACGGATTAAGAAATTCTTAATAGATTTATATTTTGGAAGATATTTTCTTGATTTATAAATATGCAATCTGTGATATATTTTCTCAAGGATGTGTTTGTCATTTCATCCCTTCATTGGGGGTGTAAGTCTAAAAACATGAGAGTGCACAATTGCGATAAGTTGACACTCATTTTATTGCTTGTTGCGTTTTCATACTTTTTATGAAAAGTCTAATTTATCTTTTATTAATTATAAAATTTAAAAGATATTTTAGAGATTCCAAAATACCTTTTGAATTCTATTTCAAATTATAGAATTTGAAAGGTATTTTCTAAATTTAAAAATACCTTTCAAATTTAAAATTTGGAATACAAATTTGTATTTTGTATTATACAATTTAAAATGCAAATTTTATATTTCAATTTTTCAATTCATAATGTAAAAAAATTTATTTCAAATTTTATAATTTGAAATACAAAATTTACATTTCTAGAGAATACAATAGTAAAATATAATTTTCAAAATATGAGAGTATCAGAAAAAACTATGGAGGTGCAAGAAGAATTTGCCCACTCTTTTATCCAATTTTTAGCTGAGCTTTAAGGAGCCCAATCCTAAAGCCCAAAGAACAAATCATCAGTACCATACTTTTGTTCTGCATATGCATTTCTTTGTGACCGTGTTTCTTAATTCTTGTGCCTTCGTTTGCCTGTGAAGAACCAAGATTTATTCCTTGCATATAATCTTTGGTGAAAAATAAATTATAACAACAGACGTCCATTTCACTCTCTAAATAGAAATGAAGAAATAGTTCAATTTCACATTTAAAATACTAATATTAGAACTTTGAACTACTTAATTGAGAAACACAAATTACTAATATTTGTGTCAATTAACGAACATAAATTATATTTGTGTCAATTAACATTGATAGTTTTATATTATTATTTTAAAAATATATATGATAATTTGTTGGTTTATAATAATTAATTTAAAAATTATATGAATGTAATTTAGATTATAAAATTGGTTTACATCATTGATATATAATTATTAAACTAAAAACACACCTATGATTGTTTTAATTCAAACAGGGATATTAAGTTAAAGTTTTAAATATACAGTTACCTTAAATATGTTAGATATATATAGACAGAAAAATATTTCTCTTAACAATGTTGTCCTAATTGTGCATGAAAAAGAAGACAATGGGAAAGAAAATGTTTTTTTTAGAGAGTTCATGACTAATAGAGAAGACTTTATGGGGGTGTTGTTCCCACTTTAGAACAAAATAAATTACTTGGAAGGGTCAAGGTCCTCATTTTGTGTTGTGTTGTGTCTCTGTATTTTCATTTTGTCTCTTCCACCCTCTCATAATATTTCTTCGTGGGTTTGATTTTGATCTTCTAGATGACGACAATAGCACAAACTCAATAACATTAGTCAAGGTCAAGGCTCAGTAACAAAGAATAAGCATAAACCCTAAAGTCTCACTAAACAAATCCTAAGAATGATTCAACTTTGGTGTTCCAAATTCTATCATAAATTCCATTCCCTTATTATATTAATTCATATTACCACCTAAAAATATTCTCCCACATGGTTTGCATTGCAAGAATTTTACAATACTTAACTCACAAACAAACACATAGTTTGTATGGTATATTGTTATCATTATGGAGAGCATGAAATATTGGCTAATACAACACCCTTCCATTGTCTCCTTCCGCTGGACTCCCACCCAATTATACGGCGCCACCTGGTCCTTCCTCATTTCCGCCATCTCCTTATACGTAATCGCCGCCCTAACTCTCCACCTCCTCCTCAAACTCTCCCGTCTCCGCCGTTCGCTTCCGTTAGGACCCATCCCCGCCCTCCACAGCCTCATCATGTCGTTAGTCTCCGTCGCGATATTCACCGGCACGCTCTTCTCCGCCGAAGCCGAAGCCCGCGACACGCGGTGGCTGTGGCGGCGCAGCAGAACCACCTCTTTCGAGTGGCTCCTCTGTTTTCCTCTCGGTACTCGTCCGTCCGGTCGTGTCTTCTTCTGGTCCTACGTCTTTTATCTCTCACGCTTTCTCCACCTGCTGCGCACCTTCTTCGTGGTTTTGCGTGACCGAAGGTTGTCGTTTTTGCGACTGTTTAACAACTCCGTACTCCTCGTCATGTCGTTTCTGTGGCTGGAGTTTTCGCAGTCGCTTCAGGTGCTGGCCATTCTGTTCTACACGTCGGCTTATTCCGTCGTTTGTGCGTTCCGGTTCTGGACGGAACTCGGGTTGCCTAGCAAAACGCCGTTGTCGTTCACCGCGAATTGCCAGCTGGCACTGTTGGGCTGTAATTTGGCGTGCCACGTTGGCGTTCTCTCGTTGCATTACTTGAGAGGAGGGTGTAACGGAATCGGAGCTTGGCTTTTCAACTCTCTGTTAAACGCTGCTTTTCTCGTTCAGTTCTTGAAATCCTACGTGAAAACGCATTCACAAAGGAAAAGTAAAAGTAGTTGTGCTTCCTCTTCTTAGCTTAACCTAACTCTACGGTATTGAAGTTTTTGTCATTTGAGGACAAAAAGGTTCATTTTATCTTTTATTGGGTTTTTCATCAAATGTAATGACTCCGTATGTATGAATCCAGAGCTCGTAAAGCTTTCATTGACCACTTCACAATTGAAATTGTATAGTTAAAAAAACATCCAAACTGAAGGGTAGTAGATGTTTAAACTGTTGTAAGAATTCTTTCCTCTCATCAAATCAATGGAAAGAAATAATGGTAACGCAAGTGGATGGATCTTCTCATTTAATTTTTATAATATTAGTTATAATGATAGATGCTAAGAAGTTTTTATTGTACCGGTACGGGCAAAGCCGAGAACTGGTCAAACTGATCGAGACCAAAAGACAGCCGGTCGAAATCTGAGAGACTTGGCCGAACAACGAGGCCAACGGCCATCTGGCTGAGACCTTAGAAGACCCGACCGAGACCAGGAAATCTGGCCGATGGTCGACTCATGCCTGAGAATCTGGCCGACAACCAACCCTGATTACCATCAACGCTCAAACCAGGGTCAGCGAAGTTAATCCGTCATTAAGAATTAGGTAATGCAACCCTAAGCAATATCCAACTCGATAAACGGGCCCAACAAGGTAGGTCCATTAGAATAATATAAATAGCACGCATCCCAAAGAATAAGGTATGTCATTTATTACTGTTCACCTACTTGAGAGTTAACCACCTGCTTTATTGACTTGAGTGTCGGAGTGCCTTCGCAGGTACCCCACCATCCGGTATTCACCCGAGACCGAGTGTCGAAGGAGAAGCAGGAGGACGAGAAGGATCCCAGCTCATCACCCAGTCTCATCACCCAGTCACCTGCCCGATCAAAGGAAGGAGACGAAGACTTCAATAGTTTTCTAGATCTCATCTCCATAGTAGGAACACTTATGAAAAACAATTTGAAATCCACTACCTCCTATTGAAGAGAAGCAATTCTCAACTAAATATTAAATGGGTTGATTTTATTTATATACCATACCTATTGGTATTATGTCATGTTTCAAATTAAATATAATTAACATGTGATTCTTGGGTGAATACCTTCTATGCAAAACCTTCAAGAATAAATTACATACCAATGGTGTGGATAGAAATGTCGGTTATATTAAAACTTAAAACACTGTTTCGTAACTATATTTTATTTGAATTATTTAGATTTGAGGGTTGTAGAGTCTATGGTTCTAGAAACCGTTCGTAAGGTTAATAAACTAATTAAGGGGCTCCTATATTTCGATTCATGAAATAGTCAAATATTCCAATTTCTAACCTTATTTTTCATTAATTAAGTTTACCTTTGTGTACATGCGAACACACTACATCAAAATCTAGTAAATGTACGTAGCATATACATATAAAAAGTACAATGATACCACAACAACGCCAAATCCATCAACTTGACACTCAAAAGAATTATTATATTATTATAATATAATATTTTATTCTAAAAAATATTATAAAATTGTATTTTACTATTAGAATACATAAAAAACTTTATTTATATAAAAATCTTGTTATACAAACTTGTATAGTACTCATTTCTAAATTTGGTGGGATGTTATCTTTATTGTTAGACTACTTGTGATAGGATTTATTCTTTAAATATTCTTATTTATTATATTTTTTATTATTGATAAAAATTTATGAATTTGATACACACCAATATTTGCATCAGCTTCCAGAACGAGATGCTTCCACTGACTCATAAAAAATTATCAAACATTCGAACTTTTCTTTGTTTTCCTCATATTTTTGTTTTTTGCTTTTGTTTTAAAATTGTTTTTACTTTGAAAAATAGTTAATTCAAAAATAAAATACTATATTTTTAACGTGCAATTTCACTACCTTTTGGTTTAGAGTTTTTTTAAAGGCCTTTAGAAAAAGTTGTAAACTATATTAATTTTAATTGATTGGCAGTATATAGATCTTCATACAAAGAAAAATTATATGGTAAGTTATAATTAAATGACCATATAAATAATCTTTACATTGATATAACATTTTAGTTAAATTACATTTTTTATTCGATAAAGTTCACATAATTGAGAACATCCATAGGTGTTTAGGTATTTTTTGTGCATCTCAACAAATCTTTTATTCCATCCCGTCACAAGACTATTTTTCAAATTATTATTTTTTAAAAATATTTCTAAAACATATTTTTCAGAACACATTTTTTAAATTCCATATTTATTAAAAAAAATCTAAAAAAGATATTTCAAAATAATTTTTTTATCTTTCAGATTTTCTATTTAAAAACATCTTTTACTTATTTCGTATCTCGTAGTAATAGCATGCCGTACTATAACTTACGGCGGAGTTTTACTGAATAATGTGTTATATGAGGTGAAAATATTATCAAAAAGTTAAATTTTAAGTATAACTCAATTTTATAAAATTGGTGTTATACTCATTAGGATCTCCAACACACCCTTAAATTGATTCTATCAACTTGTATGTGAGATTAAGATTCGATAGTAAATAATATAATAAACTCAATAAACACTAGTTATGATAAGTTGTAAATGGCTCTGATAGCATATTAAGAGATGAATTTTTAAGTCTAACTCAGATATATAAAACCAATTTATAAAATAAAATTTACACTCGCTTATAAATTATGAAATTCTAATCTCTAGACGATACAAGATCTTTATCATATATTCCAACACTTCCATCTGTTATCGTCCCGAAGATACAAGTAATCCTATGGATACAATTTTTTTATCACAACCAGACACCTTTGCCTCCTGAACCCCATATAAGGTGAATAAGCATCATCTTTCTTTTATATATTGTTTTCCAAGCACATTAAGACATGTAAGGTTGTTCTATTTTTATCATTTAGTGTGAATACCCCGATTATACTGATTAAGTGTTGTTGAATATGAAGCTTGTTTTGTAGTTTATGGCTTCACTAATTTATGGAATGGTGGGGGAACATTTGATATCATGTGGTGGTAGAACTTTTGTTACTGTGCTCCGAGCAGACAGACATTTGTGGGTTTGCGGCAAAATAATAAATATATAATTCTGTGTGTATAAATTTTAATATATAAAAAAGTTTTAAAATATGAATATTAATCTCCTTTTTATTCTTTTATATAATAATTAAGGGTTCTGTCTGTATATACAAATTGAGAGAATGAGACTTGTCAAAAGGAAGCTTAGTTAGTTTTGTTTGGGTCGTGGGTGTGTGAGAACTGAGAAGGTGAGACTCAAAAAAAAAATCACACACGAACCTTACCCACAACCCATTTACCCCCCACTTTTACCTCGCCTTTCTAATTATGCAGAGTAACTATCCCACTAAACCAGACACTCGTCTTTTTCTTTCCTCTTTTAAGTTCAATCCACTTTTATTTTCAAGACTACATTGAGTAATAAATATAATAAATAATTAAGAGCTATTAAAGACAACATCTATTATTCCGTTCAAACCCTCCACTCCACCACTGTCATCTTGTTTTCTATGTTCCCCAAAGTTTACCTGAATTCCTACGATCCAAGTGAAAATGATACAGGCAATATTTTCAAATGTACCAATAGCACACTCATTCTTATAGATCATAAAATGTAAGTAAGTGGTTAGATCCAGCATTTACAGTTATCCTTGGAGAAGATTTATCTCCAATCAGGAGCATATGATTAGAGACAATCAGCATATATTAATTGTTCGATTTGCATACTGTATGTGAGTAGATGGTTCGTGATAAGAAATGCGCAAAATTGAAAATCAGAAATATAATAAAAGAAATGGCAAAGTAAGAGAAAGTAAGAGTCAAGGGAACAAATGACATATATACAAATACACATGAACAAAGCGGAATTTTCTTCTTTTTCATTTCAAGGCCTTCGGCCCAACCTCTGACAAACATTTCAATTACCTTTGCGTTTTTGATCCTTTACCCTCTACATTATCTATCCCTAAATTCCCAATTTTCTCTACAAAAGGCTCTCCTCTTTGAAAGCCAAATCTGCAACCTCATCCAATTTTTCCTAAACACTTTTGGATGAGTAAGCAACCCCTAATTCTGAGGATTAAAAAATTACAACCCAAAATCCCAAAAAGATAAAAGGGAAGTTAAAGCTGCCTATATCTTACAGATATTCCTTTCAAGGAACTATTTCTCAAAGAAAAAGTGCTTCGTAGACGATTAAACCATGACATTTTCATCTCACCAGAGCCAGTGCATTGACCCTCCCCTACCCCGTCACTGCTGAAAAGGGTCTGATCAGAGCAATCAAGTGAAGCTCCACATGCCAGATTATAAGATTCGCATGCAGAATGGCATACCCGAAGCCTGTTATCTCCATCCTTCTCACACTTCTGGATTGAAATCTGAAAATTAAGTGCCAACCAATTGAGACAAATAAGCAGCACTACCAACCATGCATGCTCTAATATCAACAGTAATTGGTACCAGATATTTTATACAATTTTACTCTTCTAAAAAGCCCACACTCAAACCCACCAAACAAAATGAAAGACAAACTGAGAAAAAGAAACTGTCACGACTCACAGATGTTGATCCCTAATACAATTGGATAAACACTAATGTCATAGGTTCCTCAGTTCCCACCGTTGTAAAAAGATACATCACTCGTATTTGACTTGGGATATTGAAACTTGGAAAGTCATTAAACACCTATATAACAACTTAGATTCAACTTAAACCATGGTTTTACCAGAATAAGTGTCACATGCAACTTAAATAATGTATCAGTCGACTAGGAAAGGAAATGGAGGAATGAAAACAAACAGAAATCAGATTGGGAAACAAAAATTTAATAATTAAAACCCAATCATATTACAATTCCTAAACAGGAAAAGCTAAAGAATAACTTTAGTATGAAGAGACGACATACCCAGCAGGCAAGACGTTTAGCAGTTTCATCACAGTAGGTGCTGCCAAATATATTAAATAATTTCCTAGCACCTCCAGGGAATAATCGATGGTAGTTGGGTATGACAACTACTTCTTCCAGCTGTTGAAGTATGCTAGGCTCACTGGGCGCACAATGCTGCCCAGAAACATCATTTCCCAGCACATTTTTGCAGACAGAAAGACTAGAGAGGAGCATGGAGCTGTTCTGGCATGTATAACCCGCATAGTCAGAACAGCGGAATTCACAAACCCCATTATCACAAACCCCGCCATGAAGGCTGCATTGCTCGTCACACACAGCTGCACAAAGTATGATGAACAAGTTAATAACCAAATTCCGTTTCTTTTAAGATCCATATATATGTAGTTCGCACTTGAACAATTGTTTGAAAAGATGGACTGAATCTTGTTTTCCCCTTTTCCAGGTTTCCTAGGGTATCTTGAGATCCTTTCAGGAATTGATTGGTACAATTAACCTTCGTTTGTCCAATAAAGTATGTCTAAGGGCTCAAACTTTCATCTGTCCTCCAGTATCACAGTTCATTTATCACTACAGCCAACCCCCTTTCCAGTCGCTCAATCTATTTTGATTTTGATCAGAATAACTGGGGAATAAAACATATGCTTGAATGCCTCAATTATATAAAAGGGAGTGAGCATAACTGTCCAAAAGGAACCACAGAATATAACCAATAATCGGTACTTGATCTTTTATACAATATTTACACTTTTCATAAGCTCGTCCCTAGGACATCTTATTGCTTTGGAGTTTGTTTGGGAGTAAAGCTTTCATTGATCAAACATGAGGTTGGTGATATTGACAAATGTATTTTACGGTGTATGAAACAAAATAGTATACTCTTTTAGATACGATAGTGAGAACTTATTCCCCAAAAAAGGCAATGGATAATGTTACCCACCCTCAACCAACAAAATAAAATGAAATACACAAACTGAGAAAAATAAATTGCCACGACTCATAAATGTAGATCTTTAGTACACAGAAATAATATTGTAGAAAATATCTAGTGTAAGACATTGGTACGTACCAGTGGAGCAATCAATGCCAGTATGGCCAGGTTTACATTCACAAATCCCATCGGAAAGGCACATTCCATTGCCATTGCATTTGCTGGGGCAGGAACCTGAAAGAAGTTAAGAAAGAGCAATTTTAGAAAAAGAATGAAAAAAACCCGCTGCTGCTAAACTGAAGGTAACTAGGACTAGAAGCACGAGTTAACTGACATTGACAACAGTATAAACACAAAGATTGAACAAATCATCACATAAAAATAAAAGTGAAAAAGGAGAGCTCACGTCTACTGCAATCATTCCCACGAAATCCAAGAAAGCATCGGCATTTTCCATCAACACAATCTCCATTGAAATTACATGAATTAGGGCATTGACCAGACACAGCTGCTACTGGGTCAGTGTTACACAGCTCATGGTAGGCAGGGCAGATTAATTCACCTATAGAAAAATGTAATAAATAGTAAATTGTCTTTGCAATAATTGACAAATTAACACCACAGCGTAAACAACTAAACATAGACAAAAAAAAACAGTAATATTAACCATTAAAGCCAGGGAACTGAATGGGTCCACCAGCTTGAGGACACACTTTCCAGATACCATCCACTGCAACCTGTACAAAAGTGGAAAGAAAAGAGAATTTCATTCAGTGAATTTGGTAACAAAGGAAAAGGAGAGAAGGGGGTTGAACATACAATTTATATACACAGACCTATACGAAGAAATTGCACAACTCAAACATTACATGATTGCTCAATCAATTGTATAATTATTTCTTCAAAATGTAAATTATCTATCAGCATAAATGAATATCTGGGATCAATGACAATGCCCATCTCACCCTATTACAAGAAAAAAAATATTATTATATCATCCCCACCAATCCATGTCGAAAAACCAAAAAAAATTTAGGACACCCCTCATAAAACTTTCCTTCCAGTTCCAGGATTGTATGCACATTGGATCAATTATAGGAACTGAAAAATGTATTGCATTGATTCTAGGAGGGCACAAACGATGCAATGCAATAGAAAATAGACCAGAATAAAATGAAATTTTAATGATTAAATCCCTAATTCCCAAATAGTATCAGTATGTCAGCAGTAGGGGCAAGAGGACAAAATCAACAAGAATGACTGAATGAAGTCCCAAATACTCTAGAGCCTGGGCTTTCCCACCCAAAACTGATTCTACCAACTAACTACCGCTGCCATCTTCTGCCTCTATGCAAACAGATTAACTACCTATTTTAACAGATTATAAGGCCTTCTCTCAACTTAAGGTCCAACAAACTGCCCACCCTAACATAATGTATGCAAATAGTGCTTACAGATCAAAGGATAAAACTTAGATCAAGTTCCTTACATTCTTTTCTAGAGATCACGAACACATATTATTTAAAATTCTGTAATATTAAATGGAAGTTATTTATTATTGGAAAGAGCATCCATGTGTCATCATTAGAACGAAGAACTTCATGGCAAATAAGCAAGAAGGATAAAATTTAGATATAAGTTCCTTACTCCTTACATACTTTCCCAGCCATCAAATTCTCCAATTAAATGATAACTATATATTATTCAAATTCTGTAACAAACACATGAGATAAATAAAAAAGAGACAATATTATTTAGTGAGCTTAATTTTCCTCTCTTAGCTCTCATATTTATATCAATAGTTGTTGTTCTCTTCTCAGATAAAAAAAAAAGGAGAGGGAGGAGTAAAAAACAAGAAAAGTCATAACTAGAGTCCTGGGTACAGAGATAGCTACAGGACAAAACAGCTTTTCAATAAAGCATATTTAAGACCTATTCTAACATAAATATTTAATGAAGTTCTTTATTATAGGAAAGAGCATCATCCATTTGTCATCATTAGATGAAGAATTTGATGGCAAAAATACAAGGAACTACACATAAGTTTTGTCCATCTGAAATCACTTAAATTTTTTTAGAATTATCATATTTTGACACCATTTAATTTGGATACATCTACACGACTATTTGTTGTAATAATTTAATAATATGCATGTTTGAATGAACAACACACGTTAAAACGCAATATTATTATACTATTATAATAATATTGTCGAGTGGTTGTATCCAAAACAAAGTGTATCAAATATCATTTTTCATTGTCTTTCATTCAAAAGTCTGGAGAATCAAGCAGGGTCAGCATTCCAGGTCAAAATCTAACAAAATAAACCACTATAAGAAGGGTAATCATTTCACTTCTAGAGATACTTAAAACCATACCTCTAAAGAATTATTCATACACCTGTGCTGATAACAACCATTTCCCTGGGTCATAGAACCCCGTACAAAGCCTGTCCGTACTAGTGATGAAGCCATACACCTGTACCAAAAAGGTAAAAATAGTCAGCAACTCCACAGTCTGTGTTCTCAAAAAATAAATGTAAAGACTCAGGGCATAAGTATTAAGTTAGAAATCTTACCTAGAGTTACTTCCTCTGACTTCACCTAGCATTCTATCAGGTGCTCGTGCACTGTTGGTGTCTGTACATGATCCATCAGAGTAAGCAACAAAATAAGTGCAATAATCAGCCAATGCGGATTGTCCACCTGTAACAACCAGTGAACAGCCAAATATTCAGGACTCAAAATATTTACAAGTCAAGTCAGCCACCAATGAATAGTGGCAAGAAAATGTATGATGTGTAACGGGAACAGAAATATAAAAGCAGAAACTACATATCAATCAGGATGCAATAGCTTAAAAGGTTTAACATTTTATTGACAATCCAGAATAATACCAAAGAATCTGGCTAAAAACAAGGAGAGGCATGAACACATAGTAAACATATTAGCATCGAACTACGTGTTACAAATGAAGGGATGATTCTACATACCCTTATTAGCTTGCGGAAAATACCGAGCCCACTGAGGGAGATCTCCACTATAAGTTAGGATGGGGCAGTATCCCTCTGCCTCCCTGTTATATGTACAACCAGAAAACTGTGTTGTGTTGCAACGATAGGCTCCCTTCCAAAGATTGCAAGGGGATGTAACAAACTCAGTACCTTGGTTGAGACCCCAATCGAGACGGTCTGCCATACTATAGTTGGCTTTGTACCATCCACTATCTTCTAGTAAAGCTAATGTCATTTTTGAAACAACAGATCTTGTATCCACAGAACCAGTCATAATTTCATTCATCAGAAGCCTTTTTTCCCAATGAGATCCTGCAAGTCATTCACATATCTTGGATTAATAGTATATTTCATTAATCTTAACCCAAAAGAGGCTCAAATTAATTTAATTTAGCTGAATTATAAAACTCAAACAGGGGATACAAACCTGATGTGCCACGTCCTCCACCATCTTCCAGCTCTAAACCAGAAAAATTCCCAGAGAACGCCTGCCAACAAGTCACTCCAGTCATTTGCTGGATCCTTTTACAACTGAAAACAGTAAACATGAAAATGGAAGTATTCTGGACAGGTATGCTCCCAAGAAAATACCGCATAATGAGACCGAGAATGCATGACAACGCGAGGAAGCACCACACGTGTTACCATTCGTCCAAGTTTTTCATCCATAACTTGTTCAGTAACCTTAAAAAGTAAAAAGTAGTGATTAGATTATAAAATGTGTCATTAAAATGCCTGGCATGGAAATTAATTGTGAAACTGAAAATTTTCAATATACCCCTACTGAGAAAAAAATATATACATACCCAGAAATTAAATAAGAAACAAGAATATGCTGCTCAATAAAGGGATACAAAACTTCAACATCAGTGATTCGTTATTTTTCCCCTAAAATTATTTCAAATTCAATACAATTCTAAAATTTATTTTATACACAAATCAAAGATATCACATAGAATCCATTTGCTGGAATTTTTTGTCTCTATCAACACAAGCAGAAATTATACTCAACTTTCATGTATAACGCATCACTTATAAGAAATGATCAATAGACAATCATGCCTCAGAAACATACTTGGTGAGACTTACAACATTATAAAAATAAACCAGAGTTGGACTTGCAGCACAAAAAGCAATACCTGATTACGCCGTCTTTTCCTTTCATCTCTAAAATGAGCAAAGGCATGTGGATCAAAACCAAGAACATGCATAACCTGAAAAAAAAATATCAAATATGATGAACAATGCCACACATAATGCTTCTCATGCTTCCACACACATATAGATAATGTACAACAAACCTCATGTATAAGGGTAGCGGAAAGTAAAGTCTCTGCCTCAGCAGTCAAATGCCGAGGCGCAACATTAACATGTCCTGCAGAATAACAGAAGTACTTTCAGTTCTAAGGCATTCCAAATTTGAGATGACAAAAAATACCACTGAAACCAACATGTTTATGGGATAATATACCAGCTATAGCACGACCCCATTGATCTCGCTCACATGCCACTGCCCAGGCAAGTGTATTTCCAGTTGTAGGTCTTGTAGTCACCAAAAGAACCAAGTCAGCATCAGAGACACCCTCTGGAGAAGTTGAACAAAAAGGGAACATCTTAAATTCAGTACAAATCTGACATCTAACTTTTACCAGAAATGCAATTGCATAAATTGTACCCTCAACATATCCACGAGGAAGCTGCACACCTCCATCTTGTCCACATGCAGAATACCCACTTAAACGCAAGTTCCCCTTGACAGGTTCAACCGCCAATGCTCTCCTAAACCAGTCAGCTGTCTGACCTAATGCCTGAAATTAGTTATCAAGGATAAATATCTCTATCCATTTATGATAGTCCCTCAAAACAACACTTCTCAAAGAGACATAACATAACTGATACACCACCAAGTAATTTTCTCACAGAAAAAAAGATTATCATCCAGGTGAATTTAAAGCAAAAACGAAAAGGGAGAAAGTAGTTGACCTTACGAAGGCGATGTTTTTTGTCCTCTCCTGAAATATCTTCAGAAGTGCAGTTATACCAACAATCACCAAATATTGGAGGATTTCCATGGGGGTCACAAGAAGGAAAACCAGGAGGATAAGTCATGGGAGGCTCCCCGAGCTGTTAATATAAAAATTGATATTTAATTTCAATAAAATACACGAAATATACTACCAAAGTTATGGGTACATATAACGCATTCTAAATATTTCTTTTGCATTTATATTGAGCACTCACTTTAACAATATCGCCAATAGTTCGACAATCCCTGTCAGGGGAGTGGCCAACAGCATCATAATTTAGATATATCCTGATAGGCTTCTTTGCATCCTCATGAGAACTTGATGAAGTTGACACATCTAGTAATGCCCTACCTTTGTGCTGAAGGTGTTTCAAAAGACTGGGCTCATAAACCTGTGGGGTAACTAAATACACCTTGCGTCCAGGTCGCTTCCTCTGTTCAAGAATCTGATCGTGTATGCAAGAGTGAGAGGCAATGTTCTTGGTATTCCTCTCCATGCCTCCGTGAACTTGATTTTCGTGGAGATTTGCATCGTGGGCCTCCACCCACGCCAATATCAATATAATCTGCAACACGAAGAAGAATCTTATGAAATCTCTAGAGTGGCCATCACTTACAAGAACCAAATCTCAGATCAGCAGAATTTCAAAATTTATCACGTGAAACCACAGACCGATGAATAAACCTGTAAGACATCAGCCGCCAAAGAGGCTAGTTGAACAGCTTCCCTTAAATTTCAACTCAGAAAAATATATACATATAGTTTTGAAAAACAAAGAGAATAAAATCAAGAAAAAGGAACTAATCCAGCACCTCTAGGTGAATCATTGCTCTGACAACAAAACCCTAACCTCCACAGTTCCGCTTGAGGACAAATGTAAGAAAAATACGGAAAACACATCAAACTCAAATATTCACTTTCTCACTACTTTCAGCGACCAATTAGAGCACAACAACAGTTTAAAATTTACTCCATAAAGCCATACATCCTACACGACAGAGCAAATTTGAACTAAAAGAAATTTAACAATAAAAACAAAAAAAACTCGCGAACTAGCAGAGTTTTACCAAGAAAACAACCACCACAAATCTAAGCTTGCAATGAAATCTGGACAGCGCGCATGAGGTGCACCGCGCCATCAGCTCTATGATAAAACGAGCACTGAAACAAAAAGTTCTCTGATTCCATCAAATCGCCCGCGAATTTTCGATCGGCTTCGGAGCGCGCGAGAATCTCCGGCTGCTATGCATTTTGGATATTCAACTGCGCGAAGAAAGTAGCGACGAACAGCGACTCCGATTTGAGAGGAATGAAGGAACAATGTTGGAAATGAATAAGGAGAAGTCAGAGGAGAGTGGAATTGGCGCGTGGAGAGAGAGATGAGCTTCGGAGTGGCGTTGATAGGCTCCTCTTTCTGATCTCTGGAAACGGGCGAAGCGAGAACAGTCACTGACAGTGAACGGAAGAAGAAGAAGAATAAGAAGAAGAAGAAAAAATCAAATAGATTGGGTGGAGGAGTGGGTGGAGAACACCTTCCTTTTTTTAACCATTTTTGGCTTTTCCAATAATAAAATACTGATAAATGAAAAATTAAATTAAATTAAAACGGGGAAAAAAAGTGTCAATGCTACATCTTTTTTTTTTATTTATTTGAATGGTTCTCGCATCGCATTCTTAATTGTCATTTTTTTTTTTTGCATTTAAGACATAATGTTATTACTAAATTATAAAGATACGTTGAGTTAAATACATCTGTAAATATATTTTTTCTTATCGCCTCAATTAATTGTTTTTCATGTATGCTTTTACTTTTAATTAAATATTAATTATTTATTAATTACTTATTTTGTGTTAGTTCAAATGTAAGCGAAGCTCATAAACAATAAAACAATCAAAGTATAAAATCCTCAACTTGCATGCTTACTATAAATTAATCTGACACTTAAAGTAAAAAATAAATAAAAATAGAGGGAAGTGGTACTCTAAATTCTGAATGATGCTGCTTAATCCAAGAAAAATTACAATATAAAAAGGTGTGATTCCTTCGTCCTAGAAAAATGGCCTGGCAAATTAGATTAAATCAGAAAACTACATGCTACCTCAAAGGGGAAAATTAAATGACAAAGGTCACAACTGAGGCACCAATTTGTTGAAGAATCATGTCTGTGACACAATTAATTAAAATTCAAAATATTTCTAAGATTCCACGACAGTTTAGCCCGATCATTTTTTTTTCTTTAAAGATAGATAAAAATTTAAAACTTAAGTTTAAAAATAGTACTTATAAAATAATTTCGCACTAGTTAATTCATATGTTAAATATTAGTTAGTTTACTATTTTTGACTTTTTAACTACAATATCCGTACAGCTTAATTATTATTAAAAATAATGGTAATATATGGGAATATTGAGTGGACGGTTACCCTTCTATAGTAATAGCTTATTATTATTGTGCATCAGATAATATCCAAAATTTAGTTTATTATATAACTTTGTGAACAAATTTAAAGTGCAACTCTTATGAAAATTTCAAATTTAAAAAATAGAACGAAGTCGTAATCAAAACACTTCTAGCCTAATTTACGTAATCTACAAAATTTTCAGCAGATATATTTTTGTTCGGAAATTATATGTCACCTCATCACTTGTAATGCTTTTTTAACTAAATTTTGACCATTTTTCCTTTCCTAATAATGTTTTATATAATAGTTTGAATATTTTTCTCCTCAAATACGTACTTAAGGTTATTTTATTGTAATTATTATTATTCATACTTTATATATGAAATTTTAATTTATTATTTTTTATTCGTAGTTTATCAACATTAATTTTTAACTTTTTTATAAATTTTATTTTAATGTTAGTGTATCAGAAGTTTTACACTTAATATTTTTTATTCATTTTTAAGTATAAAATATTTAAAAATAAAAATATATTTTTATGATTTAAAATTTAAGTTTCAAATTTTTATATTTGAACCATTCGAGTTATGGAACTTATCTCATATCAGCCAAAAAAATCATCTTACTCTTGACATTTTTACGAAGAAGATCATACAATATAGAAGCATTATTCATTAATACGATTAATTAGCAACTAATACAAGATAAATATCTTTCATAATACGAATACCAACACTTAGATCTTATTAAACTAAACTTAATCATCCAGGAGTTGATCCAAGACAACCTCTATAAATAGGTATCATCTTCCTCAAGCAAAAAGTAACAAAATTTTAATCTTTAATTTTTTAAATTAAACGTCGAAATATAATTACAATTACACCTCTCAAAACTAAAATATATATATAATTCCACATTAATCATAATATAGTTATATTAGAAAGTTCCTATAAACTTTTAAATTATAACTAAAGCATAACTTCTACATTAAAATGTGCTTAAATTATGAGATATATTTTTCAAGAAATTTTATGACAAATTCCTATATTTGTCAACAATTCAGTTTTTCAAAGTATTCATTTTTCGTCCAATGCACATTATGCTTGTAGAGGATTTAAAATACGAAAGATTTTTTTCAAACAATTTTTTTTAAATAATTTATATAGAAAAATAAAATAATTTTCTTCATAGCTAACAATTAAGTTATATATAAATTTATTCTGTAAAAAATATATATAAACTAATTTTAAAAATTATAGAAAAACTTCAATTCCCAAGAGTTTAATATATTAATGACAGGGACAGTAAATTTATGCTAATAATAGTTTCAACACGATATAAAATACTGATAGTATGTATTTATTTATGCTAGTAAATTTATTTATTAGTATAATACATTTCATTAAAATATAACGTTCACACTGATAAATTATAATTTCTATTAGACAATAACTATAAAATTATAGTTAAATAAGAGTGATACCAAAAATAAATAAATAACTTTTTATTGAGTACAAAAAAAGTGTTTAGTCATAATAATTTGAATGAAAAAAATCTTATTTATAGCAATGGTGCAAAATTCTTTCTCGTCAACACACTTCTTTTGTATATATATAAATAAACGTGTTTTTGCCATTTTTTTCATGTTGGTTGGAGTTACAAAGACACTCTTTCAATAAATAATGATCACACACACCGGAATTGGGTAATGTGAAGTAGGGTTATTGTTGCTTTGTTTTGATGTGATAATAATAGAATCAAATATGACCCACTCACCTAAATCCAGCTACTTACAATTCCTATCATTTTCATCACATTTTTTTATACAATTTAACTTAAAATTATAGGATAAACTTGTTGAGAAAGATTAGAAGAACAAAGGTTTCTTTATACAATTCACTTAAAAGTAGTGTTTGACGGATGCATCTATAATATTTTCTATCAAATAGTTTTTCCATGCATGCATATATGCAAGATATGGGATGATAGTAGTTGGTCAAACACCCACTAAATTCACAACTTATAGTTCATTAGGCTATTTATCATCAACAATCCAAATCAAGAAACAGTTATACACTAATAATCCCTTAAGAGATGGGTTTATGCAGAAATCACATAAGAAGTAAATTAATGCAGAGCTTTTAGCCGTTCAAACTTGGTCCACCATATATAACAATAATTATTGTCTCTTTTGTAGATAAGAGAAAAAGTTAGGCCCAAAATTCTTACTATCTCACAACCACTATTTCATCTGTTATGTCAATTATTATAACATGGAAGGTGGACCTCAAGTTATAGCATAGGAGTCCTTCTATGAAATAAAAGAGATGCAACTTTTTTGGCTTCTTGATGATGATTTATAATTGAGAGTAGCGAGCATTATCAACCAAAAAACACTCTTTGCGGTTTTTTATTAGTTTGTTGGTGTGGACCAAATTTTGAAAGGTTGCAACTAATCCTTGAGTGCAGAGATAAATAAGTATTGCTTCTTTGGTAGCATCAAATCCTCATAATGGTGCAAAAGAATCTCAAATTTTATATGAATATATTGGTGATTGACCTGCAGCAGAGTTAATAAACAATTAGGTTGCCTACCACCAAGGCACCAACTCATGGGGTTTGTGTGTTTTCAACTGCAACACTATTCGTATTGATCTGCGTGTTCATGAGTTATAACTGTAACAACTTTGTCCTAGGTAGCTGCCAATACGGCACTTATGCTAAAGCTTTCATTTGATTGACCACGATCCTTGTATTTGGTATATAGATACATATGTTAGGTATAGAAAAAAAAATGGTTTCATTTTCATTAATACGAGAAAAGGAGACATGGCTTGGTGAAGCTGAATGCCCGGGCACATGGAGAATGTCCAATGTGTGGTGCCAAGTGGGGAATGCATGATCATAACTTACGACTCACAAAAAAATTGTAATCATAACTTTTTGCATATGTTCTTGCCTTATATAGTACGCATGTGTGCATGTATCACTAAGACGCAAAAAAAGAAAAATAAAACACCCTAATTATATTTTAAAACAATCCTCATTGTTTTGAGTAGATTGCTGACATTTTATTGAGTCAAATACTAAAGTTTTAAATTTTATTTTTATTTTAGATATTCGAAATTTCTAACTGACTGTAACTACTATTCATATAAATATAATTTTAATTTTATATATAGCATGCGTAAAGTCATGAATCCCTTTGCTTAACTTAATCTAACGTCAAGTTTAACTAGAAGTAGAACATTTATACAGTCTAATGGTAAAAAATGGAAATTAATATTGTCACTCTAATGAGGTATTATTGAACGGTTAATTTATAAAAAAAAAACTCAAATTAATTTTTACAAAAACTATTTTCTTTTTTCTAAAACTATTTCCCGAAAAAGCATCCTAACATAAAACACATTATCTAAATTTACTTAAGTTCCCAAAAATATATTACATAATAGTGACTCCAATGTGAAAAAGAGATTACATTTTCATATTCTTCTAAATTTGAGATCATACATACCTAAACACAAGTTTAAATTAAGATATATTGAACACAAACAAATTACTTTCAAATAAAAAATATTCATGAGATATATATAAAACACATGTTACTATATTACAAATAATTTTAACATAAAAAAAAGATTAATTACTTTTTCAAGTGTACTATACAAATAAATGAAACAAGCATTATGGATCATTGCATTAATGTCTTCTTAAGTGGAGAGCTGAAGTTAGTAGATGATACATGACACCCATAGAAGACAGCAACTATATACTAACTATTAAAAATGTTTGGTATATCTATATATGTTAACAAATATATACGCTTTGCATAAACTAATATTTTAATCATAAATTTTTTTAAAAAAATATTATTATATTATTATTATAATGATTTGTTAAGTGTATATATTTTACTTTTAAAGAAAAATTTTCCTATGTCTATACCATAATTTTCTTCCTTGATTGTTCAATGATTGAAAAAACACCATTAAAATACGTTAGAATGTTTATGTGAACTACAGTGTTTTGGCATTTTTTTTTCATATACTATAATTATTTTGTATTTATCATCACAATTTATTTCATATTATTCTCAAATAATTGTACAAAATTATTTTAATATAGAATTATTATAATATCTTTGGTATATAAACATGGGTCGTGCAACTATATATAAAACACATGGTGCGGATAGAGATTATCCTGATCTTGCTACTTGTGTAAGTATTTTTCGTGGGAGTATGAGAAAGTTTTTTGATAGTTTTTCTGTGTTTATTGACGCTCAGACAGTTTTGGTTACTGAGCTTTATGGAGTTATATATGCTATGGAGGAATTTCAAAATATGGGTTTTACTAATATATGGTTTGGATGTGTTTCTGCCTTGGTTAGTGGTGCATTTACTCTTAGGACTAAGATTTCGTGGATGTTTGTAATCAGTGAAACACTTGTCTTAATTATTATGAAAAAATAAGGTTTAGGGTTACTCATATTTTTCGTAAAGGGAATGTGTGTGCGGAAAAGTTGACTAACTTATGATTTGTTCATAGAGACTCATTTCATTGGTATATAATAGGCTTCCATCTACTCTATTATTAGAGTTATTTATAATTAAGTATAGTTTACCTATATATTGTTTCAATTAGCATATGTGTTTTGGTCTAATCTCCCATATTCTTTGTATTTTTTTTCTTTTAATAATATTTTTTTCACGTGATGACAGATTATTGATGTTACTTGGGTGTCAGCATGTCAAGTTGCACAATGATATCTAACATGAAAATTTTATATATATATAAAAAACTATATATAAAATTATTACACACTTATGATCATCTTTGTATGTTATGAAACTTTAAGTTTCCCAAATACTTATTATAATTTCAAATATCATAATTATTTTTCAAAGAATGTATAAAACTTGTATTTGTATAAAGAGATGGAATTTAGATGAAATGAAAAATAAATTGTTTTATCTATTTATAATCTTTTTAAAACTACTTTTTCATTATTCATTTAACTGAAACTTTAAATTATAATAATTTGAGTATTATAATTATCATGTATTGTCCAAATATATGTGTATAAATCAAGCACATAAATACTTACCAAAACATATTATATGTTTTTCTTTAAATACAAAACTTATCTTTTAAGAGTAAGTATAAAAAATTACATTATTAATCAATTAAAACCATTATCAACTACTTTTGAGGCTATTATTACAAAAACAATAGCTTTTATTACCACTAATTTATACTTAAATACTAAAAAAACATTAAATAACAATTAACTTAGAGAAAAATAATAATTATTCATTAAATTTGACAAGTTAGATATTAGTTTATAAACTAAAAAATTATTGGCATATAAAATAATTTGTATTATTAATATAAAATTATAAAGTAATTTTTAAATTTATATTTAATATTAACTACCAGCTACTAATTACTTTAAATTGTAAATTATTTTTTAATAAATCAGTGATTAGTTTATAATATAAAATAATTAGTAGTTAAAATTTGGTAAATAACGTTACATGTCATTTTAAAAACTAAATTATAAATATTTATTAGTAAAAATTACTTTAAATATCAATAATTTTTTAATTTATTAGAACTAATTATCTATTTGTCTCTAAAATTAATTACTTTTTAATAATTTTCTTATAATATAAATGAGGTTATAAAAATATTTTATAAACAGAGAAAAAAAACACATTTGAATTAAGAAATCCACAATATATTAACTGAAATTTAAAACTAATTATTTCACAAATTATAATTCAAACTTAATTGTACATAAATATTTTTTATTGGAAGGTAATGTGTGTTCAATATATATCTTAATTTAAATTTGGTTTAGGTATGTATGATCTCAAATTTAGAAGAATATGAAAATGTAATCTCTTTTCCATATTGGAGTCACTATTATGTAATATATTTTTTGGGAACTTACGTAAATTTAGATGATGTATTTTATGTTAGATTTGTTAGGATACTATCGGAAATAGTTTTGGAAAAGAATAAAATAGTTTTTATAAAATTAATTTGAGATTTTTTTTTATAAATTAACTAGTTTAACTTGTATAAAATTTTATTTATTTATTTGTTTTAAATTATAGAAAATTTTATCAAACATTTGCTTTTTTATTTTCAAATCCATATAAGAGGTGGCTATATTTAAATTTGTGGAAATGTCTTTCTTTTTTCCTTCCACAATTATAAACATGTTAATAACAATTAATAAATATTTGGTTTTTAAACACTTTTACTAAAATAATTTTTACAGATAAATATTCTACTTTAATAAAAAAAATTGAACTGGGAATAATTTTTAGAAGATACTATGTTATTACAGTGTGAGAAAATGATTTAATTCGACTTTTTTAAATCATAAAAGTGTCATGATTATGATATTAAGGAATTATAATATTATTATGGTGCGTTTCAATAACAGTTTGACAATTTTCATTAAATTGAAGTACATTAAAATTTTATTTGTTTCCTATTCAAATAGTTTACTTTGTTTGAACAATTAATTCATTACATTATATTTTTCATATCAGAATAATTAATTATTAAACAAAAAAATGAGTTATTTTTAAACAAAGTCTGGTAAGAAATTATTTAACCTTAAAAAGGTTTTTTAATGAAAGTTAATTTTGATTAATGTTGATTATTCTTGGTTGACGACGTTACTTGAGAATAGGTTTTCAACACCGTTAATTAAGATTTTTTTATCCATTTTTTAATTTATGTTGGTTGAAATTTTTTCTCGATTTATGTTAATCAAAGATAACTTAGTTGGTATTGATAAAAAAATACCATTATTATTAAATAAGAATTTTTTTTTACTAATGTTAATATCAGTGAGAAAACAATTTTAATAATATTAGTTAACAATTAAATATATTAACTTTACCATAAAAGAAATTTCTTTTAACTTAAGTTTAAAAAGATAATGTCGAATCTATACAATAACTTGGTTTCCATTGAACTGACAATTTTATTTATTTAAATCAAACCAACCATATCTTAATTTCAGTCGAACTGAAAATGTCCTGTTATCAATCAAATTAGAAATGTCTCACTAACTCAAAAACATCTTGAAAGAGACCGAGTGAAGTAAAAATATAAAAAAGAGCATGTAAAAAAAATAAATGAAATTTAAAATTATATATGTTTAAATAATCAATATTACTCAAATAAAATTTTATTTTATTCTAGTTGTTATTCAAACATATATTTTATCTCAAAACATTTTAAATATTTTTCTTCCAAATACACTGTGAAACTACTCATTGCTCCAATGGAAGTCAAAGAATATGAATGTGAATCGAATTTAATGCTGAATGACTTGAAGCCAGACACTAATGTTTCAAGGGACTTCTATTTAAACAAACTAATATTATTAGTTGGTGTAAATTTGTTAAGTTAATATAAATTTCAAGTTGAATTAGATTTAAAATTTATTTTTTAATATGATATAAAAAATATTTAAAATTAATTTTTGTGAAAATTTATTTCATTTTAAACTAATCATAAATATATAATGATATATATATATGAGTGTACGATATGTGTTGAGACTTAAATTCTACTTTTTAATAAAAAATAAAAATAAGAAACAGATCAACTTAAGTATAAATAAAAAAATAGAAATTAGTTATTTTTTATAAATTAATTGATTGATAAAATAATTTTAACTTATAAAAATCTTTTGACGTCTTTTATTTTTAAAAATATTTATCACTTAAGTTAGTGACTCAGTTATACCATAGAGCTGCAAGTGTTTGTCAACTCTCACCATTTTCATCTATTTGTTTAATTGGAAACTAAGCAACGCTAGTGTCTTTTTCAATGCACATGACAACATGAATAATGCATGAAATATTCATGCAGATAAAGATTTGTAGATATATACACTAATGAAAAATGGTGGGTCATAGTTTAGCTAGAAGTTGATTAACTTTTTGTTCTCTATACATGTGTTCATATGCATACTAGAAAGTGACCACTGTCTAAGTAGCTATTAACTACTACCATGACTCTATAAATTTATAGCAGCAAACAAAACAATCAAAATAAGGAAATTCAATACATTTTGTACCATTCGAGTTATTTTGTATATTTTTAGAACACGAACTTAAAGGAATATGTTGATTATAGCCACAACGTGGGAGTAGGTTTTGAGGTACCTAACGTGTTGATAGTGATGCAATAAAAAACATGATTCATGAACATGATGCTCAGGTGAATATATGGTATGAGTTTACCTAAAAAAGAATCCAGCGTTCCGAAGGTTCTCTCTTACAAGGATTTTTTTTAATTAGACACGATATTGCTAAAGGTGAAGGGTTATAATTGAACTTAACTAGTAAACAATCTTAATTAATTAATCGGATATTTACCTCTTTATTCACAGTGTATATATCATCAAACCACCACCTCAAAGTTATACATGATTCCTAATCAACATATCACACTGATAATTAATATTCATCAGTTTATTAATTTTTACTTATCTTTGGCCCAACACAGAAGAAAATTATGTTTGTCCTCTTAATTATAATTTAAGATTTTCAAATTAAATAAAAAAGATTTGTTGTGTACAAGGTCTAGGATGTTTAAGTCATAAATTATTTGATGATGATCTTAACAACCTATTTGAGTACACCTCAATTATTTAAAACAACATTTTGTTTATGTGGTATTCGTGTTTATTGACTTAAATTCTCAATACAACTCTACAAATAGATTGATAAAAAAATATACGTATTTATTATCTCCAATTTCCAAAAATATTTATTATCGTATTTATTATCTCCAATTTTCAAAAAGTTATCTTGAGCATAGAAAAGTTTTTACAAGCACTTTCATCCTATATTAGCAAGAAAACAAAAACAAGACCAAGTCACTAAGAAGAAAATGACGTCTTATAGGTCCATACAACAAGAAGAGAAGTAAATTACTGTATCACTTCAAATTCCATTGAAAAGATAGAAGAAATATGTGAGAGTATTTAGAAGTTAAATGTTAAACTTATGGTTAAGAATGTTAATGAGAGCACACTTGAAAAAAAGATTAAGCAATAGATAAAAATCACGAATAACAAAATCAACACATGACTCTATAATATATTTTTCAAATTTGTCAAGAAAAACAAATTAATTAAACATATTTTTCTATATATTTCAAATGAATAATCTTATGCGTGATTCCACTATCCATGAAAATGACATATTATAGCATATTAGTGAGGATAGACAAAAGAACTATACATAGTTATAAGGTGACTTTTAAATCTTACATATTTGTTTATAACTATTTTCATTATCATCTATCATGTAATATCTTATACTTTTATATTTAGACTTTTTACTAAATTATGTATTAGAATTTACTCTTATTTAGCATAATTACGTGTTTATTTCCTTCTTGTTTTCTGTATTTTATGCACTAAGAGTTAAAGTTTTATTTTTTATCTCTAGAAACAAAAAGAAGAATAGGATATTAAGAGGGTATAATTGAAATTGAAGAACAAGGATAGATGCAGTTGTGATGGTAAGTGATTATTGAAATTGTAGTTGAAATAAATGAAGTTGATTAAATGTGAGTTTGACAATAGCAATGTTTCCCCTGCAAAAACTTGAGAGCTGGCAGAGAGACTAACATAGTCAACATGCATGCCTCTATTCCAACACCTTGGGATTTGATGTCGTCGTTTTCAATCCACAAACCCCAAAACAAAACACAAATGTTCAATGAAATAATTTCACACAAACAATTTGACTTCATAGGTAATAAAATTTGCATCTTTTTTTTTTTCTTTTTCAAATCCGCTGCCTCTTAAAGCAAACACTGTTAATAACTATTCATTAAATCTATCTATATATATAGAGAGAGATAACAAACAAATACTTAAATTTATGTATATTTAAATTAACTAACTTTTTCTCTTATAATTGAGTACAGAGAATATAACTATCCACTGTATAACAATGCATAAGTGACACACCTCTTTTGTTTACGCAAATTCTTACAAATTTATTTTTGAATAACTATTTTTTTAAAACTTAAATAACTACGTACAATAAAGAAATCACTTACATAATTAAAATTTATCTAAAATAAAATAAAATATATATATTTTTTTTTTTTACAATTATTTTCAGTGGATTTTTTTTCATAATTTAATAATACATTTTTATTTCAATAATCTATACCTATATATATATTTTGGTGTAGATAATTTTTTTCTAATTTTAGCTTTATTTAATATATCTCATCTTATAAGTACAAAGTACTATTTTTTTCATTAGATATGAATTATTTTTAAAAGAAATTAAAAAAATTTAAATTGTTTTTTTTTAAATATATATATATATATATATTATTTTTAAATTTTTTTTAATTATTTTTTTCATTAGATATGAATTATTTTTAAAAGAAATTAAAAAATTTTAAATTGTTTTTTTTAAATATATATATATATATATATTATTTTTAAATTTTTTTAAATTAATGTTATGTGATGCAAATTAGCTCCCCACTTTTTCCTTACTTCCTTATTTTAGACAACAACATAAATAAAGAGAGCATACTCTCACCTCCACTCCTCCATTTCCACACCAAATCGTATCAAATAAAATAACATTCATTTCCAATCTCTCTCTCAACTCCATTTCAAACAACTCTATTCTTTGGTAAAACCATTATTATTATTTATTTACCTTAACATGAATATCATCATACTCTACGTTCCCAAAATCACGAATGGAAGAAAAAAAAAGTTTGAAAAAGAGAAACTCAAACCATAAGAGAAAAAAATGTTGATTAATCAAATTATCATTTTTCTTTTGCATGTTATTTTTTTTTCTTCAATTTCGACTTATCCAAAATTATTTTTGTATGTATGTTAAATTTTTATTATCGTGAAAGTTGAACAGAATAAGAAAATGTGGATACACAGGCGCTACAACACTTGTGTTTCCACTAGTAATAATAATAATTTTTGTCAAAAAAGTATAAAATATTTAGATTATTTACCTTTTAATAAATAAAAGTAATTAATTAATTTAATAAAATAAATAATTAAATATTTTTTCTTATTTCAAAATAAATAAATAATTTATCCTTTTAAAAATAAAGGCTATATATAATAATTTACTTTTTAATATATATATATATATAATTTACCTTTTAATAAATAAAAAATAATTTATTTATTTATGTAATGAAATAAATAAATAAATTATTGTTATAAAATTATATGTGTGTATATATATATATATTAAATTGTGTAATTTTTCTATTTTTTTAAGATTAATTATTAACAAATAAAAAACTTATATGTTTTAATATAATAAAAATGCAAATACAGATGGGTCCCAATAGTCTATGATGATGCAATTACAAGTTACAATTTATTAGTTTAACCAAAAAAAGTTGCAACTTAAAGAGAACTATTTGAGGAATAAAATTAATTAAAAGTTATTTTCAGTCTGTGAAGTTGATTTAGATTTTAAAAAAATAAAAACATTTTAATCAAATCTACAAAGGATTCCACTGAGTATCTAAGTGTGCTGCTATCTACTTCCACCCAATGGGACCACATTCATTGCTTTACATGTCTTCTAATTTCTTTTCATATATATAATCCAATTTAGTAATTTGCATTTTGGCTTCAATCAGGGTCTATATATTTTTTTATATGCTCATCCAATCACATTAATAACGATTAGTTGTGAGAAAATATGATTCGTTGGGTTGAATAGATTGAGTGAATAATTGAAATAGGTTAAATAGGTGTTTTGAAGTGTTAAATAGAAGTGATGATGGGTTTGAAGGGTGAATGGGAGAAGGCTTATTTACTAGGCCTGAGTTAAAGGTGGAAGAGGTTGGGATTTGGCAGGAACATAAGAAGCTGAGTAACAAGCTTTACAAAGGTCGTTGTACCTTTGAATGTCAAGGTTGTAGATCTTCATGAGACGCTGTTGCTTGCTCTTGAATCTGCTTTGGAAATAGCCCTGGAAGGTGGGTTCTGTTGATGTCCTTAGGAAGAACATGTATGCCAAAGAGAAGTACAGAGAGGTCAGATAAAAACATATGGGCTCCATCACATCCCAGTTCAGTTCCCAGAAAGTAAGCCTCATAAGCCCGGCTGTTTGAACAGTTAAAAAGCCCAGCCCACAGTAAAGCTCCCCTCGCACCTGGGCCTTTGCCTTTTCGTCAATCATCGCCTTTTGCCTCTCCATCTTCTCCAACTCCTCCCTTCTTGGGTCCTTCGGATTCGCTATTGATTCCGTTATTAACCTCTCCATTGTTTTTGCTACCTGTAAATCCAAACAACATAACATTTTATTCATTCCTCACTCCAATCTTTTAACAAATCTCATTAATCAACATTTAATACTTTTTTTGGTTAACTTTGCTGCAGTAAATACAACTATTACTCATAAGTAATCAGCACTTACACTTTAACTAAAAGGGAGCTTTAGATATGTATGAAATCCTGGATCAAATGTGACTTGGGAATGAACAAAAACATTTGTTTTCCAGAATTAAATAATTATATTCCAAAAAATCTATTTACCCATTTTGTTATCACACCTTATAAAAATCTCATACGTTGCTATCACACTTTATAAAATAAAAAAGAAAGCTTTCATTTTCCTCAATAAATTTACTAAAGTCTACAAAAATTGATCAAACTTTAAGCATTTTTAAAGATCTCCTGGCTAGATATAAATAAAATTCCTAAAACTTAATCTTTCAAATAAAAGTTTATTTTCTTGAAAGTAGTTTTTTATGTTTAATTCTCAAATTATAGCATTTTTTTAATTTTTAATTTTTAGTTTATGTTTATTTTAAGTTTTAATTTAGTTGATTAAGCTTATCTTATAGTACTTTTAAATAGTTTTCGATTTATGTTTGTCACATTTTCCATTCGCGTGTAATTCAAAATTACTTCAAATTGTATTAAGACGGAATATTTATTACAGAAACAAGATTTTATCTTTTTTTTTGTTTAATAATTTTTTTTTACCTTCTTAATTATAGAATAGTTGATTTGAAAGAATGTATTTACAAAACTATATAAATTTTAAATTTAATTGCTCATTTTTTTAATAGATTTTATTTTATTGTATATGGAAAAAAATATATTAAACAGAGATTATTTTATTTTATTTTTTATTAAATATGTAAGATTTACTTGAAATCTTACATTCTATTTGAAATGTAAGAATAGATGTAACTATTGAGGGTTATATGTTGTTTTTAAAGAAAAAATATTAAACTGTTCTTATGAGTTAGTATATAACAATCTCTTCACGGGTTCAAACCACCCTCAGAATTAGGAGAACTTGGACATCTTTGTCTCATTCGAGGCTAATAAGAGAAAAAGAAAAACCGCAAATTAAATAACAAAAATCGCAAAAATACAAAAGAAAAAGTTCGGCATCTGTGTAAGAACCATCTGCATAACTCCAAAATTAAGACCCGTGAATTTGTCAGCGAAAAAGAAAAAGACAACTGAATATCCTGATTTGGCTTTCGACGGTAGAATATTTTTTTATTTTTTTATCTTATTTACATATTTTTATTTTATTTTATTTTTAATTAATATGTAACTTTTAACCTACTTTTTATGTTGTATAATGAACATTTTAACCTTGACATTAGATACTTATGTGTAATGAAATAAGAGAAAACATAACAATCCTAACCAACTTCTAATAAGATAGAATGCCTTACTATTATTCTAAAAAACAAGTTCATACTTAATTTAATTTTGCAAAATCGATATAATATAATGCTTAAACTCATACAAATTTTATTTTATTTTTGTTTGTCATGGAAAATATCTAAGCTCTTAGATCATATTTATTCATTCTACCTTATAAAATGAACAAATTAGAAAAAAAGAATGGTTTACCTTTTGAAGAGACCTACCTGTTCTGGGTGTAAAAACACTACGTTGCCGAAAACGATGACATTTCCAGAGTGATCCAATATCTCGGCGAACTCCGTGGCTTGACGGTGATTGTGATCACAGTGCTGGAGGCAGATCTGAAAGTAGTGAGAGTAAGAAATGGAGGTGTGAGGAATGTCTCTCAACTTCGCTTTCACCTTCTCCATATGCGAGGTCCTAAGAATCTTCCTCGCATCATTGACGGAAATCCCGCTGATATTTGGATGATTAACATCAAGATCAACGGTGGCGCCGATGTCTTTGAGTTTGTTTTCAGCAGGAAGTGAGAGAACGTTGGAGTGGCCGTACAAGCCTCTGGCCTCGAGAAAGCGGCCGAAGAAGCCTTTCTCGGAGGATTCCGGCGAGATTAGGTAGTGGCAGGGGGAGGTGGGTTTGGGAGAATTTGGGAGAATGCGAAACGACATTTTAACACAGTCGAAAAGTCGTTTTGGGGAAAGTTTCCCAAGTGCCATTGACGAGTTATGTGTGTTTGTGTTTTCAAGTGGATGCTCGGAAATTTGGACTTCAATTTAAAGGCTTGAATTGAAGACCCTCTTAAATGGCCCCTCTCTCACTGCAACAAAGCTCTAATTTCAAGAATATTCTAGCTTTCAATTCTCCCCAACATGTTTCTTCTTACACGCTATTATTCTATTTTAAACTGGAACTTTACTTTTAAAAAAAAATATATAAATTTTTTCATTATGTATTTAAACTTTTATTTTGTTATCATTCCCAAAATTGTGTGATACTAGTTCAATAGAAAATCAAATTCTGAAATCCACTTTTTTATTTCAGAAAAGTTAATGTAACCAACTACTTGTTAAAAATATTTAAAAATTATCTACTAATGTTTTTCTTATTATTTATGTTTGCTTTTCAAATGTAATCTGGCTTAAGGTAAATAAGGATAAATATTAAATCAAAGGAAAACAAAAATTCATTCTCTTATAAATTTGAAGATTTTTATTATTATTTTAATAAAACTTATTTTCAAAAAAGTGGGGGTTACGAGTTTTTTCTTCAAAATAACTTAATATTTACTTTATTTATTAAAAATCATTTTAATAATTAGTAATATTTAACAAAAAAACTTTTTTTTTCTATTTATAAGTTTATTTACTTAATCTCTTGAGATTAAGAAAAATACGAGTTAATTTAATTCATAATAATAAATGTGTTTTACACTCATTTGTTTTCTCTAGCTATTTTTGTAACTAATACTCATCTCCCTTTTATGTATTCTATCAATTTCCCCTGTCAATCGTATTAATTACAGTTTTAGTCTAAAAATATTAATGTGAACAAGTTGAATGAGTATGATAAAAGAAGGTAGTATTTTTAATATTTAAGACTTATATGCGAAAATAAAGGAGTGTGTGGTTTTTTTTTTTTTTACTTTAAAACTACAAGTTATAATAAAATTGTCTTTATAATTAGTTGAAATTCGTTGAATATTGTATTCCAAAGGTTTTGTGATTACTGTAATATCAAACCATTAGGAATTAATTATAAACAAAAGTATTTTGATATTTAGTCAAACCATATGAGTGTTAATTTTAACTAAATAATTTTTTTTGTATGAAATTATAAGGTCACAGACATCATGACTTAGGATATTTGAGTAGCAAAATATCTTTAATATTGAGAGGGATAGAAGAGTAAATATCATTGGTATCATGGAATACTCACAGTAAATAATATTAAGAATTAGTTATTATCTAGAAGAGCAAATATATTGGTATCATGGAATACTCACAGTAAATAATATTAAGAATTAGTCATTATCTCTATAAATATAAATATAAGAAAATTATAAAAAATATAAGAATAAGAGATATTTCTTATTCTCTTATGTGTATGTTACATCACTTTATGTATATATAGGAAATATATAGGGAGTTTCTCCTCCCAAATTACAATTTAATTAGGTAGAAATTCTATCATTATTAAATTAATTGCATATAATTGGGTACAAATTGTACAATATTGCATACAATAATTGCATATAATTTGATAATTATTATTTTCTTTAATACTCTCCTCAAGTTGGTAGCTGAAGATCATGAACCCAACTTGTGTTGTATTTCCTTGCCCAATGCCTTCGTAAAAATATCTGCGAGCTGACACTGTGTCGATACATATGAAGGACTGATTATCCCATCTTGTAATTTTTCTCGCACAATGTGGCAGTCTATCTTAATGTGTTTTGTGCGTTCATGTATGTAATGTCGTTTGATTGTCACAGGAAAGTTGAGCTGGCAAGTTACAACAACTATAAATCCTGTAACAGATATCGTAACCAAACTTTCTCCAAACAAGTATTGGTCATCGCGCGGTATTCTGCATCCGCTGATAATCTTGAACGTTTGTCTGTTTTTTTTACTTTCATGAGATAATAGAAGAACAAAGAAAAATTCAATACCCAGATACTGATCTCCAAGTTGTACAACCTCCCCAGTCTAAGTCGCAATAAGCTGTCAGTTTGCTTTCGGATGGCAATAGGAATCCTTGTCCTGGTGATCCTTTGATGTATTTAGGACTCAAATTGCGGCATCCCAATGAAGTTTCCGTGGATCCTGTATATATTGACTTAGGGTCCGAACCGAAAATGCTATGTCAGGCCGAGTAATCGTGAGGTATATCAGCCGTCCCACGAGTCGCCCGTATTTGACTGGATCCTTTAATAACTCTTCATTGTCTGGTGTGAGTTTTAGGTATTGTTCTATTGGAAATTTGTCTGGACGAGCACCTGTGAGTCTCATACCCTGCAAAATATCAAGCGCATATTTTCTTTGGGACAGGTAAATACCAACTTTGGAACGGGAAAATTCAATCCCTAGAAAATATTTCAGGTCTCCAAGATCTTTAATGCGAAATTGTTGTAATAGACAATCTTTAACACGCGCTGAATTTCTGTCAAATCATTTCCTGTCAAAAGAACATCATCCACGTAAATCATAAATCAAAAGGGCAGTAAATGATGAGTTATTCTGTCTTGTGAATAGAGAGTAATTTGTCTTGGACTGTTGAAATCCTACAGATTTAATCACATGAGATGCTTGTTTGAGACCATAAAGAGATTTGTTGAGTCGACATACAATGTTCTCTCTCCCCTGTCGAGGATGCCGGTGGCAAGTCATGTAAATAATTTCATGCAATGTGCCATTAAGAAGACATTTTGCACATTTAGCTGGTTAGTAAATCAATTTTTGGTTGCTGCAATGGTGAGGAGACACCTCAAAATTGTTAATTTTGCTGTTAGTGAAAAAGTTTCAGTCGACACTGTATCCTTTGCAACAAGGCGCGCCTTATATTTGTCGATACTACCATCTGAGTTGTACTTTTATTTCATAAACCCAACATTTGATTTAGCTACAAGGCGAAAAGCTCTTCATCCATTGCTTTTTGTCAATTTGGATAAATGATAGCTTGAGCATAAGTGTGAGGTTATTTGACATCATGTATAGCAAATAGGAAATATATAGGGAGTTTCTCTCCTCAAATTACAATCTAATTAGATAGGATAATAATCATGAGATTCTATCATTATTAAATTTATCTGCATATAATTGGGTATAATATCGTACAATATTGCATATAATAATGCATATAATTTGATAATTATTATTTTCTTAATAATAAAAAAATAAAGATTACTCAAAAAAATAAACCATAAACACACACAATGAGTACAAACAAATAACTACCGAAAGGAATTATGGTAAATTATATTTCTCATATTCACCAAATCCATTAAATTTCAAGCAATTACAAATAAAACACTAAAAAGAGTGTGTTTGAAAAAAATATTGAATTAATCTTATTTTTCCATACCGATAAAATGAATTTATTATTTATTAGAGATCTCATGTATGTCCACTATATAAAAACATTCTATAATCCTAAGCTTTATCTTGTAAATTAATTTTACAAAGTTAAGTTAAAAAATTTATTTTTTAATATATTTTTAGTTTGAAGTACACTTTTATGGTGTGTTTGGATTGAGGAGAGGATTTGAAAGAGTTGTTTTGAAATAATTTGAGAAAAAAGTGTAAAGAAAGTGAAGTTGTTTGGATTGAGTATATTACAATCTATTTATGAGAAAAATTTATTGAAATTTGTGAGTAATGTGATAGTTGTGATTTTTTTTTAATTTTTTAAAAACTATAAAATTTAAAACTACAAATTTATTCTAATCTTTAAAAATATTTGAATAATAATAATAAAACAAAATTAATTAATTAATTTCTATATTTTTTATAATTAATATTATTATTATGTATATTTATTTTCTATGTAAACAATTATATTTTATTAAATAAATTTATTATTATTTAATAAAATTATTTCATTATTTTGACAGGGTAAAGGGTAATTGCGTAAGTTGCTAATATGAAATTGGTTTATGCGCAATTCATAACCAATGAGTGAGAATGTGTATGAATTTGAAGGAGTGAATATATGAGGAAAGTGAAAAAAAAAATGATGGTGTTTGGATTGAAGTATATTAAAGTAGATGCATGAGAACAGTTTATAAAAGTTTGTAATTGATGTGATGGTTATAAAAGAATTTTGATTTTTTTTAAAGATGTAAAATGTTATCTTACAAATTTACCCTTAGTTATTAAAAAAATTTAATAATGAAATGAGTTTTTTTATTTAAAACATATTCATAAATTTAAAAATTATAATTAGAAAAAATAAATAGGTATTAAATGTATATAGATATAATTTAAAAATTATAATTAAAAAATATGTATTCAACAAATTAAATAAAAACAGAAATTTTATGTAATTTCTTAAAATATTAAATATGTATTATAAAATTAAAAAATAAATCAGATATTATATAAATAAATAAAAATATTATTTTTTAATATTAAAAGTCCTGTAATAATAAATAATAAAAAATAAAAAATACTAAAAATATATAAATATTTAACAATAGAAAATAATTTTATAAAAAATTATAATTAAATAAATTAAAACTCATATAGAAAATATATTAATATAAAAACAACAAATTAAATAAAAACAGAAATTCAAGTAATTTTTAAAATATAAAATATATATTATAAAATTAGAAAATAAATCATATCTTATATAAATAAAAAATACTATTTTTTTATATTAAAAAATGTTATAGTAATAAAAAGTAAAAAATATTATAGAAGAATAAATTCACATGCCAGGTGACTTTCCTTCTAAATATTTTTATTTTGAAGAAGAAAATAATTATAATTCACAGGTATATCTTCTATTTCATTTTCTCTTTTTTTTTTTCACAAATTTCTGGATTCAAATAGTTAATATCTAGTTACCTCTTTAGTTGTGAACACAGAAAGAAACATAACCTTAAACCATAAAATATCTTTATATATGTAAATGTGTGAATTTATATTCCTTACAACCTTCCTAACATCTATCACCGGTCTTATTAAGTCTATTATTATTAATCTTGAAAGTCATTTGTGACCGAATTAGCAAGAGAATAGGTTGATTAGTTGAATTGTTTAGTTAGCTTTCGATTATATAAAATTATTATTAATTTGTAACCATTTTATTTGAAAACTGGGATACCTTTTAATTGTTTGAGAATCTCTGCAACTGCCTGCTGCATCTCATCAGAATCTTTATTCCTTCAAAGCTTCTCTGTTGTATTTGTCCTTTGGCCAATTCTTGATGACGCAAAATAAAAATATTAAACCAGGAAAAAAATCCGAATGCATGAAACAAACTTCAAAACAATTGAATTAATTGAATATATGCACTGATTCAATTTATCTGGGATTTTAAAACGGTAAATTCACCATGGTGTGACAACTAATATTTATTATTGTATCAAATTATCATTTTTTCAGTAAATTTATATTTTAATATGCATTACTATATTTGTATTACAAATGTGTGTGATATTCCTCAAAAAGACACAATTAAGTAAAAAAATTAGTTTGAAGCTTATAATATTGGTTGTGATGTCGTGTAAGTTTTCTTTTAGTACTTTGGAGCTTTCTCTTCGCAAGTGCTACTACTAATCTCAAATCTGTATTAGAACGGCTTTTTTCAGAAATATATATATATAGAGGAAAAATATTGAAATAATTTTATAGTCAAAATTAAAAATAAAATGTAGATATATAAGAAAATTTCTGGCTATTAACTTATATATGAAATAATTTTAACTTTTTCTATTTTTTAATGCAACACGAATACTTTTCAGAATATAATGTATTCTAGTAGTATTATCGTTCAAACACACTTAAACGTGAAGTTATGATGTGATACGGTATATATATATATATATATGTTCCTGCTAGGGAGATGGGACCTAGAGAACTGTTGAAGTCTTCTTCTCCTTCCTTCGGTCGGGCAGGTGGTTGAGTGATGAACTGGGATCCTTCTCTTCCTTCTGCTTATCTTTCGG
>Ga0123342_1000747_pt1 | contig 52908 bp, 38 predicted proteins | sample Turbeawhitnodule_FD_89960 | JGI IMG/M metagenome (GOLD analysis project Ga0123342, IMG submission 89960) | Root nodule microbial communities of legume samples collected from Mexico - Turtle bean Mexico white nodule | ecosystem: Host-associated > Plants > Roots > Nodule | place: Mexico: Nepantla...
CACGCCGAGACTGCCAACTCGTGCGTGGGACTATATATTTTGGGTGGTCCGATAGCGGCCCGATAGCGGGTGGCACGATAGGCCCAACACAAACACTCGCTAGGATAGGCTCGAAATGGCTCTTATACCATGTTAAGAAGTGGACTTTAAGCCTAACTCAACCCCATAAAACCGGCTCATAGAGTTGAGGTTTGCACCCACTTATATACAATGAAAGGCTCTAATCTCTAGTCGATGTGGGATCTCCAACAGGTCTAAATAAAACCCTCATGCAAAATAGCTTTGAGCTTAAAGAGCAGACAAAGAAAAAGGACCCATCATAGATGCATAAAAAGTGTTAAACTCTAAGGAAGAGAGAAACATTGAGTTGAAACCATGAGTTTCTAAGTCAGCACGAATGTTTTATTTATATCAAGAGAAAGGAACCAATACAATAAATAAAGGAGATTTGGTATTCTCTAATAACAAGCATATGATACAGGAATAAATAAAAAAGTTCCAAATAATTTATACATATATAATTTAGATATTTATGATTATATAGAATCAGCTCTTTATTTCTATAATTATAACAATATTTCTGATTATATAGGATCAACATTTATTTATATAATTTTAACTACATAAGATCTCCTCCTTTCTTTTATAATTATAACAAAAAAGATAGGAACGTAAATGATCAAAGTATTGACAACATGATCATAAAGGCTATACCATTTTGAAAACCAACCATACCCAAGAGCCTAAATTGTAAGATGCAAGCTTAGCAGTAAACCAAAGTATTTCTGCCTTAACTTTATGCATGTACCTTCATTCTCGGAGGACCGATTCAACTTTATGCATGGAAAACAGTCAATTCTGTTGTCCTTAGCTCTCACAAAGTCTAATGTAACCAAAGCTACAAAAGCAGTAATCTGTAGAAGGAAGTCCAGTAGAACCGCCAAAGCTATAGAAAAGAAAAGTCAGCAGAAATCACTAACATTACCAAAACCTAAAGTATTTTTTCAACTGCTTTACTTATGTATGGGTGAAAATTTCCAGTTCAGTTTTCTGTTAGTCCAAAATAAAAGGTGAGAAGAGAAAATTCTTTAACCTGCAATCATGGAGAAAACACGGCATGCTGGCATAGAAACAAATGATCCTACAGCAAATGCCAAAATCTCTGATACGCTGGCTAGCGTTATTGAAGGTCCAACTTCACCCATTGCATTGCTTATTTTTTCTTCAACTGATAAATTTGAGGGTTGTCTCTTCACAGCATCTACGATTATACACATGTTATCAACACCAACCTGAACAAAAAATGAAAATCCAAAAGAAGTAAAATCTCACAAAACTTGCAGAAAAGAAAGCAAGAAGGTGACAAAAGTTAATAAAACATTCATTTAGTTAATGACCCAAATTTAGAGGAAGGATTCTGAATTAGCTTAAGAAAATAGTAGTCAGCATATATGATATTTGTATACATTCAAAGCATAAATAGTAAATACAACTATTTTTCAAGACAATAACAATGAATTCAAGCTATTTCCTATGACACTATTGCTTGAAGGATGCATGAACCAAATATAACAACTTAATGTTTACTTTGTAACACTCTAATACTTATAATTATAATTACAGTAACATTACCTACTCTCTCTAAAGTTGTTGCATAGGAGTCATGCAACAAGCTGTTTCCATACATAACTAATTCAAGGACCTCAAAGAATGTTGGTGAAAATGTTAAAAGTAGCTCACTAAAACAGGAATAATTATGTCATGTTATTAGATTTATGATATCTAGACAACAGATTATTTCATTGGATGAGAGAGATTACAAAAGCCACCTCACTTGAAATCCTCAATCTGCAATATATAGCCTTACATAGGTCTATCTAACTACCGTAACATAACATAACATAACTACAATTAGTAAAGCTAACTAAGGAAAACCTAACAAATTGTAACTAATTGAGAGTTGGCTACGCAGTTCCTAGTTAGTTACAAAGTTCCTAACTGAAAGAAAAACAGTAGGCAGGTAATGTATACTCCAATGCATGTAACTTAGGTACATGTATCGACCAAGAGTTTGGCATTGTTAAGAATGGAAGGCGAAGAGTCTGCCAAGACAAAAAAAAAAGCCAAGATCTTATACATTCTTGATACGATATTGAATATACTGACAAAAAAGATGAGAAGAAGAAATTGTCATATTGTATTATTGTACTACTGAATACTCAAAGATTGCAAAAGATGCTAAACTTTCTGTGTACAAAGAGAATTATAAACATCCTAACCAAACACTATAGCCATGAGGTGACAGATGTTTCATTTATAAATGTCATGATGACAGCTATAACTTCCTAACCGAGAATAACAGTCAACTAACAAAATGAAAAATAAAGAAATTGGCATCTGCATATATTCTCTTACAAGCATGGGTACTATCAAATTGATTTTGGTACCCCCAACTTCATGTGAGTTTGGAGGCAACCAAACAGGCACTTCATGTCTCCTGCACTTAATCATTGAATGTGCATAATACTACAAAAAATAAACTTGATAATGATAAAAACATAAAGACTTACTGCTAAAACCAGAAAAGGTATAACTTCCATTATGATTAGTGTTGATTTTACTCCAATAGCACTGAAGAATCCAACTGATCCAAGGACAGAAAGCATAACAAGCAAAACCCCCAAAAGACCAAGCAATACCTGAAAAACATAAAGTTGAAGAATGGGAAGTATAAAATAATCAGAGTTTGAAGACGCTGCTAACATTTGAAAAAGTTAAAATGAATATCTAGCACGTTTCAACATGAGAAAAAAAAAGTATAAAAAGGGTTAATTACTTTTATAGTCCCTATAATTCTGCAAATTTTACCTATGAATCTCTATACCTAAACTTCATTCGTTAGTCCCTTATGGAATGTAGATTTATGACTACCTCAACCTTACAAAACAAACTAATAATATTTGTCATTTTAACACTTCAGCTCTCACATCACACTTAATAGACTACACTTCATCTCCAGTGTGTAGTTTAGATGCTGGGAATCCCAATGAGAATTAGCCGAGAATATTTATATCAAGAAGTACAATTTAGCACATATTGGCACTTATTAATATGCACAAACAATTCAATATCAGAACATATACTTGATGCAGTCATGCAAAAAAGACAATTGCAAGCTTCAAGAAAAATATACCTTAGATGAGAGGAAGAAAGAAGATGGATGACGAGGTGTATCTCCCAAGGTCACCGATATATAAGCAAACATCACAATATAGCTCACCTAACAATATGTTGGAGAAGAAATTTATTGAATGTTCCAATAAAGCATGTCTTTATAAAGCCACAATCAAACTAAGAAATCATTAGCTTACACATGACACAATCATGTTTTTACATTCAGGAGAGAAACAAAAATTTCTTACTAGTATTGTTATGACATCTGCAGTACTTTCTCTCTTTAGTTCTTCCTCAATTGAACTTTCCGTTGAAAATGACAAGGTAAGATTACTAGTTTGCACCATTGGCAGCAATTCTTCCTTCCAGATGTAAATTGGATCAAAAAATGTGTATGGATCAGTAAAAAGAAGAAAAGATAAATGTGCTATATTACGCAACATGGAAAAGCACACTCGCTCAAAATATGCAAAACCACTCATGCACTTTCCTTATTTCAAAAGTTGACAATGGATGGATCAACATTATCTTCATAGCAATATATTGCCTACAATCCAAAGTAAGCTCAATCTATTTATTCACTTTTAAGACAATATTGATCTCTGGTAAAATCTTATTTAGGTTTTGAAAAACTTCCTTAGAGCAATATTTATTGGGATTGTTGGGATTATAATATACAACTTGTATTAATGCTAACTAGCAAGGTGAAAGTTGACAATCAAGTTATAAACAATGACAATCGAACACGTAGCCTATGCTTTTGGACCTATTCTCCTAAAAAGCTAAATAAATTGAGTTTTCAAAGAATTTATTTAGGAAAATAAATAATTGAGCATTCTAATATGTTTTGTGAGTGTTTCCTTAGAGTCAGGTAAATAAATTAAAGAATTTTGCCTAAGCAAGGCTTACTACTCCTTTAGACAAGGGAAAACATAGATTTGCTAAAAGAAGGCTGCTTAAGCTAGGCCAACTACTCATTTATTCTAGCAACTCTTAAGCTAGGCCAATTGCTTGCTTATGCTATTAGCTCACTTAAGTTATACAAATTACTTGCTTAAACTAGAAAGTCAAAAGAGGCAACATCTTATTATCCAAAAGACTCGATTCAGGGAGAGATATAGAGTAGGGTCCAAAAAAAATTCTCTATAAATATCCCAGCAAACATGTGTTGACAGAAGTTTGGTGTGTGGAGAAAGATCTAAACTCTTGGAGCCAAAGCTGAAAAACATTTCTCAAGGTTTTCTGTGGGAAGAATGAAGAGATAAATAGGGTCATTTTTCTGGGATGATAGATAGTCATGCTGATGAGGGACAATTCTTCAAAAATATTCAGTTATTTCTATTTCCTAATAAACTAATTACACATGCTCTCAAGCATTTTATCAGCCTTTGATTAAGCACAGTAGATATTAGTCACAACAGCACAAAACTCCAGGATCTTTATCATCCTAAGGTTACTTCTTGGGAGAGTCACACTAATCCGGTACCTCGTTCCGGTACCTCGTTTGCCGGGAACAGTTTACCTATCAAAATTGTTAAGAGATTATTTTTGGTAATTTGATCCTTAGCTTAAAATAAGTGGCCAAAAATCTCCTCAACAAAATGTCCATTTTTCCTCAGTTAATTATAAGGACTGTCTTTTTAAGTGAAATATACCACCAAAGACACAACCAAATTTCTTTCAATAATCAAAAGCACAACTGCAACATAAGGCATACACAAGAATTATATGTAAAATAAAGATTCTGTGCATATAAGCTATACACAAGAATTAATAACTGCAATGTATATATTTTAGTAGTCATACCTTGGCTAATTGGATGAAAGCTTTTTCCCAAGCTATTGCCTTCCCATTCTCATCTCCAACTTTCATAATTGCATTATTGACAGGGTACGTGATAACAAATGCAGAAGCCTAGAATAGGATAATCAGCATAGCAGAAAGTAATGCATAAAAAGGCATCTATGCAAAATCCAAGATTCTCACTTCAGAATAATTGTTTCCAGAAAACCCTCCCAAGGCAGTAGTTGGCTCAAGAGGAGCCTTAAATGCACTAAAGCATGTTTCTGTAGAAGTGTAATGCTGAAAACGACAAAATCATATAATTAGAGCCCACATATATCACATAGAGAGACAAACAACCCTTTCAAGTCTAATTATACACATGCGAGGAGGATATGTTTCGTACAACCTATGAAAATAAATTGAGATGGCAGGCAATCCATCCATACAAACACAAGCACTTTAACTTGAATTAGTATATCTATTGGAATTTACTGCTTTTTAAAACATTAATCCTTTTGCTTTAAAATTCTTGTCTGCTAAATAAGTAAACTGCTTTAAATTAAACTCTTCTGAAAAACAAGGGTAACTCATAATCAGATTCTAGAAGTTTACCTCAAAACAGTACTCAGCATGTTCAACACCTCCATAGTTGTCATAATTGTCAGGGTCCATTTGAAAATACTAATAGAATAAAAATAATGACAAAAAGGCAAATCAAATTAAGGATTAAGAAAAGAATAGTAAATTGAAATAGAACTGAATAGAAAAAGCCAGTTGGTTGTACAACTTACAGACAATAGAAGCCAATTAATTATTATTTGCAATACACAATTCAAAAGTACAACAGAAATAGTTTGGAAAGTAGTGGGTTAGACCTGCAAAATGCTTTGAGTGGCACAATCTTCGCCTAAAGGCTTCAAGCAAATGTCACTCAGAGATACTAACAAACCAGAATAATTTGCACGAATTCCATCAACCTGTTGGAATATTGAAACATAAAAGTATTTTTTTAATAAAAATGTTCCACTGAGCATACAGTGGCTAAATTTCAATTCTAGCAAGTGAAAAGAACTGAAACTACACCTTTTCCTGTATTTCGAAAAGCAATTGAATATTTTCTTCTGTTATAATACTTGGAGGCTTGCCATGCTTAGATTCTGGAATTGTTGCTATTATGAGCTGAAATGTACACATTATAAAATATCATTTACTTCAAACTGAATAATAGTGGGAAATAAGAAGGAAACATAACAATAAATTTAAGAGGAAACTATGGTTGACTTCATATTCTCTGCCTAGTAGTATGTTTGGATAGACAGGGAAAACTTTCTTTGAAATTGAAACACACTGAACAGAATGAGAACCCAAAATGTCGTGCATTTGTCTAGGTTGTCCACCTTATCTTGTGAATGGTGTCAATTAGGCAAACATAATCGTAGTCCTTTTCTAAAGAGTATCTCCAACGTAGCTTTGTCTCTTTTCAATTTGCCTTACTCTCATATTTGGGAACCAAGTCATATTAAGTCTACTTTTAAGATTTCAATATTTTGTAACTTTTATTGATTGTTCTTGATGTACTTGCTTGTTCTTAATGAAAAATCACTCTAAATTGTTTTCTATTTTCAATCTTTTTACACAGAAATTGAAAATCAATTTGGTGTTTTTATTCAAACATTTCATAATGACAATGTTTGTGAGTATCTTTCTCATTCTTGTCAGACTTTTATCTCTTCACACAATGTTCTTCATCAGACCTCCCGCACATATGCGCCTCAACACAATGGGGTTGTTAAGTGCAAGAATAGACATCTTAATGAAATAAATTGAGCCTTTTCACTTCATGGCCAAGTTCCTCAACAATTTTGGGGTAATGTTATTCTCACCGCGTGCTATCTCATCAATCGCCATCCTCGATTTTAGATAACCAAGTCCCTCATTCTATTTTATTTCCTCTTCAACCTCTCCACCCATTACCTTGTCAAGTCTTCAGGTTTACATGTTCTATCCATATTCTTGCTCCTTGGCTTGATAACTTGTTTGCTCAGTCTCACAAATGTGTCTTTTTATGTTTCTCTTACTCTCAAAAGGGTATAAGTGTTTCTCACCTTCCCTTCATCGATATGAAATCTCAGCTAATGTTACTATTAAGAAGTGAACTTTAAGCTTAATTCAATTTTATAAAACTAGTTTATAAGATGAGGTTTGCACCCACTTATATACTATAAAATATCCTTATCTCTAGTCGATATGAGATCTCCAACACACCTCTCTCACGCCGAGACCTACCAACCCGTGCATTGAACTACATATTTATGGGTGGTCCAATAGCAACCTGATAGCAGGTGGTCTAATAAGTCCAACAAAATCTCGCTAGGATAGAATCTAACTGACTATGATACCCCTTCTTAATATGCTAGTACAAAAGTACTAATATAGATAACATGCACTGAATTACAAGACCAAATAGAAAAAGTAAAACAAACTATAAGAAAACTGAAACCTGTTCAATTCTGTAGAATGGAGCAAGTTGATTATCAAAAAAATCTTTCTCTTCAGCTGCCTTACTCCCAGGACCAACCCATAACTGCAACACAAAGAAGAAAGCAAAGCCAATACTCTTCAAGTTCAAGAAGAAAATAAGTATTACGAGTATATATACTCATTTGAAACTCATTATTAGTATGACCTCTTTTGAAACCTACTACCATTATTTAGTGACTCTAGATTAAGTACTAGAAAATATTTTAAATTATGATGAGGGAGGATTAAAGAAAACCTATTCTCAAAGTGGCAGTGAGGGCAAGTAACTCATTGAGAGAATAAATGTCCTTCATCAAGTAAAAGAACAAGAAAAACAAGCACAAAATTTCAATAAAAAATCACAAATTCTTAAAAGTTCAAGAATTAAAGCCCAGATATTCCAAAAAGTGCAAGCAGAAAGAAAGGTTGTTTACATCACATCAACCCCTGGATGGTTTTTTTTTTTTTGTTTAGAGCACTTTTTGGTTGTACTACAATCCCTCATGAAAATATTTTCCATCACATTATTTATCAGTAAAGATTCATTGTGCTAATAAACTTGTCTCTTTAGGTTTACTTGATGATAGGGTGGTGTTTGTTTGGTATATTAGTTTGCCTCCCAGCATTTCTTTAGACTTCTTTCATAACAGGTTTACACTCCCCCCATGTTTCGCTTTGTATAGTTTTTGGGAGTTTCTTGTTTTTCAGCATAGGTTTTGGCCTAGTCCCCCTATGTTTTATGTTATCTTTCATGTGATGGCATATGATAGTTGGAACCTCATGTGTCAGTCTAGCTAAGATAACAGGTTTCATTATGATGCCTAACATGAGTTTTAAACAAAAAATAATATGTGCAGTGTAAAACAATTTTAATTTACTTAGCTGTTATGAAAATGTACTTAATGAAACAAACCAGAAACCAGAACTCAACCATTAGAAGAAAAGACGAGCATTATTTCTGATATAGAAGGATTACAGCAGAAAGATGATTCTATTGCTTCCGAACAGTGCTCCTACAGAGAACTACTTCTTCTCTATATTCATTCCAATCATAACTAATTTCCTCCAAAATTATCCCACTCTCATTCTCTTTACCTATTTGGTAACTACCTACCCATCTTTCATTTCTCTCTCTGCCACCTATCCATCCCCTCCAATTTCCCTTCTATTCCTCCTAGTGTAGACTCTCCAAATTTTAGGCCTATGCAAATTGCTGGACTATCTGCCCAATACAACCCAAAAAATGGATTCAGGCTCAACATTTTTTCCAACAGTTCATCCAAACATGTTTAAGGGGAGATTAGAAAAGATCAAACCCAAATATTATTTTTCAGGCAGGGAATAGATAAAGAATTTTTGCATATAAAAGTTACAGAAGCAAATCCAAAATAGCAAACTGTGCAGATGCTACAGCTGAAAATATGGTACCTTCTCAGGCCGGGTCTCCACCTGAAAACGAAGCAGACCCAAACAAAGCAAAACAACAATTGCCAATGAGGAACAAAGCACAATTGTGGGATTTCTAGCAGCCCATCTTCCATATGTCCTGGATGCAAAACAAAAGAAAGTTTATGAGATTATAAACCTAACAATAACAACTAGAACCACTGACCTGTAAAAGCTAGATAGCCATCCTTGAACAAAAGAAAATTGCACCACATTCTGCCCTTGAGGATCTAGCTGTTGCACCTTTTATTTGTAAAGACAAAATCAACAATATCCCAATGAGTAATGAGTAAAACTGCTCATTATAGATGTGCAATAAATCTTTTAACTCTTCACACATTATGAAGTAGAACTGGAAGAGGTAAACTGAGAAACAATATTTAAAAAATTAAATTAGGTCTCACAGGTAAACCAAGAAAAAAAAAACTTCGCTCGTTATCTATGTTTCAATTTAAACCCAATAAGGTCTTGCATGAATAGATATGTAGATTGTTAAGGTATAAAAATCATTCATTTCACTTCAACTAACAACTAGTTTTTGGACAGTTGGTTTCCACAATAATAATAACAACAACAATTGAAATATTCATTCTGAATTCCAAAACAGATGGGCTGATACCAAACAAGCTTTTGCACATACCTCTACAGGATGATTTCCATCCTTTTGGAGGTCAGCAAGACTACTCCCTTCACCAACCATATCATTCAACAGTGGTTCCACACTAGATTCAGGTCTCCTCCTTCCTCTACTCCCCTGCTGCAATGCCCACCCAAACAACACGAAGACCAATACAATGTACAAGATGGCCAATGAAAAATCCACACACCTAACCTGTAGTATCATTATACAAAAACCAGTTTCATGACACGCATCAAAGAGGAATGACAGCTTTTTCAGTAGACAACTAAATGTTTCACTAGATCAGTGACACATTAATTTTTAGAATAAAAGGCAGAATTTATTCAGTCATAAAGCAAATGAAAGTTAATCATAAAAAAGGATATGTCTCTACTGTTTCAACCTTTAAAGACCAAATTCTAATGGCGCAGGGATCTTTGCTCGGTGGAGAAGGTTCAGGAGCCGAGCAAACAGATGATGAAGGACAATCACCACAAGAGCAACCAAGTGAAGTATCATTACACGAATATACAGATGCATTCATAAGTTTCATTGGAGATGGATCAAGAGTGGCTGTCTTAAAAAGTATAGAATAAGGAGAACCAGGAAGTCCAGGAGGAACTTTCTGACCAAGAAATTCAAACCACTCTGGCAATGATAATCAGACACAAAACACATTAGCAGAAAAAGAGAAAATATAATACATTCAGAATTGAGATAAAGGGAAAGGGAAATATTCAATGATAAGCAAAACAATGTATCAGAAGCAGCAACTAAGTACCAAAATATGAATAAGAAAATATGTCCATATCTACATAGGAGGATCTTTTGTGTATTTTTTCATGGCTAAACCTGTACTACTGCGGTCTACCTCAGTACTACAGACATGACAAAAGTAAGTCCACTATATAGGAGGATTATTTGCTAACATTAACTTAATCTCCCAATTTTCCCATTTATTGATGTGCAAAACTAAATATCCACTCCCAAATAAAGACCCGTGCACAGTGAACATATGAATACAAGATGGGGGAATTGTTCTAATTAAGATGGTACATAACAGAGTTCATAAATTTCATACAATAAATTCCCCCATATTATAATGGATCACCTTTAAAATTGCTAGCTCCAGCCCCAACAAAATCTATGGCCCTTGTATTCATTGTCCCAAACTTTACATCCTTGCATGACTCATATAGACCTTCTCCAAAAGTTTCAGTTACATAAAAATCAATGCCATCCACAGTCATATTACCATTAACCTGAAATGAACACAAGATGATTGATATCAGTTTATATAGTTTAGAGTGTAATTATAAGACTAAACCACATGAAAAAAAAAAGTGATTTTTCTAATACTTTATAATATATACAAGAAGATATAGTAATCCTGAATTCTGAATATGACGCTGTTAGAGCACAAATCCATAGCAAGGAAAGACTTCCCTCCCTTTTGTAAGTCTTCTATATTATCCGAGGTGAGGACACTCATCGAATGATCATGATAAATCATTCCACTAAAGGAGCTGCCACGTTCTTTGGAAAGGCTTCCAAACTGGGATCTCAAACCCTGGGAATATAAAACTCAACTCAAAAGGGAAGGAGGATCGTTGTTGCTCTCATTGTAAGAAATTTGGTCACACCAAGGAGACTTGCTTCATGTTACATGGAAAGGAGAAGACTCTCATTCATCTGGAAGAACTAAAAGGCCAATTGTACAGGAAGATTTATCAGGTAACTTCCGATCCTGAAAATTTTGGCAGACTCCTTCATCCTCTTCAATTGAAGAAGGAATGTTTGCACTACGTGTTGAAGTTGAACGTCTAAAGGCTCTCATGGAGTCTATTATTAGTAAACCATCTTCTAGTACTTGCTCTCTAACCATGACTAGTAAGAACCCCAATTCCTCTTTTAATGTTTCTAAAACTTCATGTAAGGACTCTTGGGTTCTAGACTGTTGTATGTGAACAAATTAATTTGGTTGGATGGAATTATTAATAAAGCATGTTCATAAAAATTTTGTTTCTCTGTTCTAAAAATATAGATAACAAAAGTCTTAACCCATTCGGTGAGGTCTGCTAAATGGATCACACAATACTGGTCAGTTTGATTAAAGTCCAAATCTTCACAGATATTATTAACCATTAGATCCCTTCTTCTTAATGACTTCCTCCAATGTCTTTAGCCTCCCCTCTCCTCCTTATAATAGGCTAAAAACCATGCAATCCACTCTCCTCACTAATATTTCCAATGGTCTTCTTCATAATGCCTAAACCCTTTGTTTCCGACTAAAAGACAAAAATGTTGTACCTTATGCAAACAAGAAAATTACTTTGGCTCAGTAAAAAGAAGGAAATTCACACTAGCAATACAATGGCAAATTATTACTATATTCACAAGTCATACACCTTTTGTACACACTTAAAGACCAACACAACCATGAAAGTGCACAAGTCAACATACTAGTCATTTATAAAACATTCTCGTAACCATAAAAGTGCCATCCAAAAACATAAAATGTCAAGAAAACAGTGTTACAGAAAAACAAGTTCGGAAAGGAAATGCCTGACCTCAGAAATAGAAGTCACATTGATGAATAAACTCTGATGGGGAGAGCAAGAAAGTTCACAAAAAAGATTTAGAAAATTCCTCAAGCATGATGGACAGCCCACTAGAATTGGCACTGCCTGCAAGATAGAATACATTTCTGTTACTTCATAACGCGCACAAATAAACAAAATACATATAAGGAAAGGTTGCTTGGTGAATATGTCATGTCAGTGAGATGATTAATGAGTAGTAAGAGAATATTCACAAAATAATTAGCATAAGCTGTACATATCCTCCCTCGTCTCCTCTTTATTACCCCTGCATATTAAATAAGTATTTGGGATACCCCGGACAAAGAATAAATAAATGAAGTAATTTATCATAAATGGAAAGAGCAGTTTCCAACATAAACAGGTTATATCATTCACAACCTCATATTTAACCAAGAGCAAGCTAATGCAACCGGCCACATTCAAAGTCACTAAGCCCATGCATCTCTTGTATTTCACATTTAATCAAGACAAAATGGAAAGAGCAGTTTCCAACATAAACAGGTTATATCACAACCTCATATTTAACCAAGAGCAAGCTAATGCAACCGGCCACATTCAAAATCACTAAGCCCATGCATCTCTTGTATTTCACATTTAATCAAGACAAAATGGAAAGAGCAGTTTCCAACATAAACAGGTTATACCACAACCTCATATTTAACCAAGAGCAAGCTAATGCAACCGGCCACATTCAAAATCACTAAGCACATGCATCTCTTGTATTTCACATTTAATCAAGAAAAAATGAGCTACCCACATAGAACCAGAGACTTCAAATAATAGAGAAAGAGAACTTGCCTGCTGAACCTGCACTCGTAGCGTGTCAAACTGATCCGCCGTACAGCAAACATTTCCAGTAATGGAGGGACACAGACTTTGAATTTTGGCAGATAATAGCTCGTCAGGCTGAAGTTAGAAACCAAAGCAGCAGAAAGCGGTTATGGTGGAGCTGGTGCGGCATTAAGTAGTAAATAAGAGATGAATGACTTACCTTAACCGAAGGGGAACCATAGGGACAATTAAGAGCCTTCCCATCACTGCGTTGCGCGCATATACCATACATTGCGCAGTATTCTTCAGAATGCTTAGCCCTAACAGAAATGAAATTATTATTACAAATCAGTAGCTCGGAAAGCGTGAATGATCATCTCCAATGGTAGATTTAGCCGTACCTGTACGTTTCATGCTGTGAAGCAGCTGAGAGCGAAGGCGAAGAGAGCAGGAACACCTACGTAGTTATGGCAGCGTAGTCCAAGCTCAAGTCAACGAAGCGATCGAAGAGAGAGATAAAGAGAGAGAGAGAGAGAGAGAGAGAGAGAGAGAGAGAGGAATGAATACTTGCCTGTAACAGAAAAGCAACGGAGAAGATGAAATCCATATTCTGGTAGAGTGAAGATTGCAGAGAAACGCAACGCACGCAGATGAATATCACACGAGGATCCTGCTGCTACTGAGTACTCGCTCACGGTACACGAGAATTGTGTGACTTCATTCCTTAGTGCCTTCTTTCTTGCCTCTTCCTCCAAACGGAACCTACAAGGCCAGTTATTCTATGTGGGTCCTGTTTTTCCACCAATATTTTTCTCTGGTTTTCTTTTTTTTTTCCGCCTCGTGGTATCGTGTGTGGGATCTGTTGTGTGTGACAAAATTATGAAATGAATTACAAATCATATATTTAAATATTATTTAAAAGTAAATTAGCACTGAACTCAATATATAAAAAGTTTAAATTGTTTCATTTTATTTTATAATTAATTATAAATCCAAAAGCACTTTTTCTATGTTGTGAGAAACAAAAACATCCCGAATTTTTTTTTAACAAAAATATATCAAATTTTCCTAAAATCCAAAATCAATGTTTAAATGTGTAACGTAACTAAACACAGTGTATTAATATCTTTTTCTCTCTTTACATTCTTTGCTTCTCTTTCCTTCTTTAATTAATTAGGTAATATTTTGATTAGAGTAAATTTTAGTCAATGAGTTTAAGTGTTATCTCTAACCCAATATCAATTCTATTTATAGGAATTTGGCTCTTACATCTCAATTGGATAATCTAAAATACTATAAAATAGCTTCAAGAGACCGAGAGCTAAGTACTAGAAAAAATGAGTTCTAAAATATATTTAGTTAATTCATAAAATTTCGATTACGCAAAATTATTTTTGTTAATTATGTTAAATTTGTTAATGAGACTATCTCCATATCATGTTAGTGAGATGACAATCACTTTGGATGATGCATCGTTGCTCCATATTATAAAGGATAATTTTGTATGTATGTAATGTTAGATCTTACAATAGTTTCAACAATGTTAGTTGAGTTGCTAAGGGTGGATTTAGGTGATGTCACAATAAATATGAGACATTATCGTGGTCCACATGTGAGGTTTAGCTTGCTCTAAGAGGTATATGAGAAGTGTTGTGTCTACCAAATATGGAAATCTTTTGTGAGGACTTACATGTTTCATCTTATGAGATGCACAATATTTGTTGACAAAAGTACGACATCAATTAGTCCGTTGTGCTTGCAATTGTTTAATAGTTTGCATGTGCGGGAAGCTGCTACATTAACACATAGTATGACTAGTTAGGAGATTTTGCTTTGTCAAAAAAAGCAGTTGATTAGTTATGTTAGGATTTTACAGGAAAATATTGTACATAATTTGTTGAGGTTGTTTTATTTTTATATTACTATATGAATAATGCATATATTTGTACAGCTGGATACATGTAGTGGTGCAAATTTAGGATTGTTGATACCTACTTAACATCGTCAATATTTGGTAGTTAGTGCATATCTTATTTTATTGGCAGATGACTAAAATTATTGAGAAAAAAATAATTATGATTATACCATTATTTTTTATGAGAACTACTCGAGTGTCTAATCACTTTTTAAGTAACTTTTGATGTTCATAGTGTATCAACAAAAGTGGAATATATGTCATAAAGTGAGATTAAGCCTTATGGTTGTTAATCAAGTCATAGGTTAGACATCTTTGTTTGCCTTTTATATTAAGTTTATTAAGATTGATGTTTAAGGTTACAAAGACCTCATCCATTATGTTTTTCTTTAATATGCACCTGTTGTATAAATAGAGACATACCCGCTTAATAAAAACTGTTCAGTAAGATTTTGAGAGATCTTCTATAATGATGACTCATGAAAAATTTAGAATATTTTAAATATATAGGTAGTTTTATATTCGGATGTAAAGACTTTTATTATTGTGCAAAACTTATATAGTTATTAATATTCTAATAATAATTATTATAAATATGTAAAATATTGATATGTAAGGTTATGTTATGATTATTATTCTCTTTTAATCAAGTTTATTCTGTTAGTAAATTGGAATATTTGAAATTCAACCAATCCCAGGTTTTTTTTTTTTTTTCAAAAAAAAAAATCCTAATTTGTACTTAAATAATAATTATATATACAATATTAGGGAGTTTTAAATACTTATAGTTACAAATTCTATAATTCAAATGTCTTTAAATTGCAAAATCAGATATTGAAACTTAAAATGCAAAAATAGTTACTCACTAAAATACACCAGCAATGACCAACCGCCAACCCCAGTCCTACCATCCACCATCAGTACCAAACACACCACAACTTTGATTGATAAATGTGTACAAAAAAAAGTTTAACATCAATGTGGTGCTAATGCATCAATGCATTTATTTTCAAAAAAGTAAATTTGAACTATTTAAATTAAATAGCTTCATTTTCATATACTAGAATTAGTGTTGTTTAATTCTTACAATCATGTGATACGTGTGCGTGTTAAAAGATAGTTAAAATATTATTTCTTTCTATATAGTCACAAGTAACAGGGTACACGTTATAAATTTTGTGTGAACACCTACACTAATTTCTCTTATTCAAAAAATATTTTTGTTAAATAATATTTTTATTTAATGTTTAGTCAAAATTTATTTAAGGACATACTTTATCTTTAATTTAAATGATATTTCTCTCTCTTAACAAGTAACTCATTCTTTGCCGTAGAAAAAGTCTTTCACATCTTAAATTGCCAATTAATTGTATTGATTTTGCAACAATTGAAACCACAAATTTGACACAAGAAAATAAAGAATTAAAAATAAATATGAAGATTTATATTGGTGTACTAACGCGTGGTTTCCTTCCGTCATAAATTTTGCAAATTAATATCTATTATGTGATTAAGTAAATCATACTAAACCCTGTTGATTTTTCTTAAAATTTTTTGTGTATCGTTCATGTAATTAAAAATATTATATAAATCAATGTGAATAAAAATTTGTTTTACAATAATTGCTCCAATAGTTCTATTCATAATACATTTTAATTAGTTAACAGTTTAATAATGTATAAAACGTGAAGTCTTAATAACCTTTTAAAAATTACATTTTTCAACTCGATAATGATAATTGACAATTTATATTAAGTGACAATCCTTAATACTATTATTTTAATATTTTATCATATTATTTAATTATAAATTTACTTTTTATTATATATATTTATATCTAAACTCCAAATTTGTCACATAAAAAATTATATATAACTCTTAGGATTATCAAAACATCATTTTCCCTTTCAACTATCAACTAGAAAACTAAGCAAGAATGACTTAAAGATAATTATTGTAACATAACTTTCAATTATTACCGATTCTCCATCAACAATTACTTGTGTATAAGCTGCTGAAGTAACTAATCATTGTTTGTTTCCCCAGTTCACACACACACATATATATAATTTGTGTGTAAACAATGATAGACATTGGTATCAAGAAACTCATAAATTTTAATGCAGTCACTTTTCCGATACTGGACCTCAACATCTGTTTAAGCAGAACACAAACCATAATTTACAACTTACAGTACTAACATATGTTTGTTTTACACGTACAAATTTCTGAGTTGAAGAATTACATTATAAATGAACAAGTGGCAAACTCTTGAATGGAAACAAAACAACACAACCAAAGGGATTAGTTTCCTGAAGATAAACTAGTAACTACTGTCTTTAAGCGGAGAACGATGGTGCACAGCTTGGTGGGCTTGACGAGTATTAGTAGATCGTGATTTAGGCTCCACAGGTTTCTCATTGGCAGCTTGAATTCGCTCCATACTCTCCAATACCTCCTTCATTGATGGTCGCTGTTTGGGCTCAGTTGCAAGACATTTCAAAGCAAGCTGAGCTATACGAAATGCAGCTTTTGATGGAAACGTTCCTTCCAATCGAGAATCCATAACGCCCTTCAACTTTCTTCTGTCATGCAGGTATGGTTTCACCCAGTCTGTTAGATTATGTTGCCCACTTGGACGGTTGGGATCAAGTGCTCGTAGCCCTGTTAGTATTTCCACCAAAACAACTCCAAACCCATATACATCACTCTTCACATATAGATGCCCTGTATCATAAACAAACGATTTCAAGGTGCAGTACTTTAATGATCAATTTACATTTTCAGCCCAATACAGTTGCACAAAATAACATCACATTACCCAAAGAGTTTTGAAAAGAGAAAAAAAAAAGTTTTACCTAATATGCTCTAATATTAGAATAGAGTTACATTACCTGTGGCCACATATTCAGGAGCTGCATAACCGAATGTGCCCATCACCCTTGTTGTGACATGAGATTGACTAGCTGAAGGACCCAACTTTGCCAAGCCAAAATCTGATATCTTTGCGTTATAGGACTGTAGCATTACAGAAACTAATTAAGTTGTGCACCCAATGGTACATACCAAACTAAAACGATTTCTAAAGAAAAATGAGTGAAACATTCACTGTGTCAATATGTGATAACATGGCAGCAGTAAATATATACGTGTGTTCAGACAAACTTCTCTGGTAAATGCTTTCCTAAGCATACTTCTCTGGTAAATACTTACATAAGCTAAAATTAGTTTATGTACAAGTTAAAAAATAAAAATTTAAAGAAGCTAGAAGAGAGCTTCTAAATTTGATTTATGCATATGCTAATTTTAACGTATGGAAATTTCAATCTTATTTTTACTATATATATAAACTTATTTTGCTAAGACTTGTCAGAGTGTTGCGAAGCTCACCCCATCAAGCAATATATTTGAGGCCTTGAAGTCTCTGTAAATTACTTTCTCGGATGTATGAAGGAAAGCAAGCCCACGAGCTGCGCCAATTGCTATCTTAAGCCTGATATCCCAGGGAAGTGGTTGAACGGCAGAACCCCCTACAATCAAAATAACGTAGCTTTTAGTTGTAAATAAATATACATTTGTTTTGCCATTTCATTTCATGTTTGAGCCGATAATATACTTGCCAAGAAAGTGGTATTTATTTAAGCACTCACTTCCAAATAGATGGTTTTCCAAACTTCCTTTTCGCATAAATTCATAGACAAGAAGAAGCTCTGTTTCCTCCAAACAGTAGCCCAATAGCTTAACAAGATTAGGATGGGAAAGGCGTCCTAGAAAGTTTATTTCGGACTGCACCAAATGAATGAACCATTAGTTTAATAGCAATTTACAAGTCTAGGATTAAACAGTTTGATGAAACAAGTAGCAAAACAAGAGTTTAATGCACCCATACGAATTTGAGATCTTAGACTTTTTGTTTTGTTTCGTAAAGAAGTTAACTGTCAAGTAGGTAAGAAACAGTATGCTGATTGTGCCACACTTAGACTTTATCCTAAAAGGGAAGGAAAATTGCATGAATGATACAGTTATCGTTTAGTTAAACTTAACATTATTTTAATTATAGTTCCAAATAGAGCATGTGTTTGCATGGATCTGGGCTGGAGAAGGTGACACTGACACTAGCTAGCAAAAAACTTTAGGAGCAAGCAGCAGATGCATAAAATTTCATCTTCTGGGGCAGAAATTACATAAAAGATAAAAGATATGTTAGAGAGGGTAAAGGGGGTTTGATTGTTATCCACATGGCATGAAGGATTATTACCCGCCACTCCTCCATTCCTTGTGAGCTTTCAGAGTTGAGTTTTTTGACGGCAATGACTGTTCCACTCTTGGAATTGCCCTTCTCTTCAAGCCAACCCTTGAAGACTTTTCCAAAACCTCCCTCTCCAAGAACTGTATCAGCCCTGAAATTCCTAGTTGCAGCCTTCAAGTCAGCAAAGGAGAAAATCCTCAAATTGGAGGCGGGTAAGATCTGCCCAGTTGGATAAGGTTGGTCACCGCTTGCCACCGAGAACTTGCTATTCATGGAGCTGTTCACACTTCCAGAAGTAGTAGTTGTGGTTGTGCTAGTGGTAAAGCTGGTGGTGCTGCTGCTGATGGTCTGAGATGTATCCGCCGTGGCTAAACGAAAGGAGGGAAGCATAAATGAAACGAAAACATGTGGAAAATGACAGGAATCGAAAGGAAAAGGTAAAGAGCAAACCTGTGCTAAGGTTACCGGTGGTTGTTGGGGTTACGCCGCCGTGAGGCTGAGAAGGCCAGCAGTTTCCCATTAGAACGGCGCAGAAAGAAGAATTCAGAGGCTCCTTCTCCGATCGATGATGGTGTTGTTGTTACTTCTTTTGGGTCCAATAATTGAAAATAGCTTTGGCAGAGCCTATGGGGTGCGATGAAAAAAGCAAAAGTAATGAATTGTTAACTGTTATGTTATTGACAAGTTAAGTCACATAGACTTAGTCTCTCTCTCTTTCTCTCTCTCTATTTCTATCTAACTCTGCTCCATCCTTAGTCTTCAAGTCAACTATCGTGACAGGGAAAGTTTTTATTATATTGAGTCAAATCAACAAACACCCTCTGTTCAAACAAATCGCACACGCACACGCCTCTATTCTCCCGTTTCAATTTCAAACAACCAACTTATAAATTCAATCTTTTCTCGCATTTCATCCACCAAACAAATGTTTGACTCTAGAAACACACGCCATTCGCTTCCGCGCTTGCTTTGTTGTGTTGCGGTGTGAAATGGTTTCACCAATTTCCACCACAGTGGCGCCTTTGAATATCTCCGTGTACATATATACACTTGCGATTGCAGATATATAACTGTGTTGTTGATATTATTATTGACCACGTTAATTATCTGTTTTTTACTTTGAAAAATGTAATTATGAGACAAGTAACATAAATTAGGCAATTTCTCCCTACACTATTTTTTAAATCCAATTTTGTCATTGTTTTCTTTATTTTGAAAAAAAGCTGCATAGGAGTTTGGTGTTTTTTTTGAGCTGTTCTGAATGACGATATTCAAAAGTCTGTCTGGATATAAACTTACAGATACATGAATTCGGAAGGTAATTTGATTTCCAGTTTTATTACGAAGTGGACTTTAAGTTTAATTTAATTCCATAAAACCGACTCATGAGGTTGAGGTTTGCATCCACTTATATACAATGAAAGGCTCTAATCTCTAGTCGATGTGGGATCTCCAACAAGTTTAAAGTTAACCAATATGAATATTCAAAATGATTTTTAGAGTTACGGATTGCTACATCTAGAAGAATGAAAACTCACTATTCTTGGTTGTTGGGTGCACTTAAATTTAACCTACTTTCTACTTCGTTAAGAGTATTATAATAATTTCACATGGAGATATTGAGTGTCAATCTGAAATGATATGGTAAAGGGAGAACTAGCCCATAAGTTAATGTTTCTCTCTTACATGTTTATAAAAGGTTGATTCTACCCATACCATAACAATGCAAATACGCATCCAACACACTAACGTGAAATGTTCGTTTTCCCCTTAATGATTTTAAAAAATTTGTCTTCCATAATTCACATCCGTAAGTCAAATCACAAAGTTCTGGATATACAAATTCAGAACTAATATGTCACTTCTAGATTTTGCCATCCAGAAGCTTACTTTGAAAGTATAAATGATCTTTTAGATGTCAAAATTTGTAAGCAAACATAAATGAGTTCTGGATCTCGATCCTCAACACCATCTACAACACACCATTTCAGATATGAAAATTCATAACTCATAACTCACTTTTAAATATAGTGATCCAAAAACTTAAATGAATTACGAAAATAAACTTTCAAATATCAAAATCTGGAGCATATAACAATCATTTACGACAAACTAATAACAATATTGTGTTTTAAATTTTGTATTGAGTAGATGTATAAATGATACGGTGGACGGAGAAATTGGCTAATGATATGGTGGACGGAGAAATTGCTTTATAAACATTCACCTTAAATTACCATTTATGCACGTGGCACCAGCTAAACCTTTTAAACCTTAAAACTTGTGCGTTATGTATGCATCGTATCATTTGAGATAACTTGTATGCAGTGGGAGAGACACATGAATCTAGATACCAAAAGCAATTTGATTTGGTCCCGAAGGAAATTTTTTGTTTTTTAATGATGCGTGGGAAATGGATTCCGCCATTATTGTTGACAGAAACAAGGTGTGTGAGGAGGTTTTAATGGGTGATATGGTCTGTGAAAGTTCTTATCTAAAAACTATCAACAATGTTTCTTTTTTGAAGTGCCATGGTTAAAAAGTAGTTCACAGAGATTTTGGTGGAAACGGGTTGAAGCTGTTCTTCGGGCTCATCATTCATTCCGCTCCTTTACACATGACATAAACTTTATCAGAGGTTTAATTAAGTATTTGGATCCACTTTAACTTTTAGTTTTTATATTTCAAATTTATTTATTTCAATTCTTATACGTATCAATTTTAATTTTTTTACTCTTCATAAATTTAAACACCAAAGACTAGATATATTAAATATTATAAGTATAAAAATGAAAAAAAATAAAAATAGCATGGATGATAATCAAAATGACGATCTTTAAATTTAGTGAATAAAAAATAAAATTAATAGAATTATAAAATTTTTTTTTTATCAGCAAAGAATGAATAAAATAAAAAGAGAGACACTTTAGGGGTGTCCCAACCCTTATTCAAAACCTCAAATACAAGTATTTTAGTACCCTACCAACTAATGATCCAACAATACACAATCCCAGTACAAAATATAAGAATCCAACAAATACAGTTACATCAACCCACAAAAAAGGTCATACCCTCAAACAAAGACATACAAGAAGTTTTTGTCATCACGCTGAAATACCATAACCAAGTGTCAAACTCGACAATAGGAATGATTTATAAGAACTAAAATATGTAATTAAAATATGAATGATTTATTCACTAATAATTAGAATTTTAGTTACTATATTATAATTGTGATTATTAAGTGTGGATTATTATTTTAATATGAATGAATTATATAAATGAAATGTTGAGGGGAGGGGTATATTTGAAATTTGGTAAGTGGAGAGGATTAAAATTGTCCGTTGAGGGAGAAATGAGGAAAGAGGGATGATCTGTAATATTGTTGTTGGGTGAGTGTGGGGATTGGAGGCGGAGAGAAGAGAAGCGATTAATCAATTTCTGTTGTGGAGATGGTTTGGTGAGTGAATCAGAGGTTAATTGTTTAGATGGTGTGATCTATAAAACTGTGCAATCAATTCAAATCAGGCGGTGCTGTTGAATTCTGCAATGGCATCTGCAGCACCTAACGTCGATCTCTTCGATGCTTATTTTCGCCGCGCCGATTTGGATCGCGACGGCCGTATCAGCGGCGCCGAGGCCGTCTCCTTCTTCCAAGGCTCCGGTTTGCCCAAGCAGGTCCTTGCGCAGGTCACTATCTCTCTCACACACTCTTGATTCTCAATTTCTGCTCATGATTTCATTTACTCGTTATCCTGCCATTGTAAGTGTGATTAAGCATTTGAGTTAATTAGGTGCTGCTTCATGATTTCGTTAGTCTAATGCTAAATACATGAGAGATCACACTCACCCGTCTTGTTGTGCTGCAGATTTGGGCATTTGCAAACCAAAGCCAAAGTGGTTTTCTTGGCCGAGCAGAGTTTTACAATGCCCTCAAGCTTGTTACCGTGGCACAAAGTAGGCGGGAACTAACTCCTGAAATGGTAAAAGCAGCATTGTATGGCCCTGCTGCATCTAAGATTCCTGCACCTCAAATTAATTTCAGTGCCACAGCTGCAGCCCCTGTATCTGTACCTGCACCTGCACCTGCACCACAGGCTGGTCCTGTTAATCTTTTATCCCACCAAAATCTTGGACCAAGGGGGGCAGTTCCAAATCCGAGCGTTAACCAACAAAACCTTCCTTCTCTGGGAAGTCAGTTAGGGAGGCCTCCAGCTTCTAATCTACCACCTGGTGTTGCAACTCAAGGAATGGCTGTTGGTGGAGCACGACCTGAAATCCTCAATATGTCAGGTTACGGGTCTGCTGGTAAGATGGGTGAATCTCCAGGAGCAGCTTCCTCTCAGATAGCAGTCAGAGGAAGTAGTCCCCAAGCAACGCAGGAGGGGTTTGGGCTTGCAACCTCTGGATCAAATGTGGCACGGCCCCCTGGTCAATATCCTGCCTCCAGCATAAAGCCGTCAGATCAAATGGTTAAGGATTCTAAACCAGTCAGCCCTTCTGTTAATGGTAATCCCGATTCATTTTTTGGAGGTGATTTGTTTTCAGCTAGTTCATTTCAGCCCAAGCAAGTTTCTGCTCCACAAGTATATTCTTCTGGCAGTTCAACGCTTTCTTCAGCTATTGTACCTGTGTCCGGAGGAAACCAGCCTTCTATTAGGACTACTGCCCCTGATTGTTTGCAGGGGTCACTTGTAAGCCAGCCTGTTGGTGCTCAGCTTCAGCAAGCCCAGCCCGTGAGTGCTCAGCTTCAGCAAGCCCAGCCTGTTGGTGCTCAACCTGTGGTAAAACAGGACCAGTATGTCCCAGTTCAAAAACATAATATGCCGAATTCATCTGGACTTCCTGGGAGATTGCACGATTCTTCTTCCAGTCAGCCCCAGTCTCCATGGCCAAAGATGGCACAAACCGATGTTCAGAAATATATGAGAGTATTCATGGAAGTAGACACAGATAGAGACGGCAAAATCACTGGGGAACAAGCACGGAACTTGTTTCTTAGTTGGAGGTTGCCAAGAGGTATATTGCTTCTTACTTCACTCCCTTTTTTCTTGGACAGCTTGCTTAAAAGGCTATCTTTATTTTTCTAGTTCTCTAGCTCTACATACAATAGGAAATCAACTTAAATATGATTAATTATACAAATTGAAGGACTAGGTTGTGTTTGATGACATTTGCTTTTATGCGTGTTTATTGGAAGGGGAGGGGTGTCTGTTTAGTTTTAACACCCTACATGTGTGTTATTTGTCAATGCCTAGCTAATTTCCTGAACATTATCTGTATGCCATGTTTTATATTTTTTCAGAGGTTTTACAGAAGGTCTGGGACTTATCCGATCAAGATAATGATAGCATGCTTTCTCTCAGGGAGTTTTGTATTGCATTGTACCTAATGGAGCGACACAGAGAAGGACGTGCTCTTCCAGCAGTACTTCCTAGTAATATCATGGTTGATTTACCAACTAGTGGTCAACCGGCTGCTCCCTACAGTGCCGTACCTTGGGGAAATCCATCAGGTGTGTGCCCAATAATTAGCAGCTTTTATTTTACTGCTACCAATACCCCAGTACTACTATTATCAGACATTGCTAGTATAACCATTCATATAAATTAAAATTATGTTTTTGTGTCTTTTTGCTATTTTGTCTTTTGAAGGTTTTCAACAACAAGGGGTGACTGGTTCCGGGGCTCGACAAGTGAATCCTGCTGCAGGTCGGCCGCCAAGGCCAGCTGCTGTCTCTCAGTCTGATGAAGGACCTCAGAACAAACCACAGAAATCTAAAATTCCAGTATTGGAGAAGCACCTCATAAATCAGCTGAGTTCAGATGAGCAAAATTCAATTAATTCAAAGTTTCAAGAAGCATCAGAAGCTGATAAGAAGGTACCTCTTTATTTTGTTTATTTTTTTGCATCATTTCTATTGTTACACGTACTATAGGGCTAAGAGAAATGCGATCTACTCTTTTCTTTGGTTCCTTCAGCAATTTTTTATACTTGTCTAAACCACCTTAACAAAATTTTGTATAATTTTATCCTTGATAGGTATTGCATTAATATGTCCTTATAAAGAATACACCATAGCTGCAGATTATTGTTTTTATTTTGATTGAAATGTTTGCATATGTTTACCTGTCCTTTGTATATGCTGCTGTATTTTCTTGTATATTTATCAATTGCAATGGCTTATTTTCATTGGATTTTTAGTTTCATATTAAGCAACTATTTATAGGGAATGTGTCATCTATGGTAATCTTTCAAGCTCAATTAATTTGAGAATTGTTGAGATGACATTGTAAGCTATTTTTGGTTTAAACCCTGAAGTATGCACACTGTTTTTGGCTGATGATTGGAACTTATCGATACAAAAATTATTAGCTGTTACTGGTATATTTGAAAATTCATGGAAATATCATGGTCTAGATTGCCATTTGGGTGAATCACATCATTACTGCAGTCCATGTATACTTGATAAAATTCTTGTTTCAACGAACACAGTCAATTCTCATCTTTTCATTTGTTTTTTTAAATGAAGGTGGAAGAACTTGAGAAAGAAATTGGGGAGTCCAAAGAGAAAATAGAATTCTATCGCGCAAAAATGCAAGAACTCGTTAGTGTTTTCCTTGCTCTTTTCCTTTTTATCTTATTAAGGTCTGTTTATAGAAAGTAGTTATGTGATGGATTTTTTTAGAGCTTTGTTTCAGATTTACTGTTTTCTGCTTCTGAGAAAACAACTAGAGCAGTATGTTTAAAGTTTTCCCTTTTCCAAAATCTTATATAATCATTATAAATTCTTTTAACATGCCATTTGAATAAAAAAACAAATTTTCTTCAATAAACAAGGCTTAAATAAAAGAACTTTAAAACTCTAGTCTGTTTAATTGGATTTCATTTTTGCTCCGTTTTAACTCTCCTTTCTGGTTTGATATTGGATTTGTCTACATACTGTTTGTTGATTTGCAGGCTTAGCTATACACCATACAGAAGTACTGACTTAACAAAACTAATAATTTCTTACTATAGGTCTGCTAAACATAATTGCATGATCACATGTCTACCTCTTGGGTTTCCTCTCCTATTCATTTTAAGGAAGTGAAAAAGAGGCTCTTGGACCTGGAAAGGTCTTTTATTTAATTGTTACTTATTAGTAGATGTTACAACGCCTCTTTTCAGCTTTTCTCTGCTTCTTCTGATACCTAGAAACCACTGGGAAAAAGGTTCTAAAAAACATCTGAAACAGACATTTTCTATTGTAATGCCTTTTGTACTAATTGTGTCGAAGAGTAAAGCATATAAAAGCTACCTTTCTTGTTGTTATGGTTAATAGCTTCATATATGTAGTTATAACGGAGATTCACTTGTTAATGTTGTGGAATTGGAAGAAGGGAACACAAAAGACTGGTGCCTTATGGGTATACTGTCATGGGAGAAATGACCCCCTTTTTGGTTAAATCATGGAGACATAGCAGCATAAGGTGTTTCCTGCATTCGCCATTGCTGGACAGCCACACCTCCCTCTTATTGCCACTGACTACCCACTACATATGCACGTTCTTTGCCAAATGCAAAGCTGCCTTTTAATTTTTAGCATGTGCAGCATTTAGCTAGCTGCTCAAGGAGTTAGGGTTTCACATGATGGGTGCTACAGAGTTAGTGTTTCATTTGTTTTGGTTTGTTGGGCTTGAATTTGAGTCCAGCTTAGTTTCTGTTTTTATATTTTTTACTTAAAGCATAACAAAATATTGTTTAATTTAATTTAATATAATAAATAAAATAAACCATAGCATATAATATACAGACCAAACTATAGTGAATGATACCAAAAAACTAAATAAGGCATATGATAAATTCAAATTAGAGGTCATCTCAATATCCGCCATCTTGCTATAGCGGTTTTTGTAACTGGCTGCTCCACATTTGCTACCCAGGAATGTTAACTATGAGTATCATGTTAGAATTTTCTTTTTCTTTTTACTTTCAACTTTCTTAACAAATTTGTTGTTTTTTGTGCATAAATGGTTTTTATGAAGGCAAATATGAGATTTTTGTATGAATTTTTTTCTTTTTCTTTTTACCTTTCATGTTCTTATGGTTAATAGGGTCATGCTAATATTTATTTTTCTGTTTATTTTCACCTTTTGTATATTTAATAGGTAGAAAAGAGTAAAGCTTATAAAAGCCGGCTTTAATGTTCTTCTTATGGTTAATAGTGTCATGTTAATTTTATTTTATTTCTTTTACCCTTTTTCAACAAATTTCTTGTTCTTTTGCCATAAAAGGTTCTGTACAAAAGCAGATGTGACAATCGGCTTAATGAGGTCATAGAAAGAATATCAGCTGATAAACATGAGGTATCTTTCTTTAAAATTGAATGTGTTCTTTATTACCTCAATAATCATAATCTTTATTATTTGCTCAATATATTAATTTCAGGTTGAGATTCTAGCAAAGAAATATGAAGCTAAATATAAGCAAGTAGGAGATTTGTCATCCAAGTTAACTACTGAGGAAGCCACATTTCGTGACATACAGGTGCAATGAAATATGACTTTTTCTTCAGTTGATCGGTCATATATACTAAATGGTTTGTTTTCTTTTGCCTGTTTTGCTTCATTGCTGTCAAATGGTTTATTTGTGTGTAGGAGAAAAAAATTGAATTGTATCAAGCAATTGTAAAGATTCAACAGGATGGAAAAGGTGATGCAACTCTGCAGGTATATTTTAATATTACCAGGTTGGTGCATCCATCTTGACAAATTGTGATCAACTTCTGTATCTCATTTATCATCTTAATTTTTAAGGCTCATGTTGATCATATCCAATCGGACCTTGATGAGCTGGTGAAATCTCTGAATGAGCGGTGCAAGAAGTATGGATTACATGCTAAGCCCACAACATTACTGGAACTACCCTTTGGTAAATTCAAATTTGTATTTGATTCTGTGATATCCTTTCAGTTGTTCTCAAATCTTTTTCATGTCTATTACTTCTTTATATGGTATTTAGTGCATTTGTTTAGATATCAACTTTGCTTTTTAGTTTGAGGAAGTGGCCTTCGGCTGCTGAACTACTGGTTTTGAATCAGCAATAAATTATTTGAGCCAGTGCAACTTGATACAGGTTGCCTGATCAATATATTCAGTTTATTCAGCTTTTGTGACCTTTATAACTGATTTGGTTGCACAACTCTGTTTGGACAGACTCTATACAATAATTTATAAAACTCATGTCTCTTATTATGCATCTTTTCTCATATGCAATTTTTTTGGAGATCAATTTACAATACTGTATCATGATGCTTATATTTATATGGTTCTTTGTAATAGCTGCTACTGTACTTGCTATCGTATGTTGGGTTAATGTTGATTTTATGAAGAGGGAAACTTTAACTCTGATGTTTCTTACAACAGTATGCAAGATATGCTATTCAGTTTCAGTACATTTATTTTATTGCTGTTGATGGCATTCTATAAATTAGTGCTTATATTTTAGATTGTTCTAACAGAAAACTTTAGTTGTTGGTTTTTGGTATCTGTATGATTTGCATTTGTCTACCATTATTTTAATGTAGCTCAATAAACTGTTTATAGCCAACAAGTTGGCTCTTCATTTTTCTTAACTTAAATTGCTTCGTTTTTTTCACTTTCTAGCTAACTGCATTTTTGGCTTCTTGATACAATTATCTAGTTTTCTTGCTTGTGTCTTCTGTTATTTCTCTTTGCTTTGTGGTTTTGTGGTGCCCTGCCAATAAACCCCTGGTGCTTCTGTCTGATATATATTTATAAATATTGAATAATGTAGTAATTATATTCATATTGAGTTTGTTCTTTATTCTGTGGCCTCACTCAATTTTATCCTGTAAGGCTGGCAACCCGGAATCCAAGAAGGAGCTGCTGACTGGGATGAAGATTGGGATAAGCTTGAAGATAAAGGTATTTCAACCTGTTTGATGATTTCACAAATAGAAATAAGGAAAGAATATATAGATGATAATTAAAGAAATAAATGCAGACATCTGTTCAGATTAGAGAAGAAATCACGACATTTAGGTAAGAGCTGAATGCCTACATAACACTGGCATTTTATTAGCAGTAATAAAATGATAATATTCGAAGACCAAGCAAACTGATCCAAGTCAGGTCTTACACACCTTGTAGCAACTAAATAATTAATGGACTAGGGATAAAGAAAGGGGGTACTCAGTTTAGCTTTACATTTGGGTGCATCATTGAAAGAACCTGTAGGAATCTGCCAGTCTTTATCTATTTGTAAAATGCTCTCTTGTATGTACCCAGAGAACTTAGTTTCTGTCACTTTCTCTGCTTGCCTGCACCTCCCTTGTATCCATGTTTCTCTTACACTCGGTTCTTTGTTAGTGGATGAACTGTACTTAGTTGATTTTGTTGTGCCATTATTTTGTCAGCACTGCTGTTTATCTAAGTGTGAGGGGTCGATTATGAACAGTTATGTAGTTCAGGAGACAGTACATTCCAAAAACTATGTGTACATTTAAGAGATATTATGATATTTTTTAATTAAAATAATGGTTAACTGCTCCTGTTCACTTTTAAATAATATTTTGGAAATGGCTACATAAATTGGTTATTCACTATGCTTGCAGAATTTGTATTTGTCAAAGAACTTACTCTTGATGTCCAAAACACTATAGCGCCTCCAAAGCAAAAGTTGCCGTCTGCTGTGAACACAAAAGCTGTGAACACAGAAACTGTAAACAAAGAAGCTGTGAACCCTGACAGTCCTGCATTTGCAGCTTCTCCTAAGAGTGATGATAAGTCAGAAAAGCCACAGACTACCACCAATGAACAAGGAATTGGCAATGGATCTGTTTATAATAAAAGTGAAGATGGGTCGGCAAAAAGTGCTCCCAATAGTCCATTTGCAGGCAGTGCTATTGGAAGCCCACAAGGGGACTTTGCTGATTCTGACTTTAGAAAAACTGCTGGTGAAGATAGCTCACCCCGTGATCATAACATTCAAGAAACCCAAAGGTTGGTTTTTAAGATATTTACATTAGTTTCCCAAATGCTGGCCAATTGCCCATTTTGCCATGTGATTAGGAGATGTCCTCTTATTTATTGTGCTGTTCATTAATATTCGCTGTGCCTTTGAAAGGTCATGGTACTTATAATTTATTATTATTTTTTTTATCTCTGAAGGGATCAAGTTGGTAAAGTTACTCTCTTTGATAACTTTTTTGGTTTATATTAATTTTTATTAATCCTACAGTTGAATATTTAGATATCGATTCAACAACCATGAAAATCAAGGTTTTAGTTAAATCACTCTTTTTTACTTAAGTAATCATAAAGGGAAATTAATCGCAGGTCTGCAAAAACTGGTAGGGAAACATAATGAAAATGGGATATACACCATACCATTCAAGGGTTGAGAGAGAACATGTGAGAATGTTTTTAAATTAAGAAACAAACAATATGCCATGAAATCAGAAATCCTCTCATATCCCATTCTTATTATGCAACCACAAAATATGCTCCATGAAATTTTCACGCATATATTTGTGATGATGCAATGCAACATAATTTAAATATACTCTTGCATTTGTAGCGATCGTGGTGGTGTCAAGTCTGTGTTTTCTGGAGACAAAAGTTTTGATGAACCAAATTGGGGAACATTTGACACTAATGATGATATTGATTCAGTTTGGGCATTCAATGCCAATAACACCACTAAGGAGGTATGCCAATTCTCTCACCTTAAAGTATTATCTTGGCTAAATTATTTTTTATTTCAAAACATGCGTTTCCAGTTTTGTATATGTGTTGTGTAATACTGTAACAATAATGATCATCCTAATACTGTAACACCTCCCTCTAGTTGAAGATGAGTATGCCCTCATCTTGTTAACAGTCAACCCACTTAACGTTAGGAGGTGTGAATAGTTACGTTGCATTTTACTTGTGAGGGAATATGAAGCCATGTTGATCGGGTGGACGAATTCTATGATTGTGTCATAAAATCAAAGGGATAAACGTGTCGTTCGTTGAAAAAGTATTGAAGCTAGTTTCCAAAGGATTGATTGGATCAGAGGAGGAAGCATTATATAATCTTAATGAGCTTAGATATGCTGCCCTAAGGTACATAAATCGAATATAATCGAGGAATGATGAAAAACAGCATAATTACACCCTATTCCTCTGAACCCAACCTTCTGTTAATGTACGATTTTAGCGTGTTTGATCAATGGTTATTTTTAATGTAGCAATCTACCAATTACTTTTAGAAAATTGTTTACAGGAGAGAGACTTTGAGGGAGCTGGGGACAATTATTTCTTTGATTCTGGAGACCTGGGCTTAAACCCCATCAAAACAGGTTCACCACGGGTTGGTGATCTCTTCCAGAGGAACACTAGATTCACTTTTGATGATTCTGTTCCAAGCACGCCACTTTTCAGCTCAAGTAGCTCTCCACAAAGGCCAAAAGAGTGGTTGGAAACTGCTTTCGACTTCTCAAGGTTTGATTCTTTCAGAACACATGATAGTGTACCTCTCCCTGCTCGGGATGCGACAGAACAATTTGATTCAGTACGCAACAGTGTGGATTTTGATCAAGTTCATGGATTTCCAGCATTTGATGACTCGGATCCCTTCGGCTCTGGGCCGTTTAGGACTTCATCAGATAGTCAAACTCCAAAAAGAGGATCTGATAATTGGAGTGCATTTTAGCTTAGCAAATTCACCCAATGCATTATTTGTAGTTTTGGTGGAGTGGGTTGTCTCTCAGTCTTACTATTTGGACCTGTTATAATCTGTAATGTATTTCTTTATTTTATCCTGTGTATTCCTTGTTCTTGTTCTTGTTCTTGTTCCTCACTTTTTTTGTTGGGGAAGGGCTTGGCATCGTCTCCACTCCCACCAATCTCACTTCCCTTGATTCAAACTCAAAGCCTGTCTATATTTTTGGTTTGTTGGTTCATAATTTTCCATACTCCTCCAGAAGAGATTGTGGTATTCATGACTATCACATTTGAGTGATGTTTACTCACCGGAATTTTATTATAATTCTTTTTTCATTTCTCAACTATAACTGGAACCTAATTTGTCCAATTAAATTTAGAGAAATGTAAACACAGTATACTTTCTCACAATTTATATTTTTGTTAACTCACATTTATGTAAATTCACGTAATTATTTGTCTGAAATTTGTTAACATTCCTCCTCAATCTAATTGCATAGCAATACTCGAGATGGTTCTGATTTTGCAAGTGTTTATTTATTAATTATCCAATTATGTTGAAGTTGGGTAGAGAATTTAAAATTAATAGGAAATGCATTGGAATCGAATTGATTTGTTTGTTTGCATAGTTATTCTAAATCTATCATTTTAAAATATTCTATAATAATTTTGATTATGAAATAGTGTTCCTTAAATAATTTAAAATTTATTTCTAGAACGTCAAATTTAAAATCTTTCTGTACGCTTTATACAGAAAAATATTCATAAAAACTTTCTAGAAATCTTGTGGGAGAACTATGGGTTATTTGAAATCAACCCTTTTCTGCTCATGACATTCCTTGACTATCATAACGCAATCATCGTAGAGTTATTATATAGTAAACACAAAAGCATAAAAACAATAGTAAGTTTTTTTTATCAGCATTAAAAATATATTGAGTTATTTTATCAGCATAAAAGAATTAAGTAAAAACAAATAATGTGATTTGTAAATATCTTGAGAAAATCAAGTTTAGAATTTCTTATATTTATGAAATCTTTTTTAAAATTATTTATTAATAGGTATAAATTAATAAGTATTGTATTTTTATGTTTTTTTTATGAGTTTTGGGTATATATTATTCCATATTTTTTTTTGTATTTTCTTTAATAATACTTATGATTATTGACATTTGAAGTTTCAACTTAATTGAGATGTCAAATAATTTTATAATAATATTTTTTATAAAAATAATTTGATTTTACAACATTTTAATCGAAGTCATTTTTCAATTTCAAATTACTGATTAAGAAAAACAAATTCGACTGACTCTCAACTCAGGATTATGATGTAAATTCTAGACTTATCTTAATCTATTTAATTTTATGGAAGTATTATCGAAGGATGAATCAGTAATAAAAAAAATAAAGTAGAATATAAGCATGGTGAATCAGTAATTGTAGAGTGCATGGATGTAGTCTATATTTGCAATTTCAGTTCATTATAACTACATGACCTGTTGTGACCACTGCTAAATTCGTCTTGGCATGATGAAGTTATCCACTTTACAAGCCATGGTCCAAGGCACTGGCATGCGTGATACAAATATGCGATTTGTGAGGAAGGAGAGATAATTTACATGTGTAGTGCGTCACTGCATCATGGATTAGACAGACAAAGGCAATGCCATACAAAACACTCTCACATCCTCACAGCAACATTTCAACGTTTAAATTGCCATTGATGAAACGTCACAATCTGATCCGCACATTTTGCCATTTGGACTCATTCATGTCTAAATGGTGCTGTGCTCTGACTCCCACTTGGTACTAAGCACACACTGGTGGTATAGTGGTCAAGTGTTAGATTCGGACACTTCTCTTAAATATCGTGTTGATGTCAGACACATGTTTAAAACATCGCTACTTGTACAACGCTTAACACGTACAAAAGTAAGAAATGTTTTTTCAACAAAATTTAAAACATTACACATAAATTTTTTTATCAATTTATATAATTTATAATTATATAATATATACATTGGTGTTTTTATCACTGTGTATATCTATATCTGAGGTGGTACACCTCCACCTCCGGGTTTCTGCTTTCACTGTCCCCCGCTATAGTTATAATAATAGATGTCTCTCTTTGACTATCACAGACTAAATTCAGTAACAGCAGTGGTAGTCTCCTTTGATTACTTCATAAATACATAATTGTTCAGCTTGCTATAGGTTCTTGATGAATCTTCTATGCCTTGCATTAACATTGATCCTCCTATTGCATGGATCAAGAGCAAGAGAAGACGCTTCCAGACATGACGATAGTGTCGTCAAAATCGGTGCCATATTCACATTGAAAACTACAAACGGACAAGTATCCAAAATTGCCATCCAAGCTGCTGAAAAGGATGTAAATTCCGATCCTCGCATCCTGGGGGGACGTAAATTGTCCATAAACTTCCATGATTCCAACTTCAGTGGTTTTCTTGGCTTCATTGGGGGTATGGTATCAGTTCTATCGCTTGCTTCTTTGATATTCTTATTTTGCTTGTTGCTTGGTGCTAACTGGTGCACTTGATCACAGCTCTGAAGTTCTTGATGACCGACACAGTAGCCATAATCGGTCCACAAACTTCAGGAATGGCTCATGTGCTTTCGCATCTGGCAAATGAGCTCCATGTTCCCCTGCTCTCCTTCACTGCTCTGGATCCCACACTAACACCTCGCCAGTATCCTTATTTTGTCCAAACAGCACCCAACGATCAGTTCCAGATGTCAGCAATTGCAGACATGATTAGCTATTATGGTTGGAGAGAGGTGATAGCAATATTCAGTGATGATGATCCTAGTCGAAATGGGGTAACTATTTTGGGAGATAAACTTGCAGAGAGAAGCTGTAAGTTGTCCTACAAAGCAGCACTGCCTCCTGATCAAACTGCCACTCCAAGCTTTGTCACCACTCAGTTAGTGAAGATCAAGAGCATGGAGTCTCGAATAATCGTTCTACACACCTTCGCCAAAACTGGTCTCTTGGTTTTTGACATGGCTCAGAAACTAGGAATGATGACCAAAGGGTATGTCTGGATATCTACAACTTGGTTATCCACTGTTTTGGATTCAGCTTCTGCTCCACTACCTTCAAACATTTCTACCTCAATTCTAGGAGTTCTTACCCTTCGCCCTCACACCCCCCAATCCATAAAAAAACAGGCTTTTATCTCAAGGTGGAAACACATAAGCAATGGCTCAGTTGGGTTAAATCCATACGGACTCTATGCGTATGATTCTGTGTGGATGATTGCTGAGGCACTGAACTTGTTTTTTGCTCAGAAGGGAACGGTTTCATTTTCTAACAACACAAATTTAAGCAGTACTGGGGAAGAGACTCTGGATCTGGGTGCTTTGAGTGTTTTTGATGGAGGGAAGCAACTTCTTGATACCATTTTGCGCATTAACATCACTGGATTAACTGGGCCTATTCACTTTGCTTCAGATAGATCTCCTCCACATCCATCATATGACATTATTAATGTAATTGCTTCAGGTTTTCGCAGCATTGGTTACTGGTCTAATTACTCTGGGCTGTCAGTTATAACTCCTGAGGAACTTCAGTTGAAGCCTGCAAATCGTTCGATTTCAAGCCAGCATCTGAAGCATGTGATATGGCCTGGAAATACTCTAGAAAAGCCTCGTGGATGGGTTTTTCCAAACAATGGGAGGCAACTGAGAATTGGAGTTCCCAACAGGATTAGTTATAGAGCCATAGTCTCGCAGATAAATGGCTCCAATGCAGTTGAAGGATATTGCATAGATATATTCCTAGCTGCCATAAAACTTCTTCCATATGCAGTTCAGTATGAGTTCGTTCTGTTTGGAGATGGAAAAAACAACCCAAGCTACTATGATCTTGTCAACATGATTACTTCTGATGTAACCAACAAAATTTCAATCCTTTTACTACAAATATGCTAATTGTCTTGCTTTTTTTGATTCTATTTCGCTTGCATCTACAGGTTTTCGATGCTGCTGTGGGTGACATTGCTATTGTCACTGACCGAACAAAGATTGCGGATTTTACTCAACCATATATAGAATCTGGGCTAGTTGTGGTTGCTCCGGTAAAAAAATTGAAGTCACATGCTTGGGCTTTCTTGCGACCATTTACTCCAATGATGTGGGGTGTTACTGCTTTTTTCTTCCTTTTTGTTGGAGCAGTGGTGTGGATTCTTGAACATAGAACGAACGATGAGTTTCGGGGGCTGCCAAAGGAACAGTTAGTTACAGTTCTTTGGTAAGTACTGAACTTTGTACATATCTTGTAGCTTGTGTACATATCTTGACATAACTCATCATCTTCGTATGCTGTTGCAGGTTTAGTCTCTCAACCATGTTCTTTGCGCACAGTAAGTCCACCCCTTTTGGCAGGTTCTTGTCGTATTTGTGAAACATGTTCTGGTTTATCTTTGTTGGTAGAAACAAATAAGGTTCTTTGTTATTTCAGGAGAAAACACAGTTAGTCCACTTGGTCGAATTGTGCTGATAATCTGGCTTTTTGTGGTTCTGATAATCAATTCAAGCTACACTGCAAGCTTGACATCAATTCTGACAGTGCAGCAGCTGTCTTCACCCATAACAGGAATTGATAGCTTGATGTCCAGCAGTGAACGTATAGGGTTCCAAGTAGGGTCGTTTGCTGCAAACTATCTAACTGAGCAACTCAACATCCCCAAACATAGACTTGTTCCTCTTGGCTCGCCAGAAGAATATGTCATTGCCCTTGAAAGAGGGATAGTTGCAGCTGTGGTGGATGAACGGCCATATGTAGAACTCTTCCTTTCAAACCACTGCAAATTCTCAATCAGGGGCCAAGAGTTCACCAAAAGTGGATGGGGATTTGTGAGTATCTTCTGCATTGGTATAAAGTGAATTTACTTGTACTTTTCTCAGGGTGGTAATATTTTATGTAATTTGTTGCAATAATAACCACCAATGCAAAAGCCAGAACAATGGTAAAAGGTGTGAAAATTCATAAAAGGGAGGTAAGAAATCACAAATTGAGAATTTCAAAACAAAAACATTCATGCTAGTTTAATTGGCTTCCTTTAGCTTTTTTGGTGAAATAGGAAAATGATAGGTTGACAACTTGATGTGATAGGTTTATAAATAAATATCTATGATAAAGGGTAAATTTGTAATTAAATGATATAAAAAAAGTATTAAAATAATAGTATTGAAAGTTGTAATGTGGTTGTATAAAAAATTGGGATTGTTCATGTATCATTGCCCATACAGAAAATTATGTTGATGGTAGTTGCTCTCAAACTGGGTTGGAATCAAAAGAATTATTGAACCACTCTTCCGTTTGCACCTCACTTTTTCCTCTAGGACGAAGTCCTACCCTCGCTTTTCCACTTCTCCTATTTGTGAACTCCGAACTCGGATGATACCTGCAAAAAACACTCTGACACTCAAGTCAAACCCTAAACACTCGATACTCAATATTTAGTATTGGGTGATAACATACATGATCTATTGGGATCTCTGCTTATTTATATAATTATCGTATACCATTTGTTATTAACTGATGTTGGATCATTGATTAGTTTCGTTGTTAGTCATGTCAGTCGGTCTGGATCGGGTGTCAGGTCAGAGACTCAGTCATGCTAGACGATTCGCGACTGCAATTCATGCACAGACAAATTTTTATGCTGTCTTGATGAATTTATGCAGGTAATAAATTTGAAGGATTGAATTTGAATGTTAATTTGTTTGGTGTGGTGACAGGCATTTCCGAGGGACTCTCCTTTTGCAGTTGATATGTCAACGGCGATTCTAACTTTATCTGAGAACGGTGAACTTCAGAGGATCCATGAAAAGTGGCTTTCAGAAAAGGCCTGTGCTCATCACAGCACTGAGGATGAACAGCTTCAATTAAATAGCTTCCGAGGCTTGTTTCTAATATGTGGAATAACATGTTTCGTGGCACTTCTCATATACTTTTTATCAATGATACACCAATTCAGCAAAAAGTCCCCTGAAAAAGTTGGTCCTTCGAATCGTTACAGTTCGCGTTCTGCACGCATTCAAACATTTCTAGATTTTGTGGACGAGAAAGAAGACGTATCTCCGAGGAAATTAAAGAGAAAACTTGAATATATTTCATCAAATCGTTTGAGGAGCATTTCAAAGAGCAGGAGTCAGAAAGTGGAGATTTCCTAATAAGCTGCTTCCTTATTTCATTCATTCTCTCTACAAATACAAACTTTCTTAATTTGCTTCTCCTAACTCATCAAAATTGCACATTGCTTAACAATCAGAACTATAAAATTAAAGCCGCATTACATGAAAAAAAAAAAACAATACAACAAGCAAATTACTTCTTTATCATGTGCTCCATCTTGAAATGACAAAAATACCTTAATAAAAGTTTTGGGTTAAAAGTATCTTTAGAATATTTTGGATATGAATCTTCGGAATATTTTTATCTAATTGCTTTTTTAGAATGGGATTTTATGAAATTTTTATTTCCAAACGCAATTATCTATTATGGATTTACTTAGGGATGACAAAGCGGGGCGGGCTAACCTTTTCAACCCGCTAACCGCGGACTAATGCGGGGCGGGGCGGGCTGACCCGCTAACCCGCAAAAAAAAAATGTCATTGTTTTAATGTGTACAGATGACGTAGAAGATTATAATTATGAAAAAATGAATGAAAGTTCTTCTAAGGCGACATCCAATGTTATTGAAACGAAAGAATGTCAATAATGTTTATGTTTAATGTTTTTTAATTAATGTTTATGTTTAATGTTTTGGAATTAGGTATGTTTAATGTTTTGGAAGTGAAAGAATAATGATATTTGATATTTATCTTAATGTTTAATTTTTTTATATTTGACTATGTTTGAAAAGAAAGAAAAAAAAAATTGGATTTGATAGTAATAAATATATAGGTTTAATTTGATAATTTTTTAAGAACAAAATGTAAAAAAAAATAATATTTAATTTAAAAAAAAAACGCGGGCTGGCCCGCAAACCCGTGGGCCAGCTCTTATACGGGACGGGTCGGGAAGTCTAACCCGCAATAACTTTGCGGGACGGACCAATCTGCCCCACATTTTTGCGGGCCAATGCGGAGCGGGCTGGCCGCTTTGCCACCCCTAGATTTACTTTTATTTTTTATTTTCAATTTGAGAAAAGAAGGATAATTTAAAATTTTGGAAACTGTGGAAACCATAATTGCATAAAGTATTGATTTAAGTCTCACAATGAATAACAAATCAATATTCAGTATTAGAGGTTTCTTAATGCAAAGATAATTCTTCTTGAATTTTATACTTATTTTTGTACTTGCTGCTTTTTCTTTCTTTTAGTTTTAGGTTTTGTGGCTTACTCAACCACCAAAGGAGAATTTTAGTTAATATAATGGTAATTAATGGTTGCAACGTTGACGTGAAAAACATTGTCCAATGATGCTCACCAAGAGCTCCCAATCAAATTACCATTATTTTGTACCATCTCAAAATAGAGGAGTATTTTGTTTTGATCTATGAATGACGAAAAAAAGGAAAATGAAATTTAATTGAAATACATTTATAATAATAACAATAATGATAATATAATTTCAATCTGCGAGCCAGACACAGATATAGTAATTATTTATTATTAAATTTAGGTTTGTAAGTGTGAATTGTAGTGAGAAGAAAGAAGAAGTGGAAGTGGAGATGGCGACGGCAATGTCCTTCCTCTGTCCGTCTCCGGCGACTTTCAAAGGCACTGAAATGCCGATAGCAAGATTCAGATGCTGCAGTAGCAACACCAACAGCGTCTCGCTCAATACTCGAACTGAGCCCCAACCCGTAACCACCTTCGTCAAAGCGTTCGCTCCCGCCACCGTCGCCAATCTCGGTCCCGGCTTCGACTTCCTAGGCTGCGCCGTCGACGGAATCGGGGACATTGTCTCCGTCAGGGTCGACCCAGAGGTTCGCCCCGGCGAGATACGCATCTCCGACATCACCGGCCACGCCCCCAACAAGCTCAGCACAAACCCTCTCTGGAACTGCGCTGGCATCGCCGCCATCGAAGTCATGAAAATGCTCGCCATTCGGTCCGTCGGCCTCTCGCTCTCCCTGCAGAAGGGGTTGCCTCTGGGAAGCGGTCTGGGATCGAGCGCCGCCAGCGCCGCCGCGGCGGCCGTGGCGGTGAATGAGATGTTTGGGAAGAGATTGAGCGTGGAGGATCTTGTTGTGGCGTCGCTGAAATCGGAAGAGAAGGTTTCGGGGTATCACGCGGACAACGTGGCCCCGGCGATCATGGGGGGTTTCGTGCTGATTCAGAGCTACGAGCCGCTGCGGTTGATAGAGCTGAAGTTTCCTGCGGAGAAGGAGCTGTATTTCGTGCTGGTGAGTCCTGAGTTCGAAGCCCCAACGAAGAAGATGCGGGCGGCGCTCCCCGGCGAGATTGCGATGGCGCACCACGTTTGGAATTGCAGCCAGGCTGGCGCTCTGGTGGCGGCGGTGTTGCAGGGTGACGTGGTTGGGTTGGGGAAGGCTCTGTCCTCTGATAAGATCGTTGAGCCCCGGCGTGCCCCCTTGATTCCCGGCATGGAGGCTGTTAAGAAGGCTGCCCTTCAGGCTGGGGCCTTTGGCTGCACCATCAGCGGCGCTGGCCCCACCGCCGTTGCTGTCATTGATGATGAGCTCGCCGGAAATGCCATTGCTGAACACATGATTCACGCATTCCTCCACCATGGCAATTTGAAGGCTTCTGCAAAAGTGTTGCAGCTTGATCGCCTTGGTGCTAGACGCATTCTAGATTGAGTTCTATCTCAATGCCTTCCTTTTCTATGGTACCTTAACTCTTCTTCCATGCTCCACTCTACTCTTTTTTTTCCAAGCTTTTATGTTTCACTATGCAACTACTTGACATATCGATTCAACAAGAAAAAATATTATTAAAAATAAGAGAAAAAAATAAAGCACTTTACTATGTTTGATTACCCCAATAACATTTCTTATCTAACACCACCATTTTACCATTATGCTTCTCACATCCTTTTGCATTGTTGGACTACTCTCTTGCACAGTTTTCATTTCTAAAATTGTTCTGATAAATCACTCTACTGATTCTCTTTGTCAAATAAAAAACCGGTTTGATGTTTTTCATGGCCTCATCCTTAATCTACATGTCCGCTATCTTTCTATGTCTCAACTCCCCACTCTTCTCCTTCACTTCAAAAACATGATGATATTGTATAAAATGAAGACTTTTTCAGATCAGATTATTGGTGATCTATTTTCCCATTTCTGTTCTAAGCTTCTTGAAATTGCTGTGATATTCTCGAGTTAATTTTTTTTTCAGGCTTTGAATTGCGTATCCTTTTTAAATGCATTGCATGACTGAAATTCCATAGAGTATGGCTCGGCTTTTGTTATTTGTAACCAGCGAGTTGATCTAGCACTGAATGAATTCTAACTTAATATGCTTACCAGAATCTTGAAGATTTCAAAAATTGGTGACACTACAAGTGCCGGCTCATCAAGTGTATATGATAAAAGAAAAACAGCAATCTAGTGTGGATGTCTGAATAAAAAGAGTAACGTAAACCAAGCTGGGAGCTGCATTTGGGTGGCGAAAATTAAAGTAGATGAATAATTATGAAAGAACTAGATCAGGTCAGTGTTATAGTGAGCTAAAAGGCAGGTTTTGGATTTTCTTTGCTTGTGTTTTCTTTTTCTACTTGCTACTTGAGAACGTTCAACATGTCTTTCTAGTCCTTCCCCGTATCATTGTGTTAATCTTGCTTTTCATAACATGTAAAATGTTTTTCATTAATTGTTCTTTAGCAATTTTATTTGTCATTTCAATGCCAATTTTACTTTTTCTTGGTTAACCCTTGAAGAATGTGTGGAGACTTTTATCAGGGGTTTTGCAAGCTAGATGTGTATGGCTGCTCTTGGAATGATTGTTTTATGATGAGCTGAAGCGTGCTTGTTTAACATTTTTTAATATAAATATCCAAACTTGCTTCTGTTATAAAATAAATTGTTAAACCCTCTAGATCATCTTTTAAAAAATAAGTAGTAATCACATTAATCATTTAAAATATTTTGCTGTTAAATTAGACCTTTACAAAATTATAGTATTATTGCATCCCAACACAGTTATTAAATTAATTACATAAAAATTTATAATATAACTTTATTCATTCTTTTCAAATGGGTAAAATGATAACAATAAATTTTGTTACTATTTTGTTTTTTAAGTAATAAATTGTTTGAAAAATGCAAGAACTAAGGGCAAGGTCACATGAGTTGTTTTTACCTGTGAAACGTGAATCCGATAGGGTGATATCATTTGACAGTGACTTATTCAATTTCGTTCCAATGAATCTTTTTTAAACAATTTCAAACTCATTATTTTATATTTAATTGTGATATGTAATAGTATTTATTATTTATAAGGGAGAGTTGTTCTGAAGGAACTTAAGTGAACTCTTTCCTGATACTATAAATTAATTTGATAACAAAAAGAAAGCTATTGCGTTCTGCAACCCAAATTACTAAAAGGTGGGTTTTTCTAAAATTGATTTAAAGCTAATTTCAGGTTTGATTAAAGTTAATTTCAAATTTCATTAAAGCGATTTCAGTTAAAGCTAATTTTAGATTCAATTAAAATTAATTTCAGATTTGATTAAATTGACAAAGTTATATTGATGTGGTATTTTTAATCTAAAAATATATTTAGATACGACTTTCACATTGAAGTCATCCATATAATGTAAAACTTATCCACTATTATAAAAAAATTTGTTTTTATTATTTATCATAATTTAAAAAAGAAAATTGTACTAAGGAAAAGCTAAACCCTTTTATATATTGTTGTCTGTAGTCAAATTAGAAAATTTCACTAGTCGTCAAAAATAAAGTTTATTATTATGACAATAATGTTATAAAAAATAATATTGACAATATATCATAAATTATATTCAGCATTTTGTCATCTTTAAAATAATAACATTCTCGGAACATTTATAATACCTACGCAAAACCTTACACATATTTAACCTTTACTATAATTTCTAGGGTAGACGTTGCTTACCCAAAAAATCCCATTCCTATTTTTATCATCCCCAAAATTCCTACTTTCCCTAACATCCCTTCCACATAACACTGTGTTTAAAAATGAAGACGTTGCTATGTATAAATACTCGCTTCACTTCCTAAAATTAAAATTTTCACAATGTTTCACGCTACTGCTAAAGACTAAGTATTATTATTTTGCTTAATAAATAAAAGTAAATAACACTCTATAAATCACGAAATAAGGGTTATAAAATCAATTTCGAAAGAGGAGCAAAACATGATAACCATAGATTGAAATTAATTTTGTATTAAAAGAAAAGTTCCAATAATGTTAACTCAGCTACTACTGACAGCTTCAGCTTGCTTTGCCTTTGCCCCGACAGAGAAGAACTCGGTTATCACTTCCAATGGCATGCCTTTGGTTTCTGGAACTTTTAAGAAGACAAACACCCAAGCTACGATGCATACCACTGCATACATACCAAAAACACCACCAAGGCCCACAGAATTAAGCATAACTGGGAGTGTGTAGGTGACGATGATGTCACATATCCAAAATGTAAGAGCACATATAGCTATGCATAGACCACGAACTCGAGTAGGGAAGATCTCTGAACAAAGGATATTGGGAATTGGCCCAAAACCCATGACGAAACAACAGAAGTAGACAATGACACTCAAAGTTGAGATGAAAGCATTCACACCACTGTTGAAATCTATAAGACTCCCTACTACTAATATCAGAAGAGATGCTACCAAGACGGGGATTGTAGTCAGCAGCAAGGTCCTGAATCAAGAAAAAAACCAAAAAAAGGTAATGGGGAAGTATGCAGAATCCGTTAAAAAAACAAAGCAGAATAACTCAGCAAATATCAAATATAAAAGGAAACAATCTCTATAGGAACTTTCATATAGGAACTTAAATGCAAAAGGCAAAAGGCAAAATACAAAACAAAACAGCACCTCCACCACAACAAAGCCTTATTCACTAGGTTGAGTCAATATACATGGATCTTCGAACACAACTGAGCTCAATCAAAAACCAAAATTAAAAAAAAAAGTAGAGCAATTTTTAAAAAAAAATATATTGTCTACTCCTTATGTTTTCCTAAGTTTTACTCTGTCTTTTAATCAGAGCACTTCGATTTGATTAACTTTTCTCACTAGTTCCTTCATCGAACTTCGAACAACCTAGTTTGTATGAGTTTCCATATCTATGCATGCTAACTTCAACATTCTCCGGGATAAAAGCATTCCTTCCTATTCTTATCTTTTCATATATGTCAGTTCATTCACCCTCAGCATTCTTATCTTAACACAGTTCGCTTTTTCTGACGCTGAAACATCATTACCCAACATTTACTGCCCTATGTAACCAACAAAAAATGAAAAGAGAAAGATGCATACCTTCTGCCAGATATATCCATGAGCCTCATGGCCACAGCTATACACGGTAACATTAACAAGGTTGTCACACAGCTAATAAGAAAAGACGCAGATGTAGAACCAAGGCCCAGGTTTGAAAGAAGATACCCAACACCTGCCTGCTCAAGAATTTGAGGTGTATAGTAGAGCACTCCATTTATACCAGAGAACTGCAATGTTCATAGAGTAGTTAGATCACAGTCAGAATAGCTTTTTAACAGGTACAATTGGTTAAGATGATCAGTGATTGGCTAATGAATAATCACCTACTCAATGAGTTGAGAAATAAAAATATATCCTATGTCTATAGTTTCCTGACAATTTCATCGAAGTTAGATTTACGGAAGTATATAATCCTTTCAAAAAATGACATTTTAATTGTCTTTTTTAGTAAAAAGATTTTATCTGGAGACATTACTACTCAGTTTCTTAACTCCAAATTTATCTGGAAACAAGGCAATGCATGAATGTGCAAGTACAGAAGGACAGTGTAAACGCATAGAAATAATAAAATAAAAAATATTGACAAGATTCATTACCTGCTGAAGAATTTGAATCCCCACCCCCACAATCAGTGCATGCTTCACTCCAGGCTCAAAAAGATCACTCCAACTCGGCCCTTTTGCAGCTGTTTCGGATGGATGGATCATAGCTGGTCCAACTGGGTGCTGATGCATAAGCTCCTTGTTATAAAGGGCTGACTGACTCACCAGAGCGGCAGCCTGAACAATCTCACCATCCGTTAGTGTTGGTGGATCACCGCCTGGAAGGGAAATGAGAGACCCACGTCTAGATCCAGGACCACCTTCTTCGTGTAAATATATTCTCTTGAAAACGCCATCTGCTTCAGACCATTTCCATGCCAGCTGCCATCCACCACCAATCCCTGTGTTTCCAGCAGGTTCTCCTTGCACAAGACTACCTTGCCTCATGCTACCCTGGGTGGCAGCAGGCACGTCCCTATCCACACTTGTTGCTTGCCGTGAGATCAATGGACTCTGCAAATTGTCATCAGAATCATCGGCAGCAGCAGCTTCAGAGTCATAATCATCACCCTCCCTGGCAACGCTTTCTTCATCCCAATCTTCATTCCTAAGTTGGTTTCCCCCCACACTAAACATGCTTCCGAAGTGTGGAAAAAGTGTGCTTCCACGCATGCTTCCTGTTTCTGTGAGCTTCTCGTGGACACTACCAAAGAGCTTAACTAGAGGGTCCACCAGACCACTTGGATTTGTCATACTTCCCTTCCGAGATACAAGGCCAATGGAACTTTGTCCAGTGACAGGTTTAGCAATCCAAGATAGACCTTCTGCTGTCCCATACAATTTGATCTGCTCTTTTGTGGCCGAGGGGTCCTCTGCATTACTGAATTCATTGGCTGGACCAATTATGTACTCTTCTATAGCGGTATCACCCCCAACTCCAAGACCCTCGACAAGTAAAGCCATCTCACCTGATCAGTACAACCAAAAGAAATCACCATCCAAATCATGCATATAACAAATTAGTTGCCATAGTTGAATCAAAAGCAAGTCAACAAGAACTGGTCCAATCAAATAAATGCACCTACAGTAATATTCTCATTAAGTAAATCTGGTTCTCTGTTTGCATAAACACGAATGAATGTAGCACATAGTTTTTGCCAAATGCGGCAGGATAGGCTCACAGGATACAATCACTAAATAAAGTTTGAAAATGAACCACAGAACATCCCGCATAAGCTGGGTTGTGTTCAGAGATTAAGTGAGTTTAAAACAATCCTACAGGCTTAGAATGAAGGCAGCTAAGATCTGAAATGAACTCCCAAGGTAGTAAAATAAACAATAGGGTAATTGATAAAGAAAAAGGGCATAAGAAAACTAACTAGTGACATCTTCTCTGCCACGAAGTCGCTGCAAAACCTTCTTGGCCTCCACCATCCGGCCTTTACTGACAAGCCATCTTGGTGATTCGGGCAAGAAGAACAGTGTGAGTGCAAAATAAACGAGAGAGGGAATTGAAAGAACACCCAACATGAGTCTCCAGCTAGGGGCGGGCGTGAGGGACATAGCAAACACCATACAGTAGGAAAAGAACATTCCAGCAGAGCCAGTGAACTGCGGAAGGGTATTGAGCAATCCCCTAATCTCAGTTGGAGCGGTCTCGGATATGTAAAGAGGAACCAAGGTAACTGCCAAACCAATGCCAAATCCATCTAAAAGCCTTGCAAAGAGGAGAACATAAACATTTGGAGACCACAGCATGACCAGAGAACTAAGAAAATAAAGCATGGAGGAGATGATCAACATAGGTCGCCGACCAAGCCAGTCCGAGATGGGCCCAGAGCAAGTGGTAACCACAGTGGCTCCAATAAGAGACATAGCCACAATCAGACCTTCTATGGTGGGTTCACTCTCCAACCGAAACTCCCTCTTTATGTACAAAATAGATCCTGCATGGCAAGGCAAAACCCAACACAGTTCAATAAAAATGAAATTGAAGCTTATGCCATTGATAACCAAAGAAGAAAAGAAAAAAACCTGCAATGGTGGCATTATCCCATCCCTGCAGGAAGTTGCCGATTGCAGCAGCGAGGGCAACAAGAACGGCTCCACTCATTTGCAGAGGATTGAAGCAGAGAAAGATGAAACAATTGGGCAGATGGGATCCCTAGTGGTGCTGAGATATTGAAAATGAAGTTGCAGGCTTGGAGTATAAAAATGAATCTTGAATGCATAAAAGGACATGAAAAGTATAATAATAATTAAAAAGGAAGGTTGGTGCCAGACCAGGTGGAGGAGGGTTTTCTTTCTTTGTTTGCTTTTGGAAGTATTCTTGTTCTGTAAATAAAATAATGATGAAGAGAAGCGTTTGATACTGAAACAGTATGAAGAACACCTCTTTCTTTGCAACCCAATCAAATCAATCTCCTCCACTCTTCTTCTCTTCCCTATCGGAATTTCCTTTCCTTTCAAACACTCACTGTTCACTCACCAAATTCTAAAGCTCACGTTGCTCTACCCGTTTCTATCATCACCACTGCTCCATCTTACAAATGCTTTTAATATTTTACTATTTCTATGCCAATTTTAAACCAGCAAAATTGGCGGAATTCTATTTTACACTTCTTTCCTCTACCCACACCTCATTCCCTTCTAAAATCTAGTTTTGAAATTTATAATTTATGTAAGATAGATATGGACACGGATAAACATGAAATTACGGAATTCTAATCTTTATGTAAGATAGAACAATGATAAACAAATTTATATATTATATAATTATGAATTATATAAATTGATGATAAAGTTTTATTTACACAAGTAAACGTATGTTTTTAGTAACACAAAAATGTTTTTATGACAGATTCAAAATGATTTGTTTATCATTTTTATAATCATAATAAAAATTTATACAAAAGTTTTTAGAAAACTAAAGCATTTTTCTTTTTTAAAATTATATTAAAATCATGTTATAATGGTTAAAAATCCAACAAATATTTTTTAAATTGGACACTTCATCGATACATTTCCTGTAATGTTTGACATGACAGACACACCATCTAATTAAAGAGTGTCTGAGTCTGATTGCAAATAACAAATACAACCTTCATTGTATAAATAGAAAAAAATAAATAAATAGAATACCAACTAAACTATAATTGTTTTAAGAATTAAAAGAATAATGCATATATATTTATCTATCATTCTTAATTATTTTTATATTTGATAATCTATTTTTCACAATATAATTATACATTCCATAGGTTAGTTTTGGGAAGTTGATGTTAACGGAAAAGGATGAAGGGAGAAAGTATTTTTTGGAAGTTAGAAATGTTTTCTTTTTTTTTATAAAGAATTTAGAATGGAGGGTGTAGTTAACAAGAAGAGGGGTGCAAAAGGAAGGTGGTGAAATGGGCTTTGGTGCATTGAATTGGAGAAGGAAAGGAAAAAGAAAAAGAAAGCCGCGTGATATTTAATTGAAAAATGTTGAGAGAGAAGTGGGTGTAGCTGGTCAGCACTGACCTCCGATGTTTCTCGGCAAGAACCAATACAATCACATCCTAAAATTAACAAGAAAAGAAAAATAGAAATATTTTTGAGAAACTAAATTTGTGGAGATCTGTGGGAACAGAAAGAAAGAAGCGAAAGGAAAGCGATTATCCTCTTTCCATTCGTTGACGTTCACCTTCTGCTTCTTTCTGGTACGCTCAATTCTTTATCTCTTATTTATTCGGTTTTCTGCTGTTAAAAGTTTTGGCGATGTGATGTTATGTGAAATGAATAGGGAATGGGATTTGACGTTTGATTTGTTCTTGGCAGTGCAGAGCACAGCACAGAACAGGGGAAAACGGGGAGGGGAAAGCTTATGAGAGAGATCGTTTGATGAATATATCTTAATTGGTTTGTTTGATGGGCAACACATGCCGCGGATCTTTGAAAGGGAAATATATTCAGGGCTTCAGCCAGCCCGAAGACCACTCCAAGCGCACCACCCTTTCTGATCGCCCCGACTCCGACCACCCCTCTTCAGCCAGACAAAATAATATCAATTCTTCAGAAAACAACACCAACAACATCGTTGTCAACAACAACAACAATAATCCACCCTTTGCATCCAAGAAAGACTCCATCATGCGGCGAGGCCTTGACAACCAAGCTTACTATGTCTTGGGCCATAAGACTCCCAACATTCGTGATCTATACACTCTTGGCCGCAAATTGGGACAGGGGCAATTCGGCACCACTTATTTATGCACCGAGAATTCTACTTCCAATGAATATGCCTGCAAATCCATCTCCAAACGGAAGTTGATTTCCAAGGAGGATGTTGAGGACGTTAGGAGGGAAATTCAGATAATGCATCATTTAGCTGGTCACAGGAACATTGTCACCATTAAGGGGGCTTACGAGGATCCTCTCTATGTGCATATTGTCATGGAACTCTGTTCTGGGGGTGAGTTGTTTGATCGCATCATCCAGAGGGGGCACTATACCGAGAGGAAGGCTGCGGAGTTGACCAAAATTATTGTTGGGGTTGTTGAGGCTTGCCATTCCCTTGGGGTCATGCATAGAGATCTCAAGCCTGAAAACTTTCTGTTGGTCAATAAAGATGATGATTTCTCTCTAAAAGCAATTGACTTTGGCCTCTCCGTTTTCTTCAAACCCGGTAACAAATATTCCTTACTTGCTTTATCCCTCTACTTTCTTTTTTTTAGAACACCATTACTTTTGTTTCGTTGAATATATTTGTATGGCCTTTTCCATTTTTTTTTATCTTTATTGCTTCTGAATTTGGGAAAATCCCTGTTTTCCAATTAGAATTTCCTTAACTTTTACTGTCATTCCCATTCAGGATGTTTAGTATTTATTGTCTAGGGGACACATTTTAATACTAATCAGTGTTTGTTCATTTAAACTATCTGCCTCAGGTCAAGTTTTCACTGATGTAGTCGGCAGCCCATACTATGTTGCTCCTGAGGTTCTCCTCAAGCATTATGGGCCTGAAGCAGATGTGTGGACAGCAGGTGTCATACTGTACATATTGCTTAGTGGTGTGCCACCATTTTGGGCAGGTATATCTCAATGCCAACACTCTTGATTTCCTGCCCATCATCTGTATAATCACTGAATGCCTTGTCCTTTTGGAGTTCAGAGACCCAGCAGGGTATATTTGATGCAGTATTGAAGGGACATATAGATTTTGACTCAGAACCTTGGCCTCTAATATCCGACAGTGGAAAAGATCTGATCAGAAAGATGCTGTGTTCTCAGCCTTCAGAACGGTTGAGTGCTCATCAAGTGTTATGTATGTTCATCCTTTTTTCTACTATTTCTACTATAATCGAGGACCATCCATACATCAAAAGAACTGTCATTTTTTCTTTTTGGAGTCGCTAACTTGCTATGATTACTCAGTGGAAGCTATTTTAGTTGTAAATTGAGGGGGGTGGGCATTAAAAAGTTGCTTTTCCAGTGCTACTTAAACTTCTTAAGTTATCTTCATTATAAAGATGCATTAGGTGATTAAAGTTTCACTGGGCTTGCAACATCCATAGCAGATTCGCCCAAGAGGAAAGAGTCATCCTATCTAAACAAGTTACTGGGATGCTGATGTTTCCTAAAGCAAATTCCAGCTTAACTTCCTTAGGTGTTAAACTTTACAAATATTCAAACGTTGTGTTTCAATGTGTTTGTCTGAAAATGTTATTTCATGTGCCTGTTTAGGTCATCCTTGGATATGTGAAAATGGAGTTGCACCTGACAGGGCAATAGACCCTGCTGTTCTTTCTCGTCTTAAACAGTTTTCTGCAATGAATAAGCTAAAGAAGATGGCATTGCGGGTAAGTGAAGCTGATCGATGAATTGATATTAGATTATGTATGGATGTAGCTCATACACTACTATGAAATAGATAACTCATTCAATTGATGATATGTGGAGTCAAGTTACTATTATGCACTTCTTGAATGCCAAATGAACCTTACCTTATTGGGCTTCCACACTTACTCTGTTTTCACTTCTTCATCGATTATCTTTTTGATGTTGGAAACTAAGTAACTGTAGTTAATAGTTATAGTTGCTTATTATAATATTTTTGTAGGTGATTGCTGAAAGTCTATCCGAAGAGGAGATTGCTGGTTTGAGAGAAATGTTTCAGGCTATGGATACCGATAACAGTGGTGCAATCACTTTTGATGAACTCAAAGCTGGTCTAAGAAGATACGGGTCTACCCTTAAAGATATAGAAATACGTGATCTGATGGAAGCGGTAGGTTGTTGGTTTGGTTTGTGAAAAAAGTTCCCTTTTGTATCTTGTGATTGTGCATCCACTTTTATTTAGATACTCTTTTTCAAATATAATATTTTAAATTTCCTTGTACTTTGTATGTTTGTATTGTATTCTTTGTCGTCCCCTCTGTTGTAAATATTCTTAAAGGACCAGACCATGGCTTGCGAAGGGGTTTAGAAAGTTGGAAAAATACTTACCTTAAAAAATATTTTATAGTGTATAAAATAAATAAATAATTCATATCAATATATTATTGGTAAACTATATAATACATTATTATTATTGTATGTGTAAATGACAAATAAATAGTCTACCAAATTTTGTCAAATGACATTCTTGAAGGCATATAAGTGTTACCTAGTTCCTTGAGTAGGATTAGAAGCCTAAGCAAGCCTTGTTTGATAAATAGACTAGGTTGCCACTAGGCCAAAGAAAGGTTAAGTTGTAGACCCCGCAATGGCTGCTTGGTGTGTTCCTACCTCTGCTTAAAAAGTTCCTGAAAAAGCCCATCTGGAAATCCACAATCCCCTCATAAGACTATTTCCTTTGTCTTGCCAGCAGTTATTAACAGGATTGATCTGCTACAGGTTCATAGACCCCATACTCATTCCCTTGACACAGGTTTCATCTGTATTTGAAGTTAAAAAATGCTTTAGATATTTTTTTTTTGCAATATATTAACCTTTCTTTGCAGCAAATCATTTTTAGAATTTTTGAATAGCACTGTGTATGCCACTATGCTTCAGAATTTTTTTTACGGTTTAAAGTTTAGGCAAGTAAGGGCAGGAAGCTAAAATACAATGGTACTGAGATTTTCTGTTCATTGGTGCATTTGCCTTGAGCTTAATGCACATAGACATCCCCTTGCCCTTAAAATTTTCTTTGGACTGGGCAATGTTCTTGACCTCTGTTGTGCTCTGCCCAAGATTTTTTAAAGTGTTTAGCCGTGTCTGGTATGCAAAAGGGTTGGGCTTCTTTAATGCATTCTTAATTTCCTTGTTATATTTTTTATACTTTTTTTTTGTTCGTTTAGTGTTTCTCAACTCTTGAGGGACCTCATCCTTACCCCTTCTGAATTTTTTCGCACCTATTTAATAAAAATAAAATAACAAACAGATACAATTGATCCGAGAAAAGATTTTTACTGCCATTTTTCTTGAGTCTCATCTTGTATTCATGTTAAATAAATAATCTTTGATCATGTTCCATCCAGCTAAAATGTTTGAGCTTTTTCAGGCTGATGTGGACAAAAGTGGAACCATAGATTATGGGGAGTTTATTGCTGCCACAGTTCATCTCAACAAACTAGAACGTGAAGAACATCTTATTGCAGCATTCCAATATTTTGACAAGGATGGCAGTGGTTATATTACAGTTGATGAACTTCAACAAGCTTGTGCAGAACATAACATGACTGATGCTTTTCTTGAAGATATTATTAGAGAAGTTGATCAAGATAATGTAAGTTGTTTTGACCCGTGCTATATATCCACATTGAAAATCAGTGTAGGCTGTTAAAAGTTACTGTCACAAGTTCTTTTTTGGCAAATGCTGCATCCTCTGAGCATTTTTGCTTTCAAGCAGCCACTGTGTTCTCTGAGCATTTTTTGCATTCTGGCTGCCACTATGTCATCTACCACTGTGTTCATACTGTTGTATTAAATGATCCGGGCCGTTTGCTTTCTGTTCATATAATGCACACAGCTCTAGTTGCTGGTTGGGCCGGTTTGATGGCTCTATATGAATTAGCAGTTTTTGATCCCTCTGACCCTGTTCTTGATCCAATGTGGAGACAGGGTATGTTCGTTATTCCTTTCATGACTCGTTTAGGAATAACTAATTCGTGGGGCGG
>Ga0123342_1000748_pt1 | contig 52884 bp, 24 predicted proteins | sample Turbeawhitnodule_FD_89960 | JGI IMG/M metagenome (GOLD analysis project Ga0123342, IMG submission 89960) | Root nodule microbial communities of legume samples collected from Mexico - Turtle bean Mexico white nodule | ecosystem: Host-associated > Plants > Roots > Nodule | place: Mexico: Nepantla...
GGCTTGCTCAGCTCGACATTGGTCTGAGCCCGTTCGGCTCGACATCGGCATGGGCCCAGGAGACTCGACATTGGCTCGGGCCCAGTCGGCTCGACATTGGCCCGGGCCTAATCGACTTGACATTGATCTGGGTCTGCTCCACTCTACATCAACCCAGGCACGGGAGACTCGTCACTGGTTTGGGCGTGTTCGGCTCGACATCGGCTCGGCCCTTTTGGTTTGAGATTGGTTCAGGCTTGCTTGACTAGAGAACGACCCGGGCGCTCTAGGCTCGGTATTGGCTCGGGCCTGCTCGGCTTTATATTGGCACGAAACTACTCGGTTAGATATCGATCCGGGCCCGCTCGGTTCGACATCGACTGGATTGTCTTGGCTTAGCTTGGATCGAGCCAAGTCAAAATTCATCCCAAAATGCAATTTGGATAATCCAAAAATGTATCCAATCTATATCTAATCCATATCCAATTAAATGAATTGGATTTAAAATCCAAAAATATTGATTTAGATTTGAAATAAATCCATTTAAATGGATTAAAACTAATATGGATATGGATAATTATGGATTGGATTTTGAAATTTGGATTTTTTGCCCACCCTTACTGCTAATGAGGAAATGAATATAATATAACTGTCCTTAAAAAAATGTGATTCTCAATTAACTCGTAGAGTTACCAAAAACAAAACAAAAATATCTATCATAGACTCTTTAACTCAACATTCATGGGATATTTTCAGCTGAAAAGAGAGGGAAATCCAATAGATTGATCAATCATTTTTTAATTTAACAGTGTACCACTTTTAACAGGATTATGCAAAGTATAATACCATCTCTCTAAGAGAATCGTGTGAATCAAATGTTTTATTTTGAAATCAAGAAAATAATTGATAGACAATAGAGAGGAATTTTCACTCACAAGATTCTGTAAGCGATTGCTAGGTTCTCCATATGTTCGATTAAGAGCATCCGTAATGGCAGTTACAAAACAAGAAGCTGAAAATCCATTAGTTTCCCGGTCCCATGTACCATTTAACACAAGTACCTGCCATTTTTATGAATCAAATTAGTAAAAATCGAGCTGAAAAGGTATAGCTTCGAATGCTACCATTTCCCAATCCATCCCAGGCGACACCCCTAAAATAATTCATTCAACAGTCTGAATCTCACGTAAGAGCTAAGAGCAAACCCTATGCAAGAAATAATTAATATCCACTTAATAAAAGCAAGCCTTGTGTATCTAGAAACATGCTTACATATTGAAAAATAAAGGCATGCTACTTGTTGATGGAAGCACTCTTAAGCCACTACAATGGGACCAGAAAGCAAGGAATCATGGAAGCAGATATTTGTGCCCATAGTAAAATATCAGCAGCTTATGGTCCATTTTGTCTCGTGCAGCAGTCAAGCTAACTTAGACCACTTTATAACTTTATTTCTTTCACAAAAGAAGCAATCTTGTGAAGTCTATATTTCTCTATTATAACAGAGTAGAAGGTATATTATACTTTCTGCAGATAACCAAAGCAAAAAGTAACATATTACAAGGAAATACCTTGAGGCAGGACCTTGAATAAATAATCTCCCCAATTTTCAGTAACACCTAGCAAAAATTTGAAGTCAGTATACTTCTAACGAGAGACCCACCGCTATAAGTAATGAAGCTAGAAGTTTGTTCCAACTTATTACATATTAATCAAGTAATCAATAAATACGGAAAGAGTTGAACAATCAGGTTTTCCACATTTTAGACACGATATCAACAAAACAGAGGGCCCAGCATATAAACCTCAACAGCTAAACTGTTTTGAATTCCCGAGTTGTCAAATATATGTAATCATCAATATTAAGAATCTTTACCAATGAGGGACAAATTGAAGTAAAAAGAGATCCCATGCCATACACAATGCAGTCCACACTATTTAACCACTCCAACACAGCCGCATTAACGGAGGGAAAGACCTATTCAAAGAGAAAAGGCAGTTCCAATTATAAATTATTTATAAATTAGGACCTAAAAGCCAAATTCATATTTAGATTTCGTACAGTGAGATAAGCAAATTTAAAAGCTACTGAGCAATGCTATTTTCATAATGGAAGCAGACAAATAAAAACTGCACCCACCTTCAAAATACATGTTGCTTATTTAGCTCCTTGTTATAAGTGTTCCCCCCTTTCCCCAGTTCAAGTTTGAACCTCAAGTACACTAAAAAATGGAACCTTGTTATAGTAAAAAGATAACAATTCTAATTCGGACCAAATAAGGAGAATTATACCATGTATGTAAGTATCTTTCCAGTAAAAATGACTCTCCTCCACATAAGGTTCTCTAATTGGCATTAAATTAGAATGAAAGTGATTAATTTATCCATATTTGTTAATTTTTTTACCATTTCTTTTCTGTCAACAGAGCATGTCTTTACTCTTAAACTCCATCTCATTTGACTTCTTCATTCTTTTACATTAACAAAAAACATTCTTTTAACTAAAATTATGTTAAACACTTCAACGAAAGACAGATACAAATCCTTGCTAATTATGGGATAACTTTACCTGGTTTCTTTCCACAAAATTTTCATTTACAATAAAAACTATTGTTGTTGGCTATGCATAATAAAATGTGATACATACAGCAATGATCCTTCAACAAAATATGAAATAAGTGGGTCCATCAAGACACAGTAATTACCTCATGGAGCAAATTTTTCCCCTCACTGGACATGTAGAACACCCGTTTTATTCTTGAAGGAAGTGCTGGAGCTGAAAAACTTCCCTACCCATGAAATATTAAACTTTAACACAAGAAATGAAATATTTATAAGGAATGTATTTACTGTGAGGGCCTTTTTATGTGAGAATAAGAAAAGTAAAAATTTGGACAATTAGATCATATTGTGAATGGTTAATATTAAAATACAAGTCATGTAAAGTGAGTTTTTAAAAAGTCACCTAACTTTTGTAAGTGATCGAGCCTATATTTACTTTGCTCACTCATTAAAGAATGGCTCCCTCCCTCCCGCTCTCTCTAACCTAAAAATACTAAATTACCGTGACTTTTGATCCCTTGAAGAACAAGTGTTCATTCCTTTCGATAAGAGACTAATATACAAACTTTCATCTCAGGCAAGTTCCTTTCACATCCATGGAAGAGATATAAACATTATCATTGCATTAGACGTAAGGTTACAACAAATACACCAGCATACCTTCTTAATAAGCTCAATTGTTCCTCTGGTTGGATGAGAAATTTCATTTTGTCCCCGTATAATAGTTCCGTCCTATAGGGACATTAGAGAATCAAATAAGGTATTGCATTGCAATAATAATAAAATAGCAGGTCAATAAATTGTGAATTCCTATATGAAGTTCGTTTGACAGGAATGAATAAATTTTCCCTCAGAATAATTATGATAAACCTCTATGAAATCATAACTATACAGTTAAAAAGATTCACAACATACCCATAATTCACACCCTAACGTAAGTCTGTCATTGGTTGAAATTACAGGTAGAACCAGGCTTTCAGGGGGGATATCTGAAACCCGTGAAAACAAAAATATTGCAGCATCCAAGGACTGAAAAAATATGCGTGCTCCTGCAAAAAAGAAATTTCCAATGCTGGATAGTTTATAAAAATCAGTTACAATGTTTCAATGTTACACCCAAAATTTCAACCAGCAGAAGAGGCATATTGTTATATGCGTAATTTGGAGTCTTTATTATTTCAACTAGAGAGAATGACCAAGTAACATTCAATGAGGATACTTTATATATAAGCTATTGAATGATCTCCAACTGGTTGGAACAATCCATTCTATCGGTCCTCGCAATGATTGCCAAATCATTTATAAATGGTGTGTAGTTATTGTGGAGAATACTGGTAAGGTAGTAGTTCTGCAAGTGTATAGTGATTGTTGAACCTTTCTACAGGGAGAAAGAATCGTGAGCAGTTAAACCCATTCCATATCTCATTTTTTTACCATATCTATGTTTTCTGAAAAACAAGTTATTTTCTTCAATGCTGGAAGATGCTAATTAAGTTTTCATGTAATACTTTTAGAAGAGAACTACCCTCTTCAAAAGCCCGCAAGGATGTCATATTTCAAACTAAAATGAAGTGAGTGTCACACACACAACACCAACAACGACATTGGAAAAAAAAAAAGAGAACAATAAGGTGAAGAAAGAAAGAAGTAACCCTACCAGCTATAATGTCCCCGTTAGCTTATTTCAGGCCGGGGAGTCACGGTTTAAAACTAGGTAAGATTGTGGAATGCAAGCCTATAAGAATTAGGCATTGGGCATTTTATCCATCTAAATTTTAATTATTTTTACTGAAATCAAATAATAGGGAATAGGCATTGAGAATTATACATGTAACTGACATGCCATACTTGAATTATGAAACCAATCATGAAGCACACTGGCTGTGCAACATTATTTCACATTTCTCTAATAGATTTGCATTACAGTAAACCTATAATTTTTCTGAACCATTTACTAATGCCTGGCTGGTCCTTGGGAGGAGAAAACCACACCACAAAAGCTAGCTTCTGTAATTGGAGAGCCCTAGGCCTTATAAGCTTCACAGCAGAATCTCATACTTCCAATGCTGGACTCTACTCCCAAACGTGCAATCAGACCCTAACATATTCCCAACTCAACCCACCGGTAAGTGCCACATTCCATAATCTAAAACTTTAAGTTTATCCTCTCACTAAAGAAAGGAGAAAAAAACAACATAACATAACAGTCAAACCGCACCTCACCTAATCTGCTTCTAATGCAATGCATAGAAACTTTGTCATTATAGTATGACGAATATAATCAATAGAAACAAGATATTTAGGGGGAGAAAACAATATGGCCAAAAGAAAATCACAACAATGTTACTGAATTAGAAACAAAAGGACCTGCCGTTGCGGAAACAAAATGACTCTTCTGCCCGGCGGAGAATCTATAAAAAGATAAAAAAGAATGTCCAAATTAAATGCCAAATAACCAAAAATGCCAACAGATTGAAAAAGCTTGATTAAAAGCAACTAAGCAAATATCAAAATGATTATTATGATCATCATATTAGTATACTTTAACTAAAAATTGGAAAAGAAAATGTTATTTAACATTATAATTACACAAAACAAACTTTTACACGGCTATTTTATCCCCCTACATAGACCTCCTTCAATTTATATGACCACAAAATGCTGTTACCTCTTCTATTTATATAGACTTCTGATTGATTTCTAATGTTATATGAATGGAGGAAGGTTATTGTAAGGTCAAAAACGTAAAGGGTGTATTTTTGGAAAACCTGAAAGGAAATGAATGTAATTTGCCCTCCAAAAAAATATAATTGGCACGATCGCAGTTAAATACTACAGCTGAAGAAACATCATCTCAAAAAAAATTATTAAAATATAAATAAAGAAACAAGCATTTAAAAAATTACATAAAATATGTGCAAAAAATAGCCCCAGTCTGTTTGTTGAAGTCACCTGATTCTGGAAATAAACCAGAAAAGCTCGAATAGTCTCCCTGTAGGGTTTTGACACATCTTTCCATAAAAAGTGATCACCTTCCACGATAGAGTACCTATACAAGTCATCAGAGTTGAAGTTAAACTTAGAAAGAATTATGCAAACATAATATAATACAACAAGGACCACTAAAAAATAAGTTCATAGAGTTCCAAACAATGAAATATATGGGTACCTATTTTTATTACACACTTTCTTCTCACCATGATCCCATCTCCTTTTTCACCTCATTTTTTCGTTTCGTCCATCTTCAGTTCCAATTGCATCATTTATCATATATTTCACTGTCTAACACTTTTTCTTTCCTTCCCCTTTCTCCCTTCCCTAAACCTATCCACCCGAAAATTGGGGTGGAGGGCATTCCACTTTTGAATATAATAGAAAACAGGGGTCAAAGACTACAAGAGAATGTGTTGACATTTCAAAAACAGTGGAGAGGCCATGACTCCCAACCTCCCACGTTAGGTATCCAATAAATCACCACCCCTAAATAATACAACCTAGCAATTAGCACACACCCAATATGCCCAGCCCATCATGTTAACCCTTAAAGCAAGTAATATGGAAAGCGGAGACCAAGCCAAACTATCCATAAATCAACCAGAAAGATCAGGCATTGGGCAGGAAACAAAAACTAAGAATGTGGGTACCAACCATTCTGATTTAGCTTGGGGTGAATCCAGTGGTAGACGATGCCCAAGCAAATTCCGAACCGCGAGAGCCTCAACAGTACTTTGATCAGACAACCTCAGACACCTGGAACGTATATCTCCAACAGCAGGACCACCTGCAACGCAAGAACACGCACCCACCCAATCAACCAAATCCCTAATTCCTCGGCCCCAGAATTTGATTCGGCGACAATGCAAGAAACATGTAATTATAATTTATAATAATTAATTAAGAAAAGCCGCACCAAGAACACGAACAATCTCCGCAGTACTTCCGCCATCATCGGAAACAGGAAGAACGTGAGCAACACGGTTCGTTAAATTCTTGAGCTCTTCGACGACGCCGTTGAAGGCGGTGCCTCCGGAGAAGACCAGCAAAGAAGGCTGAGGGTGAGGAGGGTTAGGGTTTGAGTAACAGCGGCGGTGCTGGTGGAAGTGATGGTGTGATGAAGAAGTAGCCATTGAAGAGGAAGAAGAAAATGACGAAGAAAGGATTCTTGCAGAAATTGAAGAAAATGACGAAGAGAGGATTCTTGCAGAAAGTGGGAAGGAGAGGGAAAGCGGAAGAGTATTACAGAAGGTGGGACCCAACCATGTGTCCATCATGCTCGCAAAACTTGTCTACCCTCTCCTTTTCGGACTCTCTCCCCCGATCTCCAACTACTACTCTCCACACTCACATTACCCTATCCGTTGCCTTTTCTTTTTTATTTGTTAAATTACTTTCTTCATGTTCCATACCTATAAATTGTTCTTTTTAGTTTTTATATACTATTTTTTTATTATTATTATACAATTAAAATATATCATTTCTGAACTAAATATATGAAAATATAATTTTTTTAGTTGATTTGATAGTTTTAATAAATTAATTAAGAAAAAAAAATATTTTGTAATAATCATTTTACTAAATATTTTGTAAAAAATATTTTGGATAATTACTCATCTTCTACATTTCATCGATTTTATTTTCATTCATAACAATAGCATTCCCTTCTAATATTAAATGTATACATTTTTAACACTATGATATTATTATCCCGTTGTATACATAGTGAAATTCGATTTAACAGGAACTGCAGTTTTGGAAAATATAATTTCACTATGTTTTCTATAGAATTGTGGTCATTCTGTGATTATTCAATATATAGTAAAATTGTTTAAAAGCTGAATAAAATTATCCATTACATGTGTTTTATTTATTATTGTGAAAATTTTACTCATATATTCATAAATTAAACTAAGATTTTGCTATTACATTATTACATCAAAATGGTGTTTCATCCCGTTTTCCAAACAGTGAAACGTGTCTTTGAAAATACTGAAGTGATTACGGAAAGCACTTTTGATTGGTGAGAATGGCTTCGGCGTTGAAGCGAAGTTTAATATTAGTTTGAATTTCTAATATTCAACGATTTCCACTGAAAATGTCACTGGAAACTTTTCATTTATATCTGTCAGCGTATACAAATGTACCACGAAATGTCAAGGTGACATTTTCACGTTCTGTAGTTTTTCACGTTTTTGTCCCATAAAAAAACAATAGCACATTTGAGGAAAGCCTAAACTGCTAAAGGTGAGTCAAGTTCAATTTTTTATGGGAAAGAAAGTGTAAAAAGAATGACCCTTAGTAAGGCAAACTCTTGGAACTTGTGCTGATAATCAAAGACTTCAATTTAGAAGACTCCCCTGCAGCATTTGCTCTGTTAGTTATCATTTCCATATTCCTGTGCAAACTTTGTTTCACCAAACTCTTCATCATTCTCTTCCCTTCTTTAGCTTCTCTTTGATCTACAGGTGACCCCATTGCAAATCTTGGTGTTTGTGGACCAGAATGTGGCCCCATCCTAGTTTGCCTTTCATCCTTAAACCATTGCAATAGTTTCATTGCTCTCTTTTGAGCTAAAGGGCTGCCCAATAAAACCAATTCAAGAAGCACAGGAACGAGTCCTGCCTCTACCATTTTCTTTCTTTGCAATGAGCTTTGATGTGCTAGAATCATTAGAATATACACCGATAACTCTTGGCATTTAGGCTTATCTTCCCATGACAAGATATCAATAAAGGTTTCTGGTACCATTGTGCTGTTCTCTATTGCTTTTTTCCCCATCAAAGTCACGGACAAGTTCCCTAGAGTGGCAAGTGCTTTCTCTGAAATTTCTTTTAATGAAGACACTTCCAAGAGGATAGGGACCACCCCACATGAAACCATAGGGGATGCATTCTCTAATACAGTTGATAGGTTATACAAAGCACCCAAACACGATTGTTTGGTGTCAAAACAGGTGTCTGTCTCAAAAATGTGTTTAAGTAATGGGAGAAAGTCTAATGAAGCAAGATGGAACTGAGTGTTTGCTAGAGATGACAGTGACAGAAGCAACTCTGCCAATTTACTTCTTGTTGATTCATCTACAAGGTCAATTGTCTTTGGCAGCTTGGACAATATTCCTGCCTCCACGATCAAAGCCTTGTTCCTGAAGGAAGAAAAACATTTTTCAACTCAGTCAAAGTTAGGTCAGAAACAAATACTACTGCTCTAGATTTAATATTTTATCAAAGTCAGCATAAACTATAGCCGGAACTCAACTCTCAACCAGCATCCTACCTCGTTCAATTCACTTTTTCTCCTTTTGATGGGATTGGTGCAATTTGTGTAATAAAGAATAACAAGACCATACCAACTAAATTAAAAACATTATTTATAGCAGAGTGAAGTCAATGAGAATCTGAAGTTAACATCTGTGCTGGAGAATGGTGGTCAAACAAAAGACATAAAATTTCAATAAAGATCATAAAGGAATCCGATCGACCACCCTATATTTTATAATAATCTGTAATTTATGAATTTTAGGACAAAAATGTCGCTTCAATGGGAACTTTGTCCCCTCTAGCTTATCTAACAGCCCAGCAACTCAGTTGGCACTTAACGTTGGCTAATTTTTTTCTCATATTTAATGTAATGAATACAATTATACAAGTATAATTAGTTTGATAACTTTCATCATGTAACTATAAATGCCTACACCCACCCACATGATGTCTTTGCCTTTGCTGAAATTATTTATTTATCTTTTTAACCCCATGAAAATGCACAGAATAATTTGTCTGTGGTTACTGTGGAGTCATGAACCAAACCCGCCAAGGCCAATGGCCACTTTGTGTACATCAATCTTGTCTTGGCCACCCATAAGTCAAAATGAGCGGTTCACGATAGCTCCACTCTCACCCATTTCTTTATAAAATATGATTACATATTTGTCCATATCAAACAATATGGCAAAGGAGAAGACAACAAAATGATAAATAAGGTTTTAGCTCTAAATCGTGCACCTTGATTTCTACTTAGTGGACCTTAACCAAATGCTACTAATTCTGTCCTAATTTCTTTATTATTCCTTCTCACAAATTTTTAACTGTTTAAAATTTCAATCATTCATTTTATCTTTCTTGTCATTGATGTATTCCGAGTATGAATATCTATGTTAGCTACACCCAACAATTTGGACTCTTCAAATTAATCTCATGTAAATTCAATTCAACGAATAAAACCTATAGAACTTACCAAATCATTCACATACTTTCAAAGTTGAATCAAACACAAATTTTCAAATCAAGCTGAATTACACAGGTTTTATATTATGGAATTGTTTACTTCTAATCCCTTTGAAATCAAACAAGAAAGTATGAGTTCCAAACACTTTTCAACAGATTGCTTCTTGTGATAATCATTCATAAAAAGAAAGAACATATATGGTAGAAAGACTCACGTGTAAGTTCCATCAGCCAGGTGGATCAACGCCGTCAATCCGGCTCGCCGGCGGCTAGCCACTGGCGACGCAGCCATAGATACCAACACCGGCACCACCCCAAGTTCTGTTATCAACTTTCTGACCTTAACATCTTCCTTGGCTAACTTCTCAATCTCCTTTGCTGCCACTTCCTTCTCTTCCCAGCTTCCAAAGTGAAGCATCTTTACAGTTCTCTGGAACATGATCTCAGAAACTTCTTCTTCCTCCTCCTCTTCAGGCTTCTCCATAACCTGTACTGTTTCAAGATTTTCAGCCTTCTTGTGTTCACCTCTGCTCTTAGCCGTGTCAAACCGATCGGAGGGATCAAAACGCTTTCTCGATGCTTTGGATTGGAGAAACCGTCTGATGCGGGCAAAGAACTGAAGCTTTATGTTAGACAACACCCAAATAGAAGAAGATGATGAAGGGGTTGACATGTTTAAGAGGAAGGAGAAAACAAAACAAGATGCTGAAGTTTGAAAAAGTGCGCGTTTGGGGTTTGGTTCTTACACAACTTAGTTTGTGTTTCTGACTTTGAGACAGAGAGAGAAAACGAATCAATGAGACTATTTGAAGAGCTCCGTGAAGTTAAAAATAAAAGGGAAGCACAGAGCACATGCAGAAAACAGTGCTGTCCCATTTAATGTAATGGTGGATTATGATATTATGATACAAGATCTCAAATTATGGATTTATTAAGTAATAGAATTTAGGCATCATTTGTTTCATGAAAAAGATTTCCGTACCTGAACTTCACTAGAGACAAGATGCTAATTTTATGATATACGCAGTTGTGACCATATTTGAGCTAAAATAATACTAAGATAAGTAGAGTGGTTCATAATTTAATTGTAGTTAAATATGTAGAGTTAAAAGTCCATGTTCTATATATTTTTTGGATAAACAAAGTATTTGGTACAATATCACTAACACCTAAGTTGGGTCGTCTGAAAATTGTGAACCTAATTAGTGTAGAAATTAGTGGAGATGAAATGCTACTATGAGCTTGTAAGGACCCATCCATTATCTATATTCGTCAAATTCAATTTTGGGGAGCTTGTTGGGTGGAAAAGGATGGGAAGTCTTTGTTCACTGGTCCCAACAAGCAAGGCTGCATAATATGACTTGGAATTTTATTCATTAAAAGAGACAACAACTAACTAAATTTAGACTTTGGTTTTTGATGTAAGCCCACGTCCATTGCATGTGAGAATCAGGGAGCCCCAGCCTCCATGTTCCCTCATGGAACCATCAAATTTGGGTGCTGTGCACACGTGTCAACATTAATGTCACTTAATATATCTCTTCATGATCCTTCATTGCCTGCACAATCTGATCTCACATGCATGGAGATCCTTCAATGCCTGTGATATTCTCACATGCAGGGAGATTAATCATCCCAAGTTTCCCTTTCCATGGAGGGTGGAGGAAGAAGAGCAGCCATCCTGAAAATGCTATATAAAGTTAAATAAAACCCCTCACTTTTTTATTATTAAAGTGCATTTAAAAGCATGCAGTTTCATAGATGTATCATAGAGATTTGAGCTGGGAGAATATGTGGCTATGGTGGTGGAACTCTCCAAGAAATAGCCAGATAGATAGGTAGTCCTGCATTAAAGAGCATCTTCATTGACAAGTAAAAATAAAAAAGAAAATATAATTCTTTTAGTTTCATGTCGGTATTAAGGTATTTGAGTGATATATATGTATAAACTATAGGCCATCTGAAATTTAGAGCTACAAAATAGGTTATAAGATAGCAGTAATAAAGGTATTGCTGATTTGGGTGGGGAGATGAAGATATATTTGAAACTTTGATGGCTGTGGCATTTCCACGTTGGAGTCCACTACAAATTTGTATCCATATATGCGAATTGCAGGCACTGAAGTTTCCCACGTGTGAAGAAACCATCCCATTCATCGTTACCAGTTACACATTTTTGGTTGAGTTTGGCTTTGTGACAGTGCTAATATGATGTGTGCCACTCCCACAACTAACGTCACACCAAAATCATTTCTTTCTTACTGCCTCTGTTTGCACACAATTTGGTTACATTTCCAAATGTATTCAAATGTTCGGAATCTAATTAATATTACTGTGTGCTTGTGCGCAAAATGTGTTTTGTAAGGTAAAATGCGTCGATAACAATTTATTACCTAAGTTGTTCTTTTAGCCTTTTTAGTCAAATTCTTATCAACTCACCAATTCAAATCCAAACATCACATGAAAATAATAATAATAATAATAATTAACGCAGGTGATTATAGCTCGCGACTAGTATATTTCTATCAGTTAAATAATTTCCTTATAAAAATTAAGTTTTTTATATTCAAACTCGTGTTCTCAACTCACAAAATCAGTGTTTTCTGAGGTTATTTAAAACTTGAATTTTAAGTAAAGATTTTTTACCCGCAGAGAGGAATCTTTTGGTCGGAATTGTACATAAGTTATAGTGAAGAAGTTAAACAAAAATCCAAAATGTGATTATGTTAATGTGAAGACGTATATATGTATGGTGACGAAGATGGTGATGCATAATTGCATAGTATTTCCCAATGAAGCTAGTCTCTGAATTGGAACGATTGAGGAGATATTTCATCATTAATGACCATTGCCACAACACTAGTACGAGAGAAACACAAACGTGTCGTGTCACACACATTAACTTATTTTTAGTATTGTTTGATTTAAACCTGACTATGCAGAGTCAGATATTGTAAAGGTTGGGGATTTTCCAATTTTCAGAATTATCTCTTTCTCTCGTCACCAAGTAGAGATTAAAAGTAACATTGTGTTTAGTGCTCTTTTTTGTAAATATTGAGTGCAGTAATTCACAAAACGATAAGGATAAAAAATAATATTGTATTTTTTTATGATACGTATTAAAGATATTTTAAAAGAAGAGAAAATTCCTAGCATAAAGAATAAGAAATATGATCATATAAATAGTACAAAGTTGAATTAAGGATGAAGAGTATATTTCCCTAAAAAACATCAAGAGTATAAATATGTGGCTGCATTATTCTTTAATCCATTTTTTTTTAAATGTTGACACATGCGAAATTGGTTCTTTTTCGTAGCTTAAAAACAGAGTGGTGATGTGCCAAATTCGTTTTGTAAGGTGATTTATTGGGCATATTGTTATTGGTGAATGCAACTCCATAGCAACCCCAGAAGTTAGATGCATGGATAGAGCAGCACATGAGTAATATGATGGTAAACTCTGAACTGGGATTTCGTCATCAGTCATCACACGTGGGACTGAAGTCGAGGATACCATTTTGGATTTGTCCTCACACGTGTGGATAAGTAAGAATTTGGGAGTCAAAATGGACGCCCCACTAATGAAATGTCATTAATTTTAAAAAGTGGGAGGTTTTGCACAAGCTTCACAAGTGCAGTTCCACCAAAGGGTTATTAAAGAATTTTATATCTTCATTACATTTATGGCTCATCGTTGCAATTTTATCCAATGACGTCTCTTCACACTCACAAAGACAAACAAATGTAGAAGACCCAGCCACAAGGACAAAATCTGTTATCTATCTTTTTGTAGGTGTCTGCCTAATGCAATGGTCAAGTGATCCACCTCTTCTTCAACCAATTCACCAACTTTCCTTCTGCCTTCTTTTTTAGTTTTCTCTCTCTTTTCTTTTTCTATATCCATTTTCGAACCGGGTTTTTTTTTTTACCTTTTGTCTTTGTGAGAGAGCAATCATTACATTATAAAAATGGAAAAATAAAAGGAAACTGCACCAGCCGGGAATCGAACCCGGGTCTGTACCGTGGCAGGGTACTATTCTACCACTAGACCACTGGTGCTTTGTTTGAAATATGATATATTATTGTATTTGACTATAAACATTTGGCATTATTGTTCTGGATAAAGTTTATCAACATTTTAAACTGGATCATACGAATAAAATATTTCCTGATTATTAACAGTTTACAACTGACTCACGTTTCCATGGTATCTTAGATCAGTCTGGTAATGACAATTAGAAAGAACGATAACTGCTATAGCATCATGAAACATTTTTGGAATTCCAACGGTTAAACATCACTGCTAAACGAAACTAAATATTACGACAAATCAGACCATGGGTAGATATGATTATTGAAATTATTATAATTTACATATTTAATATTAACTGAAGCTTTAATCATTAAATGGTGTTTCGTATGAGAACACATTAGATGTAGACAACAAGAAAATAAATTATTTTATCCGCCTCCTTTATCATTTTATATACCTGCTTTATAATCAAATAAATTGTTATTTGATTATATTCATTATTCTTATCTTAATATATTATTTTTTTATTAAAACTGCTTTCAAAAGAAAAGTGGATTGCTAAAAATATTTTTTATGTAATTAATTCTTATTTAAAAGTCAATAAGTATATTGTGCAACTGCAACTATTAATTATCATTTTGACACTTATTTCTTTTATTTCCGCCTTACAGCTCCTTAATTATAATAATAAAGTAATAATATTTTGTGAAACTATTGTCTCCACAACGAGGCATTGAGGTATGGTTGTTCTTGAATGGTTTCCTATTTAACCGGTCTTCCAAGTTGATGCACATAAAGAAGGAGCAAAAAGAGGGTCAAAATAACAGTTTGAATCATCCACAGATACAGGAGGAAGCAGAACCTCACATTAAACTCACCCTGCAGCTATAAAATGCAATCCTCTCATCTTCCTCTATGCAACACATTCATATTCATCTCTATCTATCTAACTCTCTCATTCAACCAATAAGCAGTATTCACAATGGCAAAATCTGCAATCATCATCCTTGCCTCCGCCCTTTGCTTCTTGTCCTTTCTAGGCTCAGCTTCTGCCCGCGACCGCTTCTTTGTGGAGGGCACTGTTTACTGTGACACATGCCGTGTACAGTTCCTCACCAGGATGTCTGAGTTCCTCGAAGGTAGTACTTGACTCATTGTCATCCTATAATGTTATATTCCCAATTACCATATAACTGTATAATTTAACGTATTGTTGATATTGAAGGTGCGGCTGTGCGTGTGATGTGCTCACAAGTTGACAACGCCAAGAACGTGACATTCGACAAAGAAACCGTGACAGATGCATTGGGGTCATACAAAATGGAGGTGGATGGTGACCACGAGGAAGACAACTGCCAGGTGACCCTTGTAAAGAGCCCAAGGCCAGATTGCTCTGAGGTTGACAAAGAATCTTACCTTCAACAGGCTGCCAGAATCAGCATCACCAAGAACAATGGAATCGTCTCCCCAATCCGCCAGGCCAACCCTCTCGGATTCCTCAAGAAGGACCGTCTCCCTGGCTGCCAGGACCTCCTCAAGGAGCTTGGAATCAATGAAGATGGCTCCCTCGTCGTTTGAACAACCCCTCCAATCCAACCACAACAGACCAAAACATCCATGCATGTTAGCTTTTGTTAGGTTTTGTTCTTGGTGCTGTTGTTTAAGGAGGGCTTAACCTATTTATATATTTATTTAAGGATTAGTATGTTTGCTTAATAATGTATGAGTTTGGCCTTAGGAGGGGTTTTTCTAGACTTTGCAAGTCTCTCCAACCATCCTTTGGCTTGTACTACTCTCTCATTTTCTAATTCCATCGACTTTATTTACATAAATTGCATATTTCCTGCTGTTCCAATTCATTCCTTTTGCTCAGCTACATAGAAAGAATTAATAGGGTTTCTAAAATTTTGTGCAAACATGCCTATAAATATTATATTTCATTTAGACTGAGTGTTGTTATTTAGTAGATCAAATTTATAAATTTTAGGAAATGATATAACAACAACATTACAACTCCTAATATTATTATTTTAATACTTTTAAATATATTTTAATTATAAATTTATCCTTTATTATATATATTTATTTCTAAATCTATCATTTTCCTAGATTTTATAAGTTGAATACTATCTCATACTTCATAAATCTTAAAAAAAAGTTAGTATAGTAAAAATTACAAAATTAACTGTAGATTTTATCATTTACTTTTAATTAGCCATACTTTATTCTTGATATTGAACTTGAAAAGTTAATTAATCACTTTTAATAAGGTGTCTCTTTTTAATTTTTTTATTAAAAAATAATATTTTTTTTTCTAAAGGAGTCCAACATCACTCAAGTCACTGAATTTTCTTCAATAATAAAGGCACTCAGTGCCAGTTTACTTTTAGAAAAAATATTAATACTAAATGACACCTAAGCAGAGTGAAATACATTTTTTATAAGTATTATGGTAAAATAGGAGAGATAGAAGGAACTAATAGATATTGATGAAATGTTAAAAAATAATAGATGTTGATATTTTATTATTATGTTTTAAAAATAACATATGGAGGCAACATTGAGTTGGGTACAATACAAAAGTTCTTTTTTATATTTGACTTTGCAAAAAAACTATTTTTGTGTTTAACAAGATGGGCCTTTGTGATTCGATGGATATGCCAAAAATATATCTTTGTTTTAACAAGATGGGCGTTTGTCATGGACATGACTGCAAAATTGACTCTTTCTTCCTACACCTCCAAACCTTCTTGTTTCACCCCATACTAAATGTAAAAATATTTTTTTTATCCTTTTTCTGCGACCTCCATACATAATCCGAAAGATGTTTTTGGATCCGGGAGTGTTCTTAAGATTTATAAAATCTGGAACTCTTTTTTGAATTTGAAATAAACCTATGGATTATGTAATCCAGATATATTCTGGATTACATAATCTCGAAGTCAATCTCATATTTTGAATTGACTTCCAGATTATGTAATCCATAAGCTAGTCACACATCTGAAAAAAAATCTTCCAGATTACATAATCTAGAAGCTAATCTTATGTATTGAAAATACTTCCAGATTATATAATCCAGAAGCTAATTACAAATTACATAATCTGAAAGTTAATTTTGAATTAAAAGAAGACTTCTGAATTATATAATTGGAAAATTAAAAAAAGATATTTTTGGAATAGAAAAAATTTATGGAGATGGAAGGAAGGTATGGAGGTGGAGGCAGAAGCAGCCCTCTAAATTTTGTGTTGCAGAATAACTCCACATTTTATTCTGTTACCTGTATTTAAAACATATATAAATTATCTATTTTAGATATTAAAATTTAAAATGTAAATTTTATATTTTATATTTTAAATATATAATTTAGAAATATAAATTTTTACTGAATTGTAAAATTAAAAATACAGTACTAGATATTGTATGAAATATAAATTATAATGTATATTTTGAATTATATAATTTATAATATAAATTGTCTGTTTTTGAAATTTTATAATTTAAAATTTATATTCTAAATTTTATAATTTAAAATACATTAAATTCATTTTATTGTACTTTGAATTTTGTAATCTCAAATATAAATAATTTATATTTTAAAATTTGTAATCCAAAAAACAATTTATTGTTCTTAAACGATAAAGGTGAAGGATTGATGTGGGGGTGATACTTGAAGTGAGAAGTGTTGTGACAGTGACGCTGAGATGGAGCTATGATGACGTTGGTACTAGGAATGAGAAGCTGTTGCGGCGGTGATTTTGGAGATGAAGGTTGTTGTAAGTGAGAGGAGGAAAATGAGTATTTAATGGAAAAAAAATTGAAGAGAAATACAAAATTGTCATTTCACTCCTTTTATAGGGGTGTAAGAAAAAAGAATAGAGGTGCACCAAGGATTTCCCTGTAAGGGGATAAGGTTTTGAACTCTTCCATCCGTAATTAAAAACAAAAACTCCTCCATCCCAAATTTTCTTCGGCAAACCCTAAACACTTTTGAACATGCCCCAGCATAATTTAAATTTTTTTTAAAATATTCTTTATTTCGAAAATAAAAATCTGGAATTGAAAATAATGTATTCTGAAAAAATAAATCTGGAAGAGATATTTTGTTTCGAATATAAAAATCTGAAAAAAAAAAATCAAAATTTCATTCCGGATAAAAAATCTAGAACTGAAAATAATACATTCTGAACAAATTATCCTGAAGAGATTATTGTATTATGAAAAAAGGAGTTTGAAATGTAATTTTATATATATCCCATTTTTTTAAGAGTATTTTTTATTTTTCCCCTGTGATTGAGTGCAGTATTTTTAATTTTTCTCCTGTGATTGAGTGCAGTGATATGGTGCAGGAAGCAATTTCCATTTTCTTCCCCAGTTCCCATTCAGAAGCCCAATGATACGGATTATTAATCTACCCAGATAACATGAAAAAAAGTTAAAGACTAACTAAGTCGTAAAACATATTAAATCTGTAAATCAAATAAGCTGAACTTAGCTCAAAATTATAATTAATAAAGAAGAGAATATAAATATATATTACATTAATTAAAATTGATGTAAAAAAAATATATCATTAGCATTTATATTGTTTAAATAATTGATGTAGAATATCTTATTTAACTCATGTAAAGTTTTAAAGTGTAGTAGTGTAATTCATAGGTAGTATGTTTAATTTATCTCATGCAAGCAATTACCTTTTTAATGTTGTTTTGATAAATAGACTTTTAAAATATATTAATTTTCAAAATCCAAAATCATGTGAATGTGAAATGTTTAGTATATTAATTAATTTTGTATCAAGAAACTTCTTCTGAAACATAAAAATTACTAAAATGATTGTTTTTTAACCATCTTTTTTCATATTTAGAATAAATCGTTTGAAAAATATTTTTAAAAAACTCAATTATCTACTTGTATTGGACTTTTTGATAAGCTTAATTTAATAATACCATTATTCTTATCAAATATAATGTTTTGAAAAAATACGTAGGATTATTTTAGCCACATTATATATTCTTTTAATACCACGCAGAAAAAAATTCTATAAATATGATGATGATTAGGAGAACTCTGGTCTTTATTTTCTTCTTTTACAAAATTTAAATTTAAAAAAATCACTTGACAAAAACTGAAATCCTTTTGAAGCAAAAAATATTCATGTATATTATTGAACATATTTTCCAGTCCATCAACTAGTGCCTGCGCCAATCTCTTTTTACATTTTTATTACATTAAAATATGTACATTTTTATAAAATACATTAAAAAAAATAATAAATTTAAAATATATACATATATAATTTTATAAAAAAGATATTAAAAAAATCATATACTCGTAATTTTTTCAAAAAAGTTATTTGACTATTTTAAAATATTTGTCTACCTCAGTTATTTATTTTATTAAATAAATAAATTATTATTTTTAATTAAAAGATAACACCAAAAAAATTACTAAATAGTATATTCTCTTTATATAATAATTATATAGATAATTATTAAAATAAAAATATTATTGTAGGTAACTATAAAAATAAATATAAATATTTTTTATAATTTTATTATAAGTAGTTTTTTATTACAAATAGTTATTTTAATGTGATTTAAAAAAATGATAAGGTTTTTTTTTTTGAGTGATGAAAGATTTATCTTTTAATATATAAAAAACTGATTAGTTTTTAACATAATTCTTATAAATTGGGATTGAAAGCGCGTAATTCTCTCTCTATATATATATATAACACTGTTTGGTTGTGAAAAGAAAAATAGCATTAGTTATTATGAAAAAAAATGAGTTAAATTTAAGTATTAAAGTCTTTATCATGCTTCTTGTCTGAAATTGCACTGTTAAAAGTTGACAAAAGAAGAAATACAGCTAATTTTTTTAAGATACCTATATATATTAATAAATGTTTTAGTGATTTAAAAATTAAAATAACATTTTTTTTGTAATTTTCAGAGACTAAATTTCTGAATAAGATTACTTCCATGTATTATTCTAAAATTTCTGGCTTCAAATTTCAAAATTGAGTTAAATCACAACAAACAAATTTTATTTTTTTTATTTATGGACACACTTATGTGAGAAAATGATTGTCTCATATGGTCACAAATTACAAATTAGAGCAAATCCAAACCGAAGTTTATGGAATATAAAAATGACCTATTATTGATTATGTGTCATAAACAGAATCAAATCTTTTTTTTTTTTTCAAAGCACTCTTCCTTCACATTCACAATGATATAATAATTTGAGTTTTGTTATTCATGTAGTGACTAACAGCACATATGAGGTGACAAGTGGCAAAAGAAAAAAAAATGATATAAAAATGTTAGTGAATAAGGGAACCTGTAACTTAACATCATATTCCCTTTCAAACGGTTTATCATATATGAATAATTTGTTTTGTCGTCACAGGATGAAGGAATGTGATTCCAGAAAGATTATTATTACAAGAATATATAATGACGGCGCTAATTTTATAAGTATTTGCTCTCTGGAATAAGTAATGAAGAGCAAACCAAGACGAAAACACTAAGGGAAACGCAACCTATAATTAATCTCTAATAAGTCAAGGGTTAAGCATATAGCTTCATTAAATTTACTTTATTAGTTGCTTATGTTTATTCAAAGAAAAGGAAAAGGACAAATTCAACCTCAACTACAGTATAATTATAACACTTTTGTAATATGCATGATTAAGAGAACCTCTCAATTCATCATAAAATAAATCTTATTAGATATTTGAAATATCACGAAAAAAGAAAGATGAAATGCCCTTTTCAATACAATTGTTCGTAAATATTTTTCAATAAAATTTTCCACTCTTACGTCATTGTTATAAAGCATAATATTGGAATCTTCGTTCTGTTCTGCCAAATTGGAAATTCTTTCTTAAAAATTTTATTGATTTGGTAAGGTTTATTGGCCGGCCTCTAGAACAACCACACTCAAGATAAGCATAAAAAAGGTGAATAAATTAAACAACAAATTGCACTGAAATATAATATATACATATACCCTTTGTTTGGATGTAAACTTTTTCAATCATGTCTCTCTCTGTCCAGTGACAAATATTTCATGAATATGATGTGAATATATACATGAATTTGGTGGATGGGAATGGTGTAAAAGGTAGTGTGAAACCCAATTTAGGCAACTATGTGAAATCCATTGTTAGCTTAAAAGATAAAACCTTGATATATATGGAGAATGGAGTGTAGCATAGAGGAAAAAACTAATGTGAATATGTCACATAGCTTAGAATTATCCATTTCACATCTTCAAGACACGCTTTGCTCCGTCGTTTTTGAATTCTTCTTCTTGTTCGTATATAAGTCCACCATGTTCTGTGTTTTCAATTCGTAGATGATTTTATTGACCGTCGTGCTGAGCTGCACAAACAACCAATTCCTTTCAAATATTTTGGACCGTTCAAAGCTTATTTTAAGGGAAAAAATGAAAAAAAAAATCTTACAATTAGTCACATTCATAATATATGTGAATAGGGTAAACCGATATAAGATTCACCAATTTAACTATTTGAACTGGATAGTGATGTACACACATCTCATGCCAGAAGCAGAGAAAGAAATAAAAGAAAAATGATGCTCTGGAATAGATGTCATGGGTTATACCTATTGGATGTCTGAATATAATTACTCCTCCAAATTTTATCTAGAATATGAGATAAAAAAAAAAAAAAATAGTTATTAGAGACATTCAACAGCTTATTTAACTCTTGTGAGAAAAAGAAATAACGTGATAAACAAAATAAAAATATAGATTTTTAATCTTTATAATTTTTACCAAATATGGTGAATATATACATTTATACACGCACAGAAACTTTTTGTATTAATTTAGTTTTCAACCTTTAAAAACCTGTGTATGTTTAATTACTTTTAACATGAAAAACATGATGAATTTTAGAATGAAAAAACTAATTTACATATTTTCTAAATTCATGGATATGAAACCATATTAAGAATCTTCCGCCGCTTGCCGCCGCAAAAAAATACAAATAAGATAAGATAAGACGAGCATGAGACGGATAACCACCCACCTGATGGAGCCCTCCGCCGCTTGGTCGCCGGGAAAATTTGCCGGAATTCTGTGTGACCCTCTTCCGAAACCAACCTATGATCCATCTCAAACTTGTTCTCATCTTCCGAACTTTCATAGACAGAGCCATCGGGGAACTCACCGCCACCATGACACGACGGCTTGCCCTTCCGACGGCCGGCTCCGATGGCGACGTTTCGGAGGGCCCCACCGGCAGTCCAGTACCTCTGGCAGCTCTTACAAAAATGCCTTGGCTGATTAACGTTGTAGTTATTGAAGTAACAGAATTTAGTTTCCATGCTCTTGCATCTGGGGCACGGTATTATCTTCTCTGTTCTCTTCTCCTCCCTCTTGTATTCCCTTCCTTTTTCTCCTTTCTTTACTTCCTCACTGTTCAGTCTAATCATTGCACCAAACAGCTTAATCCCTTGAGATTCCTCAGCCATTTCTAGCAGAGAGAAACCAGATCGAGCTTTTCTTAACTCGGAAGCTTTTTGTTGGCCTTGAGGGAGGAAATATTATCAACTGCTTTTATATATATATATATATATATATATATATATATGTGCTTAGGCTGATATATAAAGCGAAAAGTGTTTTTAGTTAGTACAATCATAAAACCATGGCATGAAATCCACGTGGTACGCGCCAAAAACTATACTTAGGTGGGGTGTAAAGTTCTTTGTCAGAAGAACAACTAAAGAGAAAACAGGAGGGTACTATGCAGCAGAAAGCTTAGCACTATCTTTATTTTCTTCCCAAGTTACTTAATTAATGTGACATAAGATAGGGTGAAACAGTTGCTTCTATAAATAAATAAATAAATAAATAACCTCAACTGCTATAAATAAGTAAAATTATCATGAATATATGTTATTGCGTAACAGAGTTAATTACCAATTATGTTTGAAACGAAAATATAGATATAATTGGAATTTATGAAAAGAAAGAGAGATTGAGAAGTGTTTTTTAGGTAAGAAAATATATCTTAATTTTTGCTTTGAAGATAATTAGAGATGATTACGTAACTGGGAAAGTGTTTTTTATTTATCCGCTGCAGTAATGATGATGAGTGGTAAAATGTGTAGAAGGTGGGGCCAATCCAGATAGATGGCTTGCAAAGTGTGGAAAGGTAGTGGAAAGGGGATGCATGTACTCGCATAAAATAATAATGTATATGAAAGAAAGAAGAAACTTGGTGTAGCGAAATTCTTCAAGTATTCTATTTCAAAAAGTAAGGTACCTCAAAGATCTTACTATTGCCTTTTCTCTTTCCTATTAGTCTTGATAAAATAATTGAAGAACAAGACTAGAAAGGCATGTCCAATATTAAGTTTGCTTTCACACATCAATGGTACCATTCTACTATCTGCATACAGTGTCACATGTATGTATGTACAAAAGGTCCAAAAGGAAAAATGTCTAGGTGAACCTTTGAACAAATGGATGTTTGCTGGAAAAATCATACAATTTATACACACAATTTTTCTTTGTTTACATAATTAAGATATGCTATTTGGATGTGACATTTCGGTTGGTTGCTTCTCCTTCCTCCATCACCTTATTCTAATGCTTTTCACTTAATCTACTAAACCTTAAGTGTTAGTGCCAATATTTCCTGTAGGGTTATATGAGACACACCCATACCACATCGTGTTATTATCTATTTTGTTTAACATATATACTATTCGGATGTTTATTATAAAATCTTTTTTTTGAACTTTTATAAAAAAAATTAAAATATATCTACTTATTAGACATTACAAATGCATTATATAAAACTTTACAAACAAAACTTATAAAAATATGATTAAAAGGCAGATTGATAAGCCAAATTCTAACCAATAAATTTGTATCTTTAATGTTCATTAATACATCTATCCCTACACATGAAAAGCGAAAGATCCGAAAATCACTACAATACTAAAATGAAGGGAAAAATATATTTTAATGTATTTTAATAATATTTTTTATCTAATAGATAATAGTTTATACAATATGACATTATATTATATAGATATTAATAATTATTATGAGACGTATGTTGTAAAATATACCTTAATTTATATTTTATATTAATTGTATTGTTTTGCTATGCATAAGATTAAGATTAGATATTATATTTTAGACTGACATTGAGACCTTAAGTGCATACATTAAATACTTAACTTGAAATTATTGATTAAACTAAAATAACCCCACTTCAATTCATAAAGGGTTGATATTATCTAATATATTATTAAGTAATAATCAAATCGATTTTAAATTCATATAAAAATAAATGATTTTTCAAAATTTTAAATCAAATAAAAATAGAGATAAGTTTATGGCAACCAGGTTAAGCATACGAAAGTGATGATTAATATGAAATTTGTAGGAATTGACGTGAGATTCCTTCATTGCATATCTCCTATAAGATTTCCCTGCCTCTCTTGAAAAGTTGAAATCCACTTCTTTTCTTTCTGTTTGGTCAATTAAAACTTTTCATATTTTTCAAAAATAGAGAATGTATCCTTTTAACTAAATTGAAATGGAAGTATTTACTAATTTTGTTTTTGTTGAAAAGTTAATTTTTCTATTTCCAAAGTTAAATCTAAATGAAGGGATTAAATTCACTTTCACTCAAAGGACTTACTGGTGTAAGAGAGTGGTTTGCATGGTTTAGATAAAATGATGGAGAGAAATTAAAAGTATGAAGAGGATTATTTGGTTAATGGTGAAGGAAAAGCAAGAGTACATAATGAAGTATGAATAAATAAAAATAGAAGTTTGGTAAGGAGAAAGAAAATGACATGTTACAAGGACAATTCACATGGCCTGATGTGGTGTGGTGCAATGGGATAAAGATCATGTGTTTATCTATCTCTCATGTGAGTTGGGAAAATAAGTAATCTAGAAATGACTTTTTGGGGCTTTTGAAAAGGCACAACACATCATAAGAATCATGCAATTTTCAGTGGATATTGATTGAATGAAGATGCATGCTCCCAATGGTATTAACACTGTTACATATCACACCAAACACAACTTTTTCAGGTTCCGACGGGTTTGTTGCTCCCTTTTCCATCAAATATTGAAATTTAGTTTGTGTGGGTCAAGTTCACTTTTGGTACGCAACACTTTTTTTTATAATCATTTCTTATGCCCATTCTTTACTAAAGGAATCTTTATATTATCAATTCAAAAGTTATCTCGTTTCCAACTCATTAATCTGTTTTCTAATTGCAATGCAGACAAAGAAACACCAACTTGCTTTATTCTAATCAAAATAATAAACCTACTTTTTCTTTCCGGATGCTTTCCAAGTCTTTCTCTATTTTTTTAGTCCCCTGAGTAAAAGTCTCCCACTCAATTTTTAAATCAAACACGATTAAAGCTTAATTGCGTTTTCTTCTACTTTTTCTTCTACTTCAATCAAACAAACTCTCTCCTTAAAACCCCCTATGAAACAATAATTTTTTAAGAGTTAGATCTTCTTAAATAGTTTTGTGGGATAAATAAATATTAAATAACTATTTCAATCTACAATTTTTTTTTGCATTGTGTAAGTAATTGTAATTATTTATTATGATAACTTTTTATGGATAAAATTTTATGGTAAATTATTTGAAGAACTTGTGGGATAAGTTTGGTATGATTCTAAATTAGAGAATGATTTATTACAATAAATGAGTAATTAGAATAAAGCAATTTATTTTATTGAAGATATATAAGTATAGAGACTAATTTCATGAGCTCTAATTACACAATGCAAAAATTAAAAAAATAACACATCAACCTTTTACCTTTAGTCAATTAAAACTCATGCGAACTTTTCTTTTAAACCTTATAAAGTAATAAGTCTCTCTTTGACTTGTTTATTTTTCTCATATTTTTCATCATTTTCTATTTCTTATTACACAGAGAAACAACTCTCTCTTTTTTTTTTCGTTAGACTAGGTATAATGAGGAGAAAACCACCACTCTTCATCATCCCAAACTTCCTTTTTTATCATCAACATTAGTTGTATCTGTCACTTTTATGCATCTTATGATTTTCTCTATTTCACACATACATAAACATATATACTCATGTGATTGCAATAATTAAACGCGATCATGTTTATTTTGATGTAGTAGGAAAAGTAATGAAATTTGCATAATTAAAATACAAGTATTCATCGCATAATGCAACATATTTTTTTTTTAATGAAAGTGACCATGAATACTTGTAGGAAAAATTCATAATTAAGTTAGAAAAAATGCGGTGTGATTGTGTGAGATTTAAAAAAACATTACTTATAATGTTCACACATAATTGCTAGATACAAATACGTTTACCGTGATTACAACATATATGCATAAACCTAGTCTACAAATTTGAGCAAGTTTTAAAGATTTGTGATAAATTGTTTGGTTAGAAAAACAAGGTCGATCAAAATATTAGACATATTGTCACACAACTAATCTCACTAAGAAAACAATGATCATTGGGTATCAAGCTAACCCATTAAAAAAAATATTTCTTGTCTTTCCGTTATTATTATATATACTATTTAATTAATTAAATTATTTCTAATTTGTAGACATTAAGATTTGAAAATTGTACCTTAAATTCATTAACAATTAAGATTGAAGAAAATTAACCCTAAATACAAAAAAGCCAAAAAAATGCATGACCAACTAACTAAGGAAAAAAAAACTCTGCATATTAAAAAAAAATAGATTGAAAGAGACATTTTTAATTAACTGCTTTAACTGAAATATTTTTTTAGAGAATAAAATTTATTAAATTAATCATCATAATATTTCAACTTGTATTCCATGTCACAATTAATATTACGTTCCTCTTATAAATTAAATTTTAAAATATAAGATTATTTAATATTAAAAAATTAAAAATAAAGGGGCATAAATTAAACTTCAACTTACTATTTTACATATAAAATATCTGTCATATTTTCAGTTTTAATTAAATATAATATATTTTAAAATTAATTAATTAAAATTTCAAGTATTACTATGCGTTGAAATCTATGTTATATTTCATACATTTTAATAATTTTTCCAAAAAGCAAACATAAGTATATATACGTATGTATCTACAATATACAAATACAAAAAATTATAATATATTTTAATAAATACAAATAAATATATAATAAATTAATTTATTAAAATGTTATATAAATATGAACAAATTTAATGATTTAATTGTATGTTTTAATAAATTATATATTTACGGTAATAGTCTTAACTACTTCTCTACCATAAAATTAATAAACTTCATTTATTAAATATTTAATATTAAATATAATTATATATAAATACAGCCAAAGACCGAGTCTGCCAGTTTTATATAAATAGTATTTAGTTATTTATTTTTTAAATGTTATTTAAAAAAAAAGCTTAAAATTGGATTATTCGATTTTACGAACTTTAGCTAAATGTCAACGTTATATCTATCTCACATTTCTAAAAGATGAATCCAATCACACTCATAATTTTTTTACTCATGGGATTTCAAATAAATCATGTTAGGTTATGGGTTTGTTTCGATAATTGATCATTTATGGTTGTTTTTCCAACCTATGTATCTAACATACGAGGGAGCACAAGTCAAAAAATCTCAATCAATTAGTCTTAATGACTCAATTAAGATAGAATCATGACAAAAGATGGAGAGGTTACAATTCAGTATATATATAACAGATTATGCTCTACAGAAAAGAAAAAAAATACTCTAATACACAACGATTCAACTCATATTTTATCTTATACTCATTATATTTTGTGTTCTTAATGACTGGAGTAAAGTCTAAAAAAAAGACCACAAACTCATCCAAATTCAACCCATCTCAATTTGGCTATAACTAACCCATTTCACTTTTAAGTTATTTATTTATGACCAAAGTAAATTTATACACGGTAAGCAAATGGAATAGAGAAATCCTGCACCAAGTCGAAGGTGAAATGATTTTTTGCTGGTGAAATGTGAACTCCGGTTAAATAGATTGATCAATTTTTAAAAGCGTGTTTCATTATCCTTGTGAAAGTAACATTTCAAAGTGTGAAGTTCTCAAAGTATAACTATGATGTATAATCGTGAATTTTAAAATTGCTCAATATCATAATGAAAAAATAATAATTTTCTTTACATTTCTCGGCCAAGATTGTGAGGCTATGAAATGGTGATAGAGAAAAGATTCAGATTGGTCTTCCGATGAAATGGAGCAAGAACTGATTCCAGGTGTCAACAGGACCAGGCATGCACCAATGAACGCAGTCATTGATGTTTACATTCCCATCCAAATTATGTCCATACTTATCAGGATGTCCATCAGGTCTCATGAGCATCACTCCAGTTATATTCATCAAACCAAAACGTAACCCTTTCTCTCTCCCTTCCTTTTCCGCTGCAATAAACTCCTCCACTTGACTCTCATAAAACTCCTCAAGACCATACGGTTTCACCAACGCACTCTCTTCCTTTGTCACCGGCATTGTTCTGTTACAACCCCCACCTTTGTTCCACTCCCCGTTCTCAAAATGGTTCGGCGAATGCGTCACCAAAATCACCATCCCCTTGAACCCTTTCATGTTCACCACCGTTCTAAAAGCCGTTCGTAATGCGTTCCTGTACCCATACAAGTTTAGAGGCTCTGTCACCAAGTCATGGCACTTCTGACACCCCACAACCCTGCCCTTTTCGTAGAACGTTAATGGTCGGAAGAACCATTGTCCTCCAGAGAAAATAACGTAGTCGAAATTTGCAATGTGAGTGGTCCAAGCTTCATCTGCTTCGTCCACGTAAAGGTTCTCCGCGTTCGAGAAAGAAGTGTCGTTCAGGTATTTTTGACTGGATTTCACTAGAAAAGGGGACCACAGTATCGCAACAGTGAAGTTATAGCGTGCGTAGAACCACCATTTGAAATATTTGTCGTCGTTCAATGTGTATCTGTCGGTAATGTCCTCTGGACGAGCAACCTGAAAGAGTAGCTTTGCCGTCAGTCCCACATCGAGAATAAAGAATTTAGAAAAATTATAGTTAAGCTATCAAACTTGATGTAAGTGTGGGTGAAGTTTTTTGTTTTGTTTTTGTATTATAATCTAATTTGCATTGTATTTGGTATTGAAGTTTCAATAATAAAAAGTATGACTTAATTAATAGGTGACTTATTGTAAAGTTTCCTGTTCAATTATTATGATAATAAGAAACTTTAAGCTTATAAAAAACACAAGAAAGTTTATATCCAGACTAATTTTCAAATACATGTTTTATAGATGGATTTAATCAATGAAAGAATGGTTCCATGTTCTTAAGAAATAAATAAATGAGACAAATTTTACATTAATTCGTTGACAAGTACTGATAATTCATAAAAAAATCCACAATCGATGAATATTTACTTTGAATTACCAAGTTAGACAGCAAAACGTTTCAATTCAAAGGTAGACTTGGGAGCCAAGCTTGATAATTTAAAATGCTGTAAGCCAAGAAGGAAAAGTGTAATTGATAAGAAACTCACACTATTTAAGAGGCACAACAATGACTCCATCTGGTTTCTCCCAATTGAGTCTCCGACAAAAGCCATGGACTTTCCAGCAACAAGCTTCAGAAACTGTTTGGCATCAAACAGTGGAAGCTCACATTCGTCAGGTTTCCACCTCCAATTGAGGAACTCCCTGTCGGGTCTCCCATGCATGAAGCAGTTTTGCTTGTACGTTATGAAAGGGCAGTTTTCATTGTCATAATAAGGACCTTCAGAATAAGCCACCCAGTTTCCTGAAAATATGTTGCAGGTGAAATTTTCTATACTTTCCAAACTACCACGGTAATAAAGATTAGAATATGATTCATGCAGGTTTATGATCAGAGGAACGAGCACCACCACCACAAGCAGCGTTAGTGGCAGCGCCAACACTCCTTTGGGGATGTTTTTTTGGTGCAGATAATTGCTTTTCAATAGCTCCAATACCTCAATTTTCATGCTTCTGATAAGAATAGAAAACTAATAAACTACTCTGAAACTGTCTATATATAGCTGTTACGTATCACAGTGTCGGTCCTTGTTACTTAAACAACGTTCCTGGTTAGCTTTAAATGGTGCAATTAAAATTAATGCATCATATTAATAAAATTTGTGACAGGTTAGTTGGAACTGTCTTGGTGATTACATAGCCCTCTGTACCAAACTACTGCGTTAGGAGGGGAAAATGATAAGAACAATAATAATAAGATACTTGACACTTGTAAAGGGAGAATATTGAGGATTTTGGTTGTACTTTTTTAATACTGTGTTTGATTTTATTAGATTAGGTTCTCTGTCATGACCATATATTAAACTCTGATAATATACTCAGCCAATAAAGAATTGACAAGATTTTATTTTTTCCTATCACTATTGATCTGCATCTAAATGAATCAAAACAATTCCGATTCACTCTTGAAAGTCAAAATAGCATGTGGTTACTTTTTTCAATTTCAATTTTTTAGCATGCTTTTGACACAGAATCGAGTCTGTTATCCAAACACAGTGTTAAAGGTTGAGTGTGTGTGGGACTCTAGAAATGGAAACAAATTGGAGGTCAGAATCAGCCCACCAGTTCAAGTGCATTGTGATTTAATTTCGATTAACTTGATATTGACTCCATTATAAAATATTTGGTAAGAAGTCTATTCGATTTATTTCGAATTCAATTCATGGTTTAGATTTTCTTATGACAATCCTTTCAAAATTATTTCTTAAAAGACAATCTTATAAGATTTATTTTTTCCTATCACTATTGATCTGCATCTAAATGAATCAAATTGGGTTTATCGTTTGTTAAATGGACCATCTTTATTTTATTTGTGTGTAACCCACTTTACCCATAATGGGCCATCTAACAATATGTTAATAATAAATAGGTTGCTTCTCGCTGCACCCCAACAAATGACTTCCTGCACCCATCATTCTTGGAAAAGACCATTTTAGTCCTTTTAAAAATGATTTGTAGATTACTCTTTTCTGAATATTTCCGGAACATATTCTTTGCAACACATGTTATCAATTCCATATTTTTTGAAAAGAATATTCCAAAATGATTTTTTGTCTTCCGTATTTTTTATTTTGGAAACATATTTTACTTGCGGAACCGTTATTCAGAAAATACTTTTTACTTACATAACCCTTATTCCAGAACCATTCAAAATTATCAAGGATAATTTTGGTATTAAATAGAATGTAAGCGTGCAGGAAGAAATACCCTAATAAATAACATTAAAGCTTTATTGGTCCATGGATTGACTTTGTTAACCCACCGCAGAAACCAAAACTTGTGTTGTGGGTTAAACTGATAGGACTAAATAAAAATATGTTTGAATGAACTAACATTTTTTTGTTGTTCGTACTTTCTTTAGTCTGCATCCACATGTCTGTAACCATGTTTTCACCTCTAGAGCTCACTAACCAAAGGTATCTTAACAAGCCACATCTTTCACTATGTAATCAATAATGACAACACAACAGCCAGAGAAATATTGAAAGAAAAAACATATGAACTTTAACTCATTGCATTGACACAATCTTGATACTTTGATATTTGAGATTAAAATTTCTTTGAGTTGACCTGCAAAGTTGTTGTGGGCTAAAATGGTATGGTAAGTTGGTCTGAAAAAAATAACTGGTTTTTCTTGTTCATGGCAGAAGTCAGATCATTTAAAGTAAATAACTATCCAAGCACTTGGGAAATCCACCAAGCATCTCATTATACTTAAGTAGGCCTTGGTACCCTATAATATTCAAGTTTCTATCATAATTTGACTATGGGTACACTCAGCATCTACATCTGTCTAATTCACTCCATATTAAGGATCCATCTACTGTACCTTCTGCTAAAGATAACAATGTACAAGTCCCACTACTATAGTTTCAGAGAAAGATAGTTCTACACTTGAAAAACAACATAATTTTGTTGCAATCTAGGACCTTGTTGAGAAATAAGATTTATCCATTTGACAGATAGCAATAATTAATAAGTATATGCTTACCAAGTTCTCAAGCGTTCAATTAAATAAGTGTAAGATTTCATTTTGTCACCAAAAGATAAAAAGTTTGTCGTTATTTTACATTTTTTAATGACTAGTCAGTCCCTCAATAAAAACTGGTCTTCACATACTCTGGTTACCTATCACTAATGAAAAACAACACACTAAATGACATGGTAGATGTTCCATTGGCAAATAAACTCTGCTGAAATTAGTCTTTTGGAAAATGAAAAGGGTGAGATTGATGAGGGGAAAAAACCAATATTGATATAAAATTGAAGTCTCACTTTAATTAGAAATGAGAAAATTAAAGAAAACTATCAAAGTGGTATTCATTTTTGTATGGAGAATAGCAGCAGAAGGTTCAGCACCCGTTTCTGTGTATTGAATAGAATCACAGCAAGGTAAAAGCCAGAGAGAAAAGACAAAAGTTCATTCTGTGTATGGGACTGAAACCCAGCAGAGGAAAAAGTCAAAGAGAAAAAACTGATTACTATACACTCATGTATAGTGCTAACGGTACAAAAACTTGGTAAAAGAGAAAACTCCTACAAAACAAAACAGAAAGATAAACAGACTTAAAACAAAACTCTATAAAGCATTAAACTTAATTCCTCTGGAAAACACGTAAAGAAGAATATTACAAATTTATTGCCTGGGAATCTTTGAGTTAAAAGATAATGTCGAATCTGTTAATGAATTTCCTTGTTTGAAAGGCTGATACTATTATCAAATCAACCACTTCACCACGTCTAGTGGGGTGTCCGTCGGGCCTCATTGCCATTACATCAGTTATATCTATCAAAACACCCTTTTTTTTATTCTTTGCTTCCTTTTCTGCTGCATCAAACTCATCAAACTCCTTCACTTGTATCTCATGTAATGTCTCCAAAAAATTTCCCATTTCTTTACATCCTTTCTTTCTATAATAATAAATGTTGAGTGTCAAGCATAACGAATTGGATTAGGTTGACTAGACGTTATGTTTTGGTAGTGAACTTAATTATTGTATCTTTCTATAATTTTTATTTAAGAGACTTTTGTATTTGTAATAAAATTGTAACAAACGGTTGGAGATCCTACATCGACTGGAGATTAAGACATTTCATTGCATATAAGTGGGTGCAAACCTCACCTTCATTAACCAATTTTATGAGATTGAGTTAGACTTAAAATTCACTTTGTAATACAGTATTAGAGCTATTTCGAGTCATTTAAAACATATCCCAAAGAATGTTTGTTAACTTTATCAGGTCACTTCTATCGGAGAATTTATTGGTTTAAATTAACATTTGAGAGCATTTAAAATTAAATTTAACTACTTAGTTATATAAAATATGAAATAATATATACACATTTAAGAAATCATTTTTTTATATATTTGGTATAAACAAATAACTAATATAAGATATATAATTTTGTGAAGTGTAATAAATATTTTAAAATCGAATAAATAGATTGTAATGAAATATATGTCCCATGTTACCCATAAAACTATTAACCATAACCAACAAAATTACATGTTACGTTATTTATTTTTAAGGTATAGTATTTTTTAAATATAATTTGTTATGTAATGAAACTTTGTGATTTAAAATAAGTAATATTTTAAGCTTTTTAACGATTCAAAAATAGTTAATAATAATAATAAAAAATATTACTGATGTAAACATGTATTTAATTTTTTTCCGAATATATTAGTAGTTAATTATTTTTGGTAAAAAAAATAGTTTAAATTGAAATTTTGAAATAATATTAAAAACACAAATATGTTTTATTAATATGATAAAAAGTAGTCAAAAATTTAAATTAGAAAAACGAGTAAAAAATTAATACAAAATAAAAATAAAAACTTATTACTATTAAAATATATATTAATTATTTAATTTGATATTTTATGTAAAATTTATCAAATAAATAATTTAAAAAACTATAATTTCTATAATTTCAGTTTTTTTTGTTAAACAATTAGGATAAAATTGGATATCTGAAGCCGAATTTTAACCTATTCTTTTGACGATAATAAAAAAAAATAGAAAAACTATATTTATGGTGAATAGTAAGGAAAAATAAAACAGTTCTCCATTGGAAAAACTTTAGGTAACGCCGTGTCGGTCTTTATTGCCTCGGTAATTGCGTTGCAACACTCTATTCTATACTGCTAAAGCAGTGACTCAGTGAATCTATTATGGTCACAATATTATAATAGAGTTAGCACGTGTTTGACGAAGAATATCGAGGATCTTTTGCTTCACAATGATTGATGGAGTAACTACTATTTTCATTTTAATTTCTCACTACAACTTGCATCCATCTTTCGTAATCATCGCAAAATGTGCTTGTTTACTTCAAATACTTGTATAAGACAAGTAGTATCATTTTTCTAGACACATTCAAACTGCGTTCGTAAAACTTATTGCCCTTACCAAGTTATCTGAGATTGCAAAAGTAGTTGGAATTGGAACCATACTTGTTTCACGATATGAGGCTCTTTGGAGCAGTTGAGTTTATTAGGTTATCTGTCACTCACAATTTAAAGAACTTTGATAATATATTCAGCCACCTAAAAGTTTAAAGAGTAAAATGTTCCAATTTTATCTAGAACCAAACAAAAATTTATTTTCTAAAAACAAAACCTGAACATGACAAATATTAATCAGAATCCTTGCTATTTAAAGAATTGAAAAATAGTTTTTTTTCGATTAAATGTAGATAAATACATTTTTGGTAAATTATATGAGATACATGGTTGTTAGAAATCGTACGCAACCTGATCTGAGAACAAAACAAAAATGGTATTAACTAGCCAGACCAAGAAACTCTGACCAGTTATAACTTCAAAGAAACATGTTGAACGGCTCATTGAAATCGTGATCCCCAATAATTCACTACCCTCGTTCCTGAACCATTTGGTGAGTGTTGAAAATCACCCCAACAAAACAATTGAAAACATTTGATAAGATCACAACATGTTATTATGCTTTTGGCCTTCCAATTTCATCAAATACAGCAAAAACTCATTCCAAGTGTCAACAGCACCTGGCAAACACCAGTGAACACAGTCATTAACGTTCTTATTCCCTGGCTTAAACCTACTGGGGTGTCCATCAGCCCTCATAGCCATTGCATCAGTTATATCTATCAAACCAAACCTCAAACCATTTTCTCTTGCTGCATTAAACTCTTCCACTTGTATCTCATGCAAGGCCTTTACAATGTCTCCACTTTCATACACCCCTCTTTCTTCCAAGCTAAACGGTTTTGTCCTGTTACAACTCCCTCCCTCATTCCACGCCCCGTTCTCAAAGTGCTCCGGGGAGTGACTCACCAAAAACGACACCCCTTTGAACCCTTCAACGTTTCTCAGAGTTCTAAAAGCTGTCTGAAACGCCTTCTTGTAACCGTAGAAGTTCAGCTCTGTCGAGTTCTGGCACTTTTGACACCCCACAACTTGCCCTTTTTCGTAGAATGTTAATGGTCGGAAGAACCATTGCCCTGTTGAGAAAACCACATAGTCAAAATTCTTGATTTTGCTGCTCCATGCTTCGTCTGGCTCGTCCAGATAAAGCTTGGTGGCGCTGTAGTAAGCACGACCACTGGGATCGGAGTCATTGAATTTTACTAAAAAGGGCGACCACAGTGTTGTGACAGTGAAATTGTAATCAGCCACGAACCACCATCTGAAAAATATGTCATCATATGATGTATGCTTCGCTGTAATATCCTCAGGACGTGCAACCTGATAGAGTAGATGAAGAAATAACCACATCTATGAAACTAGTTCAAACAGGTCAAGTAAAGTTACCCATTATCATGATCCGAAAAATCAATAAAGGGGAAAAATAATCTAATTGTAATTCAAATGATAGAATTGCTTACTTACAGTATTTATTAGGCACAGTAAAGACTCTAGTTGATTTCTTCCCATTGAGTCTCCGACAAAGGCGATAGACTTTCCTCGTACCAGCTCCAGGAACTGTGTTGCATCAAAAAGTGGAAGCTCACAATCATGAGGTTTCCACCTTAACTTGAGAAAATCTCTGTCGGGTCTTCCATTCTTGATGCAATTAAGCTGGTCTAGTATGAAAGGGCAGGTTTGATTAGAGTAGTAAGGTTGTTGGGGATAAGGGACCCAATTTCCGGAAAAAATGTTGCATTTTTTTGTTTCTTTGGTTTCCAAGTTGGTGGTGGCATCAGTGTTTGGAGATTGTTGCATGAAGTTTCTGAGCAGAGGAAGGAGTGGCACGATGAGAAACAGAGTGAGGGGTAACAGGAACGCACCTTTGGGAATGTTTCCTGAGGTGTACATCTCAGATGCTTCGCTCAAACTTCAGACTTGGCCAAAGCCTTCATCAATGAAGAAGGGCTTTGCTAAATAACTTGTAACCCCTTTCTTCGTTTTTGGAATATAGTGATCTACTCTGAAGCTGTTGGTAGTGGTTAACTGGTTATTTTATTGCAGATATTTGTTCTCTCTCTCTGTTCATCAGCAGCTGGAACCAACATTGGAAGCTTCACCTTCTTCAAACACTGGATAATTAACACTCTGTTTATGTTTAGTATTAATAATGTTATTAATGAAAAGCAAATTAGAAGTTATGTTTGTTTTATTCATACTGTTATTTGTATTCTTTTTTTTAGATAATAATGACAGTTTTAACAATAATGACTTTTTTAATAAAAGAATATAAATTTAAGACAATAATTTTTATTTATAGAATTTATTTTTTATAAATTTTCAGGGTTTAAGTATTAATAAAAAAATCAAGCATTCACTTAAATCAATTGTGTGCATGTAGTGCTTTATATGCACCTAGCGATGAAAATCATTCTTTTAAATCGATTGTAGTGCATTAATTCAATGTGAAATTTTTTAATCATAGAACTCACTTATTTTTCATTTCTTTTCTTATTATTTTATATCAACTGAACAACTTTCCTTTGACTTTTTCACCTTACTTTTGGCTCTTTCTTTTCAATTTTTCATATATCTCGCTTTCATTGAAAAGAGTCTAAGGGGATAATTATAAAATAATAATATATTCAGAAAATATTATAGTAAATTACACAACTTTTACCTTACTTTTGGCTCCTTCTTTTCAATTTTCCATCTATTTTACGTTTGTTGAAAAAAATACGTAAGGGAAAATGGAAAAATAATACATATCTATAAAAATATTACAGACATAACGAATTTTTTTTGCATTATCCTGATATTTTAATGTTTAAAAAATTATATAAAAATTTTAGTTTTGTTTTAAAAGTATTATATTATCATATTTTACATTACATGTATACTCTTTTAATTTTAAAATTATAATACGTATATATCTTAATTTTGAAAGATATTATACACACACCATCTTTAAGAAATATGCTTTAAAAAAAACTAAAAAATATAGTATCACTTACTCTTTGTATTACCATATTTTTTAGCATGCTCTATTTGAGTAATTATAAGTCAATATTTTTAAATACAAAAACTTATAATTATTTTATATGTAGGAATTTTCTTTCATGATTTTATAGTTTTAAAAAGATAACTAATTAAAAACATTTGATAACTAGAGTGATCTGTAGAATATTTCTTTATGAAAAGTTCACTTTAATCAATATTTTGGGACCACTTAAGAAACTAAGAAATGTTTATATATATATATATTTGTTTCTTTTTCACAACTATTATTATTTGAGTTTTTTTAATTAATGTTTTGGAAATTTACAATCTAATTAATATGTTTTATTATTTTCATTATTTCCTTATTATTACCCATTATAAGTGATACAAGCGTGAAAAATCAGTTTTCTTTCAAAAATTAAGATAAAAATATTTAATAAAGATATTTTAGTTCAAATATAGTAATATTTTAGATAATAAAATATTTCTATGTATATGTTAAATTCATTTTAAACTTTCATAAATTTTTTTTTAAATATAATTTTACATCACTCAAGAGTTAAAGTGAGGACAATTCTTAAATTTTTTTATAAACAAAATCATAACACTCAAATCTCGTTCCCTTAATTTTAAAATATTATTTATTTCAATTCATCTAATATAATTTTAGATTTTGTTTAACACAGGAGATTTATTATGTGTTTAACTCAAAATTCGATCACTTGATTTAATACTTTTTTAATTTTAATAAATTTGAATTGACAGAAATACTTTACAAAGAGTGTGATGTATGCTGACATTTGTTAAAATTTAATTGGGGTAAATGACTACTTTGATTTATTATATATTTTTTTAGGTGTATTCATATTAGTTTTTGCATCGAAAACAGAAATCTCTAAAAATGCAGATTGGCAATTGCTTTGATTCAAACTAAAAAGAAAATGTGTTATCAACCATTTTTTATATATAAAATGAGAGAATGCTTAGAGGAAATTAACCAGAAATATATTATATAAGTTATTGCTGTCAGGGCTCTTCTTCCAAACTGTTATGAAGTGTGAAATAAAAATTGATTAGAGGAGAGTGAGAGATTAGATTTAATAGTATTTGGCATGTGATACAACTTACAAGGACAAAAATCTTGGATCTTGATTTAGTTGGATTAGGTATTGTGACATCCAATCTCCTACTTTGTTTTTTATTTCCACCTATAATAATGTATATTATTTTAAGGTTTTTAGGCAGATTAAAAATATTTACGCATTTATTTCTTACTATTAATTAACACAATACTTTTGTTTACTACATATACAATATTTGATGTTTGTTTGGATACAAATTAAAGACAAAATAATTAGTATTTCATTGAAATGTGATAGGTGAAATTTTGATAGCATTATTTAGTTTAAAATTTCTTTTAAAAATCAATGTTATTTTAACGTGAAGAGAATGCAAAATTAAAAGAGAAAAGTGTTAAAGAAATGGCAAAATCTAGTAAAAACTTTGTATTTAAAATAATATTTCATTTGCCATTCTTTTATCAGTTAATGATTTGCAATAAAATTCACATGCAACACCAACGAACATACAGTTTCATTAAGAATTTGAATTGCCCATCTCAGACAACGAGCCTCTACATCAAAACATTGCTCTTTTCCAAGTTGCCCCTCATCATCACCATTTACTGCCAAACCACAAGATAACATGTTTTAAACCGTTACTCATTACCTTCTTCATTCTTCCAAATTCAATTAAATATATTAAAACTTAAACCACACATATTTTCATGAATCCATGCTCTTTCTGAAGTCATGATTCTCGAACAATTAATTCTGCTCTTGTTGGGCCTCTCCCACGCTATAATTTTATATGGGCTTTTATCAAGACCTCCATTTATTGTGGACCCTTTCAGTTGGGGAGTGGACAACAAATTCAATTGCTCAAGTCCAATAAACATCACTTATATATCAGAGTGTTTCTACCTGCCCCCTATAAATTTCTTAGCCCAAATTTTTTATAGAGATGCAAAAAGAAAAAGCCTAGCAGTGTCAACCATAATATGTTCTTAATCATTCAGAATTATCAGCAAATAAGCTACTCCTTCTACTCCATACTTGATAGATGTAAACTCATTCACGACCTTTTCTTAAAACTTAAACGCTATGACATAATTTCTTTCATTAGATATTTGATTCTTAACATTAATCTATAAGCATTCACTTACTTCAAAACCTGTATTCTAGTAAGCTACGCTAATTCCTAGCAGTTAGGAAGTTAGAGACACATTAAAAAAGTTTTGGAGAATAACGTGTCAAAACAAGAAAGATATATTTGTAATAGGCAATCTGGTTCAACACTCTTAGGGTACTCTTTTGATCAAGAGGGATTTCTTAATAAAGAGCATGTATTTGAAGTTAGTTAAACTCTAGATCGTATCATTCTAAGCTTTATGAATTGGTTCAAAGGAAATGAGAAGTTCTTTCGGCGAAGATATTTCAACGTTCAAGTCAAAAAGAATATAAAATATAATGAGTATAATATAAAATATGAGTTGAAATTACTTTTTTATGAGTTATCGTATGTTGTTCCCTTTGTTTCAATTATAATTGTCTCCCTTATTAATTTATCTTCTTTTTTTTATATAGGATATTGCCCTCCTTCTTCTCTTTCAATTTGTATCTAGTTTTGTTTTTTTTTTATCTAATTTAGTTTTTAACTATATTTCTAAATTGAACTATATTTCCAAACTAATATGACTAACTCATAACCATTAATTTCAAATAATTTCAAATGTCGATATGTATATTAGATCTGTTTTGATTGTATTATTGGAGTCTTTCTATAACCCGATAGTCACTGATACAGCTTTTTGAGAAGGAGGCTTTCCATACTGGTTGCATGCTTTGGATTTCTATTTACCGCGCCATAAGCATCTACAGTTTTCTTTCTTAGGATAAACAGCGCAGGTATTAGCTATATATATATAATACATATAGATGGCATGATGATGATGATGGCAGAAGAGACATCCTTCTGACGCAGATCATCTTTCTCAAAAGACAAACCACTGCGAGATTTCAGTCACTAGGAGGACCTTTCCCTTTTCTCTTTTCAACTTAAAAACGAAAATTAAGGAGCCCATACAAGGAATCAGTTTAAATTTATTTTTACACATTGACCTTAAACCCTTTTGCTTTTGCCTCTTACCCCATTTCGGTTTTCTCTTTCAATCATTGATCAAACAATGCAGTAGAGTTTTGAGATCCTTCAATTGGCGGTGCCCTGATGATATCACAACATGGGAAACCAATCTTAGCAGAAGAAATTGAAGCAAGAGACATGGTTATTGGAAAAGCTGACCACTTTAGGAAGAATAAAAGAGTGCAGCGTAGCATAGCATAACATAGCATATAGGATAACATGCAGGGTCCCTACTATGCCTGAAATTTCAGCAATTAATTGGAGACAAGTCAGAAGATCATGGGGGCCACTTCATGTGGTCTTGCTCTTCTCTCACTTCTCTTAAAGGATTTAAAAGCATTTTGATAGAGACTCAGGGATTTTCAGTAGCGTCACTTCCTCTCTTTTTTTTCCTCACAATTTCAAATCATAAAGCATACTCATATTCAGTGCATCAAGCATAAGCTAACTTTGATTGTTATTGTTTTCCATATTTGCATGGCTAGACAATACTAAATAAATCGCCCTTAAATATAAAGCAGCCTAATCGGCGGCCAGAGATGTACGACCTAAAATAAAGGTGTGATTAAAGTCTCCAATTTTGGTTTATATTGCTTTCAACTAGTCTTGTCTATCATTTTTCTTATCCACCAAATCTTCAAACAATTCGTTTACATCATTATAAAAAACTAATTCATCATGATTAGTGAGATTTTCCCTTCCTGTCATCTTTTTTTATTCATTTGTAAAATTCAAATATGATTTTTTTTAAGATATTCTAGTTCTGCACCCAAATGAACATAATGTTACTCATGAACAAGAGAAATGTAAGATTTACAAAGTAATTATACAAGAACTAAATAAAACATTTTTAAACTCCGTGACCCAATTAATTAAAAAACTCAAGCTATTTGGGGAGATTAAAATGATTTAAATGCATTCAATTGATATCTATAGTAAATGTAAATTTTACCATTTTTTTTATAGAAGGGATATTGTGATCAACCAAAGATTTTCTTTCACGAAAAATGTGAAATGTGTAGTGTTGGTTGAGAGCTGTTTATATGGCAGGTAACAGAAGCACAGGTTCAGCATACCTATTAGGGTTGCTTATTTAACATATAATTTTCAAAATAAATATTATCAAATATGATTATTTATCTGACAATATAAAAGCATTTTTCATTGTCAGTATATATTTTACTTTCCTATAATAAAATTATTCGCTTGTATGCTTAGTAGCTATTACTTTAAAAATCAAATTGATAATAACTTTTAATTAATTAACAATACAAAAACTTTTACACCATAAAGAAGGATACTTTCTTGGTTTTGTGAAGGATTTTAGTGTTTGTGGTTCTTGGTTTAGGGGTTTAATGCTTCTTTTATTTTATTTTTCCCAAATAAAAAATTTATAATTGTTGGGTCATTTCATATCATTTTTTGGGTCGGGTACTTATAAAAGATTATCTATAAATTATTTTGTCTCAGGTTGCAGAAGGTCTTACGAAAGGTTATTGATTCTAGATAATCAACATTTCCGGAAGAAAAAAGTTTAATGGATAGTGTTCTTGTCGTCAATGAAGCTCTTGAGAAGGTTAAGAGGATGGAGAAGAGTTACAATTTTTTTAAGATGGACTACTAGAAGGCCTACTACTATTTGAAGTGGGATTTTATCTATTACATGTTAGGAAGGTTTGGTATTTGTGATAGGTGGATTTTATGGATTAAATCTTGTATTGAGTCTGCTTCGATTTTTGTTCTTGTTAACGAGAGTCTGATTAAAGAAGAATTCTCTCCGATGAAGGGGTTGAGACAAGGTGACCTCCTTCCTCTCAATTTTTATTTCTTATTGTGCCTGAAGGTGTGCGAGTAGTCACGATCACGAGAATTGCAATTTTATTGTGTTTCGCTAATTTTGATTTTCTTTTCATCTCAATTCATGAGTAAAATGGATAGAAAGGAGGATCAAGTAATCCTTATCCAATATCAGAGGAAGAATGCAAATTTTGCTGGTTCTGTTTTACTATCATGCGCTAAGCATTAATGTGCACAGATGTTTTTGTTTTCTTTTCTAATCACCAGTGTGCACAACTGTGACATTATAACAGTAAAATACAATTTACTTATTTAGTCATTACATAATGAATGAAGAAGTTCTTTACAGATATCTTTGTTGGAAACAGACACTAAACATAAACAAACACAACATTTAATAAAAAATAAACCTTAATTTTGCAGATTGTTAAAAGTTAACAGGTTCCATTAGACCTGACCATGTGAGTACATTTTGTACATTTAAATGGTTGTAGAAAAACTGGTAAGGGCATACTTGTTACGATTCATTTCACTCTAAAGGCCAACCACGAAGACTTTTCTCCATTGTTTGGTACAACCAAGACACATAATCCTGTAGAAAAAGGTTGACGGACACATTTTGTCCACATAGAAAAGGATAATCTGATTGGACCCTCATCATACAGACACCTACATATGTGTGGTAAAGGTGGATATTTATGTCAGCAAATACCAAAAACCATGAAGCCCCCAGAAAAAGCATAAACCAAGCAAAACGATCATAACATTCTAAAGGAACAAAAGCTGCATCTTGTCATGATCTTTAACGATATTAGCAAGAAGAGAAGAAAATGCTGATAAAAAAATAAATAAAGCAAGGAGAGAAGAAACAGTCCTTACCAATCTATGAATCATGTATCGTATCTAAGCCAATGTCATGGTGTTTTTTAAAGTCGCGGAGATCTACCTTTTCCAGGGACACTGAATTGCAGAGGTTTAAAGAAACATTTTTATAAATATATTTTTAAGAAAATAAATAAGTAAATTTTTCATAAATTAAAACTATTTTACACAATAACTAATTTATAAAATCCTTATTTTTTACTTGGTGAAAGCTTTATTGTTGTTTTATTTTTACATTTTATGAAAAAGTTCACAAGCATATTTTTTTTATCTAAATGATTTTTTTTATCATCAGCAATCAAAAAGATATACATAAAGGATCATCCCAAATATTATACTATCACTTATTCATTAGTAAAACAAAATTACTTACATTTTTTTTATCAAAATAAAATAAAATAATGAAGATATTTCAGGGATACCTCAATCCTTATACAAGACACAACAACATTCATGCTAGTAAACCTTGTATTTGTTTCATCTTCTACCTTTCAATAAACGTGATCCATATAAATGCATTGAATTTGTATATCTTTTTTTTTTATTAACAAGAAACAATAAATAAATATGGATCACTTAAGAGATAACTCAACACTTATACAATAATTAATGAAAGAGATAAGATATGACCTCACACGCTTAGCATATTCCAAACTTCCAATAAAAAATATCAACTATTCCTTACGCCAGAATCAAAACTAAAGAAGTCCGTCCTTAGCAATAGTCAGGAAAAATCAACATATTTTTAAGTTTGACGAGAATAATATTCTACAACCAGTAATTCATTGATTTTCAAACCAACCCATTTATTATCTATTATTTGATTAATTAAACCTTTATATTGGAAAGGGTGAACAATCAAATGATTTGACAATTTATCGGGGACTGAATCAAGATAATTTTGAATCAGAGTTTTCGATTTTTGTTCATCCTTCGCTGTAATAATACCTAAACACCAAAATACATAAAGACATAAACAAATCACCAAACATTATCTTCTAAAAATATTAGATCCTTTTTTTAAACCCCTTTACAAAAAGTACAACACTTAAAAATACCATGAACACAACAAAAAATCATACAAATCCTTTATCCGTCACTTTTGCTCCTCCAAGGACTCTCATGAGACACATGCTCCTATTGCATAAAATCCTAACCAGTATCTATATCTCTTGAGAGAATTATATTACAAAAAATATTCAATAAAATAATCATATTACAAAACTTATTTAAAAAAAAATTACATATATTCTAAATCTCAACTTTCACTTGCTATTTCTTAAAAAAAAAGTTAAGATTTTACATAAACCAATAATAAAATTATGTTATCTGTTTTTTAGTGCGCAACACTTTGACAATATATTAGAGTATACGCCAAACTTCAGAAGAAAAAAGTTACTCCGCATTTTCTTTCTTTCCTCACGACTATTGGAAGCTATCGATTAATTTATAATCAATTTGTTGCAGTATTGAGAGATAAAAAAATACAAAAAAAATATTAAAAATGAAATAAGCTTGAATTGGTGAGTATTAATTTTGCGAAGGTTAAAAAAGTGGTGGTTATATATTCTTTGAGTACTCTGGTACTATATATTCTTTGTGTCAATACTAATGAAGAAAAGAAGAAAAATGGGGTCAACATATTCTTTGAGTGCCTCTGGTTTTCTTTGTTCAATGTACTCTTTTTGCTTAAAGAGAGAGAGAGTGGTGTCTATGGGTCTGGTTATGATGAAGCCAAAATTTGTCAATGCTAATAATTGATTTCACTTGGTATCTGTGGTGCACGTGGGCCAATTTACAGAATGTTGTGTGCTTTTTCTATGGTTATAGCTGCCTCCTTAAGGTGTAAGTTTTTAAATCTTGTAATTCTAATTTGAATATGCTGACAACAAGGTTGGGTGGCGGGAATTCAAAATACAGTGGGCTTAGTGGTGATAGGTGAAGAACAATAAAGATGGGGCACATGTTTCATACTTTGATCTCATTATTTCAAAAATAATAGTTTTCAAAAATGGAATAAGGTAACAAGATTTTCATTATTGGAAAACTTCAAAATTTAAAATTCATCCTTCATACTCGTTATATTAATTCAAATCTAAGTTAATTGCCTCGTGCTGAGAAAAACGAGGTAGAGGAAAGTCAAGGGGTATCCGAAAGTCAAGCGTTTGATTAATTTAACCAATATTTAGGGAAATGTGGTGGGCCTCACTTCCTTCTATCTTTCTTTTCTCATCTACCCTTCTTCTCCATTCTTAAGTATGTTGTAAAATCAGAGAATTTTATAAGTATATTGAATATAGTTATAAATATTTTAATAAATTCTAAATGTATAAACTATTTGAAAAATAATAAAGTAAAATAAAATGTAATAGTAAGATGGAATACGTGGCGACCCCTGTTGGTGTAATAGTGTGCTTATGAGAGAAAACAAATAAGAAAGAGGAGCTTTTATTGACATATCTGACTTCCACAAGAAGCTAAGGAAGTGAAGCCAATGGAGAAAGAAGAAAATCCCTAGTGGCTTCTCCGACAATGCAATTTTGTGTGGGTACAAATTTTAACGATACCACCTCGCAACACATTGATGCTAGTAATACTTTTGATCACAATCCAAAAAAAAAAAAAAACTCTAATTAACAATGAAGACCTTAGGTTTCTGATTAATTCACAATCAGTCGAATGTGTTTTTTTTTTTCTAATCAAATAATAAAATAAATAAATAAAAATATTCTGATAAAAAATTATGTTTTTACCATATCTAACATCCATTTGTCCTACACAAAAATATTCAAATATTGGATTATCAATCTATTACTTGATAATATATGTATGAGTGCACTACTCTATAATTTAGTTTGTGAGTTTATATGACAGGTGTGGTGTCTTTGTTTTGAGTGGCTAGGAGTGTCGTTTGTTATTTATAAGGATCTTTCGGTAAACTTCCAACAATTCAGGTTGTGTTCGGCTTCTGATGTGGTTAATGACGTTTGGGGACGATTTGGGTTGGTGTTGTGAGTGGAATTTGGAGACATAGGAACTTTGTGACCTTCGACAGGGGCACTGGTACAGATAAATGTTTGGTCTTGAATTTTTACAAAGTTGTAATTCCTTTACGTACCCAACTGGGTTTTAAACCTAGTGGATTGTATGAGACTGGTTGTTTAATGCTTTCTTGAGTTTTGATTAGTTGTTCCTTATTTAAGTTGAAAGGCGTCCCTTGGTAGGAGGTTGTTAAGATGCTAGCTCTTTATGTATAAGGGTTTGACTATCCCTAAAGTGATTTTCATTTATTTATGTTTTATTACTAATATAAAAAAATAAAAAAATGCTCTATAATGAGAACTAACAACAATAATGAAGTTGTTGTGGAAGATCTGTGCGAGAGAGGAGAACTCACCTCACTTTATGTATCGAAGACAAAAAAATGTTTGTTCAACTTTGAAGGTGGAAATGGTGGTGTTGGATGTTGTGGGAGAAAGAGTGAGACCTCACAACTTTTATTAATAGCGCACACAAACACATGTGCGAGGTTAGGTATATTCACATATTTATTATATTAAAACAATATAATTTCGTATGAAAAATTATATTAAAAATATTAAATATACTACATACATTAATTATTTTGAAATAGAAAAAATATTTAAATTCTGATTTTGTTAAATAAATAAATAAATTATTTATTATTTATTTATTAAAATAATTATTTCATTGAAAGATGACACAAAAATTTCTGATTAATATATTCCTTTATATAATGATATAGGAAATGAGTAATTGTAATGTTATTTAGGATAAATCTTCGTTTAATATTAATATTAATATTAATAATAATATTATTATTATTGTTATTATAAAAGTCACATAGTTTACAAGATATAATAATATCTTAAAAAGTTACATTTATTTTTTCTATTCTAAACAACTTACAAATATATATTGAAAATCCATATTTTTTTATACAACCATATAATAATCCTTAATACTATTATTTTAATATTTTTTTCATATTATTTAATCACATTAATTATTCTCAATGTATCATTTCTCTATACTTATATATGGTATTTGTTGGATTCAAATAATTTGTTTTTTATTTTTCATATCAACAAAGACGATTTTAAAGAGAAAATTGCCTTGAAGCTTTATGATTTACATTTATAAGATTTAAAGGTGAAATGTGATGGAGAATTAAAAAATTGATTATTTTAATATTGATTATTAAGTAGGGTAGAATAGGGTGAATTGCTTAAATGATAATGGGAGGAGTAAAAAGCATTTAAAGCTTATAATTTGATTTTTGATAGTGTGATAGGTGGTCCTAGTTGGTAATTTTGGCTTACATAGTAGAGTTGTGGGCCCAAAGCAAACGTGTGAAATCATGCATCGCCATAAAGTCTCACAACAATCGTCCCCACAAAAGATCTCCTCAATATAATATTGACTAAGTGGAAACATTTTTTTTCTTTTATACAATTTTTTATTTTCATTTCAACATATAATCAATTCTCTTCCTCAATCATTCAAAACCCAAATTAAGTTATATCACCTTGGTACACTAAAATAATATTTTTTTCTTTCCATTTTTAATAATGCAACTACTACATTTCATTGTTTAATAAGACATCTGAAAACGTATTTATTATTTAAGTATAAAAAAATATTATTTTATTTTCATATAACATAAAATACGAAGAAATGAACTTTAAAATTAATTAATTTTATAAAATCTATAAAGTAAGATTTATATTCATCAATATATTATTTCTAAGTCAATTTGGGATCTCTAACATAATCCTTTTATGTGAAGACTCTTACATCTATATACTACGAAATGTTTTTATATCTAATCGATATGATATCTACAACATACAAAAATTACTATTTAAAATATACTATCTTTGTATATAAATTTGTAAACATACAAAAATTACTATTTAAAATATACCATCTTTATATATAAATTTGTAAAAAAATCATATATTTAATAAATATAATTGTAGATGATAAAAATATGATAATGTATAAACTAATTATTAAAGTTCTAGTTTTATATTCCAATATATGTTTCAAAGTAATATATATATATATATATATATATATATATATATATACTACAAGAAAATCATGAAATAGAAACCAATTTTTAGATACCAAAATAATTAGTTACACTAGGAACTAAAATAGAGACCATTTTAGAAACTAAAAAAAAAATTGGTTTCTAAATTAGTTTCTATTATTTTTTATTATTGTTAAATAGTTTCTAAATTGGTAGCAAAAACCTTAGTTGCTAATTAGATACCAATTTAGAAACTATTTAACAATAATAGAAAATAATAGAAACTAATTTAGAAACCAAATTTCTTTTTAGTTTCTAAAATAATCTCTAATTTAGTTACTATTGCAACTAATTATTTTGGATTTTACAAATTGGTTTCTATTTCATGATTTTCTTGTAGTGATATATATATATATCACTAAAATTATTAAATAAAATTAATATTAAACATAAAAAATAATTAATTATTATATTAATTAAATTATAAAATAGTTTTAATTATTAATAAAATTTGTCTAGTTTTTAGATTGAGTTATCAAGATTTTAGGTTTTAAAATCTAGAATAGTTAATAGTAGTTAATGTTAAATATCAATTTAAAAATTATTTTATAAGTTTTTATTAATAATAAAAATTATTTTATATATTAATAATTTTTTAGTTTATAAAATAATATACCCTTAATCAATATAATGATTAATTATCTTTTATCTCTAAATTAATTAATATTTAATTATTATTTTTATATTACATACCTATAAACAATTCGAGTTATCAGTTTATATGAAAAGTAGAATATACTTAGGGATCTTAAATCTCTTTCTAATTTCCTCTTCTTTGTAATACAATATATGATTACTTCAATAAGTTTATTTAATTATTTGAGCAGAAAAGTTGTGCTTTTGAAAATTTATTAATTATCCAACCCCGCACTTTTAATTGTGTTATGGTGAATATCTCTATGACATCTACTATTACATTTTTTAATATTATATTATTTTTTATTTGCAGATCTCCCAAACTACTATCATCCACACACATCTCCATTTAATATTTTGTTTGCTACTTAACTCCATAATATAAAATTGACATAAATGTTGCTTTGGCCTGAAATGATACACATCACAAATAACAACGCATTTGTTGCTTAGGTTCCACAACCCCCATGCCACATTACAAGTGAAAAACATATGACTAGCAAATTCCATAATTCGTTGTGTGTATATATCCCTGTATTACCCAGATTATCCTTTATGGCAACGTTGTTAAGTATAACTATCCAGGAAAAAATGTTGAACAAATGGGAGAGCTTTAACTTGTCCAAAATTTATCAAACATCTTTGTTTCATCCATATTAATGACACTTTACAGTTCTTTATAAGCTGATCTAGTAGTTATAACCCTCAGATTCAATATGTTTCCATTCCCAAACACCATATTTTTTCCTTATTTGGAACTTTACTTGGAAGTTCTTCCATCAATGTAGCTAACTAAATTATCTTCCACCGAAACTACTTTCTCATTTATCCAACTTCCACTCTCTCACATTCCTTGTTCCTATTTTCCATTTCATATTGTTCTCAAATCATGTCCCCTATTCGCCTCCACTTGTTGCTCTCCTAATATCCCTCCACCATCATGATCCATACTTACTACCTATCCTATTATCTAAAGTTCTCCATCTTCTATATTTGGACTCCAATATTATTTTTCATAGTTCCTCCCTCTCGGTTCCTAGTTTCCATCTCCATTTTCCTAGTAAAGTAGCATTGACTATCTTTAAGTATTTTACTCCTAATCCACCATATTGTTTTGGTTTGGATACTTTTCCCACTTATCTTTTTACTCTTATAAGTGTTTAATTTTCGTAATATTTCATATTAAAATATAGACCATTATGAGTATTAATTATTAATTTACAAATAATATAATTCTTAATTTATAAATTTATACTTTTTTACACATTTTATTCTCAAATTTGGTGTTAATGGCAGGTTTATAAGGAAGAATGAATGGACTAAAAAAGAATGATATATGCTAAAAGGAGAAAGTTGGAAGGCCCAGAACACACAAAAGAGAGAAAACAAATCTAACTGAACAACGAGAATGCATCAAACTAATTGGGCTATTTTTATGTTTTTATCATTAAACCCACGAGATACCTTCTCAATTACTGCTTCAAATAACAATTGGTCTTTTGAAATCCGACCTTTCAATATCATATAAAAGTAGCTAATGTAAGGGTTAGAAAAAAATTCACAAGCACTAACCAAAAATTTATATTTATATTTTGTTTTTTTTTCTTCCGATAATTTAAAAATAAACCAAAATTTAAATACCTAACTAAAATAAAATAATAACTGCCTAAAGTACAAATTAAAACCTTAAAATAAAATAAAAGAAAAAATAAAACACTAAAATAACGCTAAGAAAAAAAATATTCAGAAAAAAAAATTACGAATAAAATAAAAACTTTAAAATTAAAGACAAGAAAAAAGAAAACAAAAAAAACAAAAAAATTATTAAAAAAAAACTTAAAAATACAATATAAGAACGTACTTAAAATAACAATTAAATACTAGGAGTAAAATAAAATAAAACTAAAAGAAAATAAAACAGAAAATTATAATTGTAAACAACTAACTAAAATAATTTAAAGATAACTACGTAAACTTACGTAAAAATAAAAACTAAAATTAAATTAAATATTAAAAAAAAAACAAAATAAAATAAAATAAATACTGTAAAGAAAAAGAACAAGAATAAGAAAAAAAACTTTCTTTTTAGAACGATCTATAAATTAAAATAAAATAAAATCTGTAATAAAATAAACAAAAATAAAAATAAATCTGTAAATAAAACAAAATAAAAACAGTAACAAATATAAACACAATAAAAACAAATCAAAATAATAAAAATATTGAGAATATTTAGGAAAATATAATCAACAACTCAAACATGTTCCGCAAAAAACTTGATAACTTTTTATGGCAAGTGCACTGTGTTATCAAAGACGAATCTTCATTCTCCTAATACATGATAAGTGGTTTGTTATGGTGTGTTCAATAGTCTTACATCAATTAAAATTCGAGGTTAAAAACAATTTAAAATATTTTTTTCTCTTAAATCCTCAATACACCTTTTAAAATAATACCTCATACATAATGATTGATCTAAGCATGTTATCTCAATAAACCTAAAATTAATACACTTAGTATTTTAAAATAAGTTTTATATAACTGTCGTAAACCAATACTTAAGTTTTTGAGAATTATTTCCACCAATATGAATGTTTGATTGTAGAAACATTTCTTGAGCAACTTTTTTAAGATTTTCCCTCCTTCAAAAAAATTACAACAGACATTTTAATAAATATAATATAAATATCTCGTTATCTTTATACTTAAAAGAAGCACCCAAAAATAATTATTTTTGAACTAATGTTCATTGGATGACTTTAGTTATTGGAAGCATTTAAGGTATTAAGGTTATAAAACATTATTTTATAAATCTTTACCTTGATTTGGATTTTTTTCCAAATCAGCATTCACAATGACTGCTAAAAAAATTAATGTTAACTAAATATTATATCAATTTATTTATTAAAAAGAGACTTTGTGAATATACAGTATAAAAGTGATATTGGACTTCAATATACTTTGTCAATTTTTTATATACTTAGCTAATTACATTAAGTGTCTCTTACAAAATAACAGTTATTGACAAAAAAGAAAACAAATTAGAATTGAGAACCTTATATCAAATTCTCTCTTCCGTGGTCATAGTCAGACCATATATTCTATTTCTCAATGGTGTTAGCATGAGTTGTATATACTTTATATTACGATATTTTTTGTGATTTTTAAAATGACATTATAATTAATTTAATTAGTCGACCAACTATTTTACATCTAAATAATTAATAGTTAGTTTTTTTTATTAAAAAATAGACATCTCTTAAATATCTGAAATTTATTTATTTATTATTGATAAAAAAAATATTTATGGTAGAAATTTTGTTTTCCTTAAATATAATATTTCATATTTTACATAATGTCCATCAACAATCCACACATATGTATAAAATAAAGTATAACAATATACTTTTTCACATACTCTATTTTAACATGTCATGGTATTAGAGTAAATATAATCCTACGGAACACTTAATTGAATTGGATGTCATATTAAAAAAAATTGTATTTAAAAACATATCTATCATCCTTTTTTTCTTCCTTATTGTATGAGTGAGTCAACATGAGAAATCTAAGTAACCTTGTCATATCTATATCCAACATCTAAATCCTAAAGTTGATTTATCAATCTTTTTCGATAAAATAATATAGTTGACCACAACCCATATTAAACGTTTTCCATGTATTTATTATAGGTAAGCATGTATTATTTGACTACTTTATTCGATTTTTATAAAAAATAACACCGTCACAATATTTCTTAGATTTTTAATAAAAGAATTTGATTAAATTTTTAGATTTTTAATAAAAGAAATTGATTAAATTTTTAATTTTCTAAGCACCATGTAATATATATTTTTCATGAGGACTCTGCCCTAAATAGAAGGTATGAAAATTTCTTTTAAACAATAAGGATTAGATTCAGATACAATATATATATATATATATATATATATATATATATATATATATATATATATATATATATATATATA
>Ga0123342_1000749_pt1 | contig 52866 bp, 18 predicted proteins | sample Turbeawhitnodule_FD_89960 | JGI IMG/M metagenome (GOLD analysis project Ga0123342, IMG submission 89960) | Root nodule microbial communities of legume samples collected from Mexico - Turtle bean Mexico white nodule | ecosystem: Host-associated > Plants > Roots > Nodule | place: Mexico: Nepantla...
AGGATTGAGTCGCATCTGGTGTTGGCGGAGGGCCTGAAAAACTTCTTTTAGGTCAGCAATATGTTGTTTGCATGAGTCGGACTTGACGACAATGTCATCGACATAGACTTCAACATTCCTGCCAATCATGTCGTGGAATACATGGTCCATTAGTCTTTGATAAGTGGCCCCGACATTTTTGAGTCCGAAGGGCATAACTTCATAGTAGAAATTATTGGAATCAGTCATGAAGACTGTCTTCTTTCGGTCGGCCGAGTGCATTTGGATTTGATTATAACCTGAGTAGGCGTGAAGGAAGCTGAGGATACTGAGGATAGGATGAAATGCAGAATGAAATTGTAACAACGCATTCATGGATATTTTTCCATTAAATTATATCTTTAAAGAAAATTATATATCTTACAAAATTTAATTATTTTACCACCTCATTCAATACAAATTAATATAAAGATTTTTTCTAACTACTTTCTTCCTAATAATTTATTTCTTGAAGATATTTTTTCAATTTCTCTATACAGTAATTATTGCACTCATCTTATAATCAGTACAACTGGAGACATCAAATTATATATTATATTAGTAGCTTACACAAATTATTACCAATAAGTTATTATTATTATTATTATTATTATTATTATTTTATATTACATATTTATAAATATAAACTGGTTAATTTTGTATATAATATTATGTAAATATAAACTATTTGTTATTTGTTTGGTATGTGTAAAACATTAAATTTGTATCATATGTGTATACTATATTAACTTTAAAAATATTTTTTATTTTATTTTTTATATTGTATAGTTTGTAAATATAAACTATTTGTTGAAATCTTTACGTTTATTAATTTTTTCATTATTTTGTAACCGATGAACATTTGATTTAATGTGTTGAAAACTAATTATAACCATTTATTAGCAAAAATTCTTTACAAAAATAGTTATGATTGACATATATAGACCAAAGGTGCTCTCTCATATTTTTCTACTGATACCTCTACTTTCAGATATTTTTTTATTTATTTTTAACTTTAAATAAAATTATTCAAAAGCAATTATTTAAAACATAAATTTAGATAAAAAAATGAATTATAATCTTAATTAAATTTCATAATAAAATATCAGTATATATAAATTTGATCCTTCAAGAACTAAATTTAAATAAATTACATCACAAAGTAGAAATTAAAAAAAAAATTAATATTTTCATAAATGACTTCGATTTTGTAGATTCAAATAAAAAATTTAAATATATAAAATAAAAGTTTTAAATAATTTTTCACTAATAAATTTATTTTGATGATTTTTTAAAAAAATATTCAAATAAATTTGATTTTTTAATGATTAATGAAATAATATATATCCAGGAATTAGGTATCATATTATCCATATTCATTCTATCAATAATTAAACTCAGTACTCCCATAAATTTATTAATTATTCACAAATATCTATTAAAAATAAATATTGAATATCAAAAATATTGAGAAGTATGAAATTTTTGGTCTTCCTTTCCATGAAAATTGAACTAAGATGGTGGTGAAACTGTTGAAGTAGTTCCTTTATTGAACAGTGATGATTGCAGTGGTAACCCTCATCATCATCACTTTAGTTCCCTCCATGAGCGTTTCAATTCAATTTAAAAGCACTTTTATTTTTCGTTAGATGAGTAAACTGAAGAAGCAGAGAAAGGGAAGTGACACACTATATTCATTGCCATTGACACCATCACCAATCTTCAACCACCATTCTCTGGAACAACCAGTCAGAATCTATGCCTTCAGTTTCAAGAAGAAAAGCAAAACAAGCAAAAAAACTCAAAACTTGGAGCATTCTCAACCACCATTCTTCCCCTGCTCATCAAATCCAAGGCACTCACTCTTTACTCTCCATCTATCTACCATCCCCACCTACTTCTCTGTCCTCTCTTTCTTTATGTCCATCTCTTCTCTCTACATCCTTGTTGGGTATCCTATGTTTTTTGTAGTTACTTTCCTTAATTCTCTTCTTTTTTTCATTCAATGACAATTAACACAATACTGGTTTAGGCCACTTTGGTCTTATATCCCTGAAGCAAGATAAAGGTTTTATGGCACCCATTTGCTAAGCTATTATATCTTTTATAGCAGTTGAGGAGGATAATTATAAAGGGTCATTCTTTTTATCTGCAGGGGAAGCTGTTTCAGCAAACAACAGCAAGAAAATGGAAGGATTTCTCAACGGAACAATACGAGACAGCCAGACAGTAGGAACACAATCTTTGAGTGAAGATAAAGAGGTGGCTGTTGAAGTTGATCATTCCCAAGATGGTGATATTGTCATCACTCATGAAGAGGAGGCACCACAAAGTGAGGAGAAAAAGGTGTTGGTTGAGTCAGGCAAAGTTGAAGAGACAGAAGAAGATGTTTCTGAATCAGTTGCTGAGACTTTTGAGCCTGATACTGTGAAAGATGCTCAAGTGGAGAATACAGTGGAATCAGATGCTGTTATGATAGAATTTAATGAAGATTTTGAATCCGATCCAGATGGGGTTAAGGATACAGATTTGTATCCTTCAGTTTCAGGAAATAAAGGATTGAGGGAGACTGAAGTGGTTGAAACAGCAATTGTTAAGGTCATGACGGTTGCAGAAGAGGAGAAGAATGTTGTGTCTGATGCTGTATCAAAAACGTTACTTGGGGAGGTTGAGGATGCAAATGATGTTTGTGGTGATTATTCTTTGACTCTAACTGATGCGGAGACAAGTGTTCCAAAACCATGTGAGAGTGACAAGGTTGCTCCAACCATAATTGAAAAATCATTGGATTTGAAGCTAACTTTGGATGAGAGTGTACAGGAATCATCAGGTGGTCTAGAAGAGTCATCCTATGAAAGTGCCAAGGAGTCTTTTCAACCATCACTTAGTGTTGTTCCTGATGCTGAAAGCAATGAAAATCAAGTAGGTGATTCACATTTTATGATAGTTTCATATGGACATTTCAGTTTGTGCTAAGCAAGTGTGCTTCCTGTAATGCAGTTGTCTTTGTTATTTGTTTTTTTTTTGTATTTGCTTATGTACATGGTGATCATATTCTTTTTTCTGTGACAGACCACTGTCCCTGTGGCTCAAAGACAAATCACTTCTTGGAAAAGTTGCTGCGGACTCATTGAGATTATGAGGGGTGGTGATAGATAATTCAAGGTGAGTAAACCAACCAAGGATTTCTTTTACATTGGCCAATAATAAATGCTAAAGAACTGACTAATCAGATATTTGAAAGGACTAATATAGCTTAATTCAGCACATTAAACTCACTTATTTTCTTTGTACAACTTGTTTTCAACTTGCTGAATATAAGTATTCAATCAATTAAGTTGTATGCCTAAATGGTATGCAGCTCAATTCTGATAACATATTAATAGGGTCTGTGTGGAGTAGTATTAACAGTCACTGTGTCACTATAATACCATAAACCTAATGGAAATATTTCACCATATTATACATTTCCCCTTTTTTAGGACTCTGTGTTGCCCACTAAAGAGAACAGTCTAGTTGGCATCAGAATCTTTTCTTGCTTTTTGTCTTGTTAAGTTTGAAACTAGAGAAAATATAGTTTATGAAAATAGCAGTGCTTTATAGCTGTTGTACTTTCTCAAACAAAATTACTGGATCCAAACCATTCTGATATATATTTTTAAATAATTTTATCATTGTGAAATGTTTGACAGGGCAGAGGATGTTAGAATGTGGGAGCTTGAGCTAAGGTTTGGAGGCATTGCACATTCTTTGAGCATCAGATTAAGGGGCATCTTCTATTTCTACTCTGCTTTCCTGCTTCGTTTCTCAGTTGTTACTTCATTTCATTTCAAAATTCGCAAACCAATCGTACATTTCAGTTGTGGCATTTTGTGAGCTTCCATTAACAACAATTTACTATCAAAGGTTATTTTATAGTCACCAACCTTATAATAATATATTACAAGTAATTCCAACAATTTCTTTTATACTTTTATTCTAATGTTTCATCTCATAGAAACGAAAGAAATAAAGAGAATAAAAAAAATAAAGGTTATCTAATTGATGAGGATTAGTGAATAATTATTTTTGTTACATCGTTATTTTATTTAAATTTTTATTATTTGTTTATTTATTGATATTGATTTTATATTGAAAACTAGTTTCTCTTCATTTTTACTTTTTCTTTTACTTTGTGAGGTTTCGAACCGAGTAGTTTCACGCCCTTTTTTTTTTCTGCGCCGACTTATTTTCATCCATGTAGTGACATATTCAACATTTTACGCTTTTGCGTTTTTATACATTAGACAAGAAATTTGTAACTTATTGACTAACACTTTTTTTAGATAAACAGCTAAAAGGGGTATATTTAGATAAATGAAAATAAGAGAAGAAAGTGAAGAAAATAGTTTATACTAGTTAGGTCAAGTGTAAGATAGACTTTAAAAGAATAAAATATAAAAAAAAATTACAAAATTATTACTTTTTACCTTATGATTTTTTATCATGTAAAATTGAAAGCGAGTGATTTTCCACATTTAAATTTTGCCATGAAATAAAGAGTATAAAAGAATATTTTAATGTTGTTCCTCTATTTATCTTGCTGTATCTATTTTGAGCCATCTAAACGCAAGTGGACTTCGTGATAAGATTATCCTGACCTGGTGCTGGGCTAAAAAATTAAAGGCTCATACTATATGACCTACAAAGCTTTTGCTTACCACACACTCTCACCAATTCAAAACGAAAATCAAGGATAACCAAATTCATCATTCTACTTATCATGCAAATTACACTGCATATTTTCCTGTTTTTCATTCCTTTTGGAAAAAATGACTGTTTAAGTGCGAATTTAAACAGACTTTCTTCGCGCATTAACCACATAAGAACGTGTTAAGTTGATTCGGATATTGTGAGAAAATTTTGGGTTAAAACGACACAAAAGTCATTGTGCCTCACTGCAGAAACCAAGATAAATTCCAACGAATATGTTTCAGACACAGAATTTGGCCTCCAAAGAACTTCTTCAAATTCATGAATACAAATATTTTGTTATTTTAACGAAGACCCCACATACATTAAATGAGTTAAGAGTAGCTTAATATCTATCCAGTTATGTCAACAACAATAGCTTAGTAATAGTATCTATCTTACGTTAGCACCAATTCGACATTTATATTAAAACTAGCGAAATAAACTCTTGTGTCTTTAACTTCAAGCAAAAGGTTCAACAATACTACTATTCAACTTAATAGAAACCATTAAAAAGTTGATTGAAAGGGAGCAGCGCAAGCCAACGCTTTCATCATACGCCAAATAAGGCAACTACCACTGAGGAAAACTTTCAACTAAATCCGAAGTCTTCATCCGAAGACAATCACCACAAATGGGATATAAGCAATGAAAAAGGGAACAATACCAGAAAGTGAAAAACTCTCCCTTAGCACATTGCAGCAGCTTCTCCAAACCCATCAAACCGAACCAAAATGACACCAAGCAAGAGAAAAAGGCAATTCAGCAACAGCACTAACAAATCAGTGTTATCATTTAATCCTAAAAGATCATATAATTCAAAGACATGTTATGAGAACCACTGGACAAGACAAATGGCAGAGAAATCAACCTCAAACTGTTAGTCAACAGAAACTGCCGAGTGCTGCCTTAAACTGACAGCACTGCTGAATGCCTATCCTCCAAACTAATAAGGTAAAGAAACATCTAATATCAATTTTGAAACCTATTTATTAAATCCAACACACAATGGTTCGATCCTCGTAATAGGTAACTAACAACCAAACAAGTATGCCAACTTCAACATACATGAAAATTTCACAGGCTTCAAAAATAAAAGCCAGAGAAAAAAGCCAAAAAAAAGGGTTATTTTATGACAAACAAAATTGCAGCATAACTGATTAAAGACCTGATAAATCTAACCTCTAAAACCTCCTCTTCCAATTCACCTCGATTGGTCACTCTCTCACCACATGAAATCACCTCCGTCTCCCATAGCAGACATAGAATACAGCAGCCGCCGCAACAACAGCTCCTGTAGAGCCTGCTGCTGCCACCACTGGCCACTGTAACTTCAACACCTTCTCTTCACCATCTATGCCCTTTACACCTCGATCAATTTTCTTAATAGTCTCGCTCGCCTTCTCTTTCAGTGATAAGATCACCTTCTCTGCTTCCTTTGCTTCCTCACGCAATTGAACAATACTTGATTCCAAAACTGTTACTTTCTTCCCCGATTCTGTAAGTAACTCCTCCAACTTCAATTTCTGCTTAACCGACTCCTCCAACTCAGAATTTTTCTGAGCAACAATCTTCTCCAATTCCTCAAACTTCTCCAACTCAGATTTTTTCTCACCAGCAATTTTCTCCAACTCCTCAAACTTCTGCTTGAAAGCTTTGATCTCCTTCTCCTTTTCATCAATTTTATCTCTCATCTCCTCCTCGAACCTAATCCTCTTGTTCCTTTCCTCAATTTCCTTTGTTTCCAGAACTCCAATCTTCCTTTCCAGAGACTCAACCCTAGACTCCTTCTCTCCCAAAGCCTTTCTCAATTCAGCAGCATCCGCTCTCGCTTCCTCCGCTGCACTCATCTCCGATATCATATCATGTTGCAGCCTCGCCAGGTCCGTCTCCAGGTCGGCCGCCCTCGCCGCGATAACCTCCGCCGCCTTCGCCCCCTCGCGCGACTGAACCAACTCCCGTTGCATCTCCTCGATCTTCTGATTATTCACCGCGCGGTCCTTTCGCAAACCGTCGAGCTCCGCCGTCAGTTCCTCGATCTCCTCCTTCCTCGCGGCGTTCTCGTTCAACAATTCATCACGCTCGCGTTGCAACACCGCGATCTTCGTCGTCGATTCCTCACCGTACTGCTCATCCACGCCGCCGTTGGCAACACCGTCATCCGCCATGGTTGATTCTGCAGAACAAAGCAAAATTGCAAGCTGTTATTAATCAATGAGCCCAGAAATTGAAATCGAAATCGAAAATGAAACACGCTTTTTGTTGCCTTTAAAAAATAAAATAAAAAATCGAAGTAATTGATGAACGATCCGTAAATCGAATTATACAGTGAAGTAACAAAAATTAAGAATATATAAATACATAAATATATTGTTGTAGCGTGTTAAGAACAGTACAGAACGAGTGAAGGCGTGAAGAGAACAGCGATAAAATTTTCCAGAAAAAATGGAGAGGATTTTACGGGAAAGTGACAAGGGAAAGAAGAGGTTTGTGTTTATGGAAGGTGCTGTGACTAGGGTTTTGAGTGGTTATGTGAAAACTTTTAACTTTACCATTCTCTTTTTACCTTTTCTCATGGAAAAGAAAAGGCACAAAAGAAGAACACAGCAAGTGAGAGATCAGAATCATCAACCAACGGTTCAGATTTTAGGTTCTACTCCCGTACTGGTGCGCCAGCGCCAGCATGTCAAATTCCTTCGCTCTCTATAAACTTTTTTAATTGAAACTTTATTAAAAAAAAACGTAACGATGTGAATGTCTTTTTTTTCTATTAATTTTCATATTTTGAATAAATTCTAACTAAATTTTAAAATAACATGTTAGGAAATTTATTTTTCTATCATTTTTTCAAAATAGATAAAACTAAAAATAGCATACTCACGAAAACCAAATAATCGTAATTAGTAGTCAGTTGAAAAAGAAAAGGAAGAAAACTATAATATGTTGCCACAATATATCATATTAAATTGCTCTAATAAACACAACTAATCTTACCGATCATACGGTCGAAATAAAAATTACCTAAAATAGTAATATTATTATATGTCAAATATAACATTATAAAAATTAATAAAAAATATTTTTATTATTACATGGTCCCTTGTAAATAATAAATTTCCAGAAACAAACACATAAATAAAAGATAATATAGAATGTAAAGCATTTATTGGCATAATTAGAAAAATGTTTCATGTAAGTTTACCAGGTAATTAAAGTGGTTCATTTTTTTATTAGAACGGGGAGTTTAAATAGTTTTTTCGGGGTTGGCAATAGTAATCTTTTCACTCCTCTATTTCTGCAACTATTTCATCTCCAGCCCAAGAGACCCAATTCTCACAATCAATTTATTTAAAATAATAATATTTTTAATTATTAATTTTTTTTCCTGTTAATTTTACGTTAAAAAACAAACGTAATTAAAGTAATGCTTGATTTTATTATATTATGTGCTATTTTTTTATTTTTACATAAAAAAAAAACAGTCGCAAGCAAACTTCAACAAGGACTTGTTCATTCCATCAAAATAACTTGTCCATAACTTTATTTTTTGTTCTCTTTTTTATGTACAGAATAATGCCTATTTTTTTAAAAAATTTGAAAGTTTTTTATTATTTAATTTAGAAAAGGTATTACATTTGCAATTGCTTTGGTTAAATAGTTAACATTTTTTTAAGATAAGTTATGTAAACAAAAACATTTTTAAGATAAGTAAAATTATAGAACCTTTTTTTTAAAAAAAATAGAGGAAATATTTAAGATGCCATTCAATCCCAAATTAGAAAAAGTTGACAAATTAGATTATTTTTATATAATTATCGAGGCATACTTACTTTTACGGAATACTTTTTTTACACTGAGAAAATATAAAATCAAACGTTAACTTTACGTTTGGATAAAAAGTTTTTCAGTTTTTAAAATATTCAAATATATTTAATTTTGAATTATCTCATTGTTTCATGTTCTAATTTTTTTTAATCACAGTTTAAATTTAGTAAATTTTAATTGTTTATTACTTAAATGAACTATTTCAATTATTATTAATATATTAAAAAAATATAATATTGATAAAATAATTTATCAATCTTTAGTTATTTCTTTTTTTTAAAGTTCATTTTTTAAAAAATTAACATCAACCAAAATTATTTTTAATTGATGTCAATTATAATTATTTATGTTTATAACAATAATATTTTTATAATGTTGATGGTCGGAGATTGTCAATTATTTATCAATAAAAAAATAATCACAATGAATATTAATCCGAAAAAATATAATTCAATACGTAAAAATAAATAGTGACATTAATTAGAAAAGAATCCTTTTGATTAAAAATAATATATAAAAATAAAATTATACTAATAATTTAAATAAAGAATTATTCCTATCAACATCAATAAAAAAAATCTTAATCAACCTAAATAGAAATATAATCATCCGAAAAAATATCTTGAAGTTCCTAAAGTCGACACCACAATCGAAATTGAGGTAAAAAGAAAATACAAATTAAAAAAACGAGAACTTGATAAGACTATAAGAATTTAAATTCTTACTTTTTTATGAAAATTAAAATTGTCTTATTTTAAATAATTTAACTACTCTAATAAATTGTTGATTTTTTTTTTAATTTTCTTACCAAAATAACATGTTATCATGACATTTTAAATTCCCTAAAATATATTACTTATTAAGAAGTGAACTTTAAATCTAACTCAACCCCATAAAATCAGCTCATAGGGTTGAGGTTTGCACCCACTTATATACAATGAAAGGTTCTAATCTCTAGTCGATGTGGGATCTCCAACATTACTCATTTAAAATTATATATATAAACTTGTAATAAGTAAGTTTGAATTTTTTTTTTTAATTTTATAGTAAAAATATTTTTTACATAATTCAAATCAAAATTAAATCCTTTAAAGAGTGTTTGGAAAAAGTTATTGTAACTTTTTTATATTTATTTTATGCCCTTTTAAGCTACAGAGAAAGCATACAAAATAAAACTCATGATTTTGTCAGATATGCTTTTCAGTTTATCTCGCAAATTTGTTAAGATAGTTCATAGAAAACGAATTTATTTTTTCTTCAAATTTAAATAGTTACTATAGTTAAGCTATTTTGAGTCCATAATCATGAAAATTTATTCCACTAGATGAAGTGGCACTGACACTTATATAAGAGCTACGGGAATTCTAACTCCCTAGAATTGTAGATAAACTTATATAAATTTATTGGTTATATATATTATGCAGATGAGTAACTGTGAGTGAGTTCTGTTCCTACATGGTTAATTAGCATTTCTGCATGCTTTCTGTGCTGTGATGGATACACATTGTAGTTGTGCACGATGCCACATGCCCAAGTTTCTGCCTTAATGATAACATGATAAGCCTTTTCATGATTCTCCAAAAAAATTGCTGTGGCTGTGACTGTGATTGTGACTGCGACTGTTCCAGGAAGTTGGCAATTGGAGAATGCAGATGAGTTTTGGCAAAAGCTTGGTGGATGGAATTTGATTGCCAGAGTGTGGTGTTGTGTTGTGTTGGATCTCCAAAACAGTACTCAGATTGTAGTGAAAGTGCCTGTAACTGTAGTAGTAGCCACATTGCTCAGAGCACTCTTGGTTTTATCTCATTTATTGTGACCTGGATTTTTACTTGTTTTTTTCATTAACTTGTTTTTCTTTCACTTTCACTAAAGTTTCATCACATAAAGTAACAGTGGCATTCTTAAATTTAAGGAAACAATGATTTTGTTCAAATCTAGTTGCAAATGTACACCAAAACAAAATTACAGCTTGAAAACGTTTTCTTGTTTTCAGGTGCAGTGACTGATAAGTTTGAAAGAAGGGAGAGGTCCCTTTTGTACTAAACTTTAATTTTCAAAATTCAAACAAGCTTAATGATAGAAATTTGTTCAAAAAGCATTTGTTTGAGAAGAAAAGAGAAGTAAAAATAAGTTTTTGAGTGGTTGTAAAGAAAGAATTAAGATAGTTAAGAGAGATCCATAATGGGTGCAGAATGATCCTGGGATGAGAAAGAAAGCATGTGAAATTTATAAGCATTGAATTGAAGTGGGGTGGTCTCTTTTTTGTGTATACCACATTGTAAGTGTAAGTTATTGTGGTAGTAATGGCTAACTGCCAAAAAAGTCAAACAACCCTATTCCAAAATCCCCAAAGCAAAGTTTTGACAACAAAATAAAAGAGAAAGTGACCAATGGCAACATGTGTATGTGCCATGTTACTTTAAAAACCTCTGATCTCATCCAGATTTTAAGACCAAATAGGGGTGGCCCACTGGACCAAGATGAACAAAAAAAAACCTGTCACACATAGCCCACGTACATCCAACACAGACACACCATAATGTCATACACTTGCACCCACTCTAGCTTCACTCCAGATCATCATCATCACCATCAACAACAACACTCCTTAAGATTCCTACAACACTTCCCCAAAATCAATTCTCCAACACTAATCTGCGGCGTAAGATTATCAACTTTCAAGATATATAGATAATAAAGTCATCAAAAGAACACAGTGAGAAACTGAGAACTTGAAAATAAAAAAATAAAAAAATAAAAATCTAAGAACATGGGAGACATTTTCCTTGATCCCAACCTCCAAAAGTACAGCCAAGAACAGAAAAATTAAAGGAAAAAAAAATATCTAACTAATGGGTCTGTGGGAAAAACCAAAAGAACCTAACCTAAGCTGCTGCTGCTGCTTCCATAATCCATCATGCACCAGCTTCATCACCATGGATTATTGATTCATTCTTTCATTCATTCATTCATTCATTCATTTTGATGATGATATCAACCTCCAAACTTTGTCTTCTCCTTCTCCAACTTCTCAAAGAAACCAGTGAGAGCCCTCAAGGCTTTCACCTGGTACTGCAAGGCCAGAATATAGCCAGCAGTTTCATCAAAGAGTTTGTCCACCCCTAATGACTCCCCACCAGGCACAATCCTCTGCAATGCATGAATCTTCCTCTCTATCTCTTCTCTGTCATCACCGTCCCCATCTTCATCTTCTTCTTTTTCTTTCTCTTTCTCTTCATCTTCGCCTTCCTTGGCAGGCTCTTTCACAGTGAGTTCCTTCCTACACCGCCTCCTGCTGTGGCGAAAAACATGCAAAGACTTGTGAGAGGAGACGGTGGAGTTGGCCTGGTCGTCTGAAGGTTTTCTGAGGAATGTGGGTATGATAGTGTGTTTTGGGGTGTTATCTTCTTGTTCCATGGATGATGACATGTAGAAGTAGTAGCAGTGGCAGTGACAGTAGTAGTAATGTGTTGTGTGTGTAAGAGGGTTGAAAGAGAGAGAGGAGAAGAGAAGAGAAGAGAAGAGAAGAGAGATTAATGTGTGAGGGAGTTATATGAGAGGTGAGGTGAGGTTGTCTTCTGGTGGCTGCAAACAAGGGAGGTGGGAGGGAGGAAGATGTTAAATTATTGTTGAGCTCTAGAAATGTCAATGCCAACGAAGCTGGCCCCACTGGTTTTGGCCTCACAACACAAGAAGAAGAAGCCCCCAAGTTTTGGATTGGGGCAATGAGGTGGCCTTCACGCTCCACACCAACACCCTCTTCCACCTCATCACTTTTTTACCTCTCTTCCTCTTAATGCAATATATTTACCATCATCTTCTTCTTCTTCTTCCTCTTTTTAAGCTTATTTTCTACTTCTCTCCATCACAACTAGTTATTGGGCTTGGTTTTATAATCAATTCAAAAAATTCATCTTTATTATATAAACTATCAAAGTAAAATTTCAGTTCTAGCTAAAACAACTAGACAAAGAAAAGTTTTGTCTCCATACTAAAAATACTTTTTGATTAGTTTATTATACAAAACCTTTTATACTGAAATTAAAAGCATTATGTAACATTTTCCTTGCTTATTGTTTTCTTCCAAGGAGGTTGAAGTAAAGAAACAAAAAAGTATGATGGTATTTCAATATTTATTAATGAAAATACAAAGAGGATGGATCTGAGAGGGTGTTAGAAGATAATGGGAAATGGCATATTAGCAGAAATGAGATATTTATGGTTGATTATAACATGTTAAACACATGCATGATGGTAATAGTGTATGAAATGTGCATTGGCATTGGGAAGTGAGGATTCTTAGCTAGTAAGATTGAAATGAGGTAAAGGTGAAAGTATAAAGTTTAGAAGTGTGACTGAAAATGCAACCCCGTTGAGGAGTGGAGATGTGAGAGCATAAAAAATGGTCCCACAGGACACAAAACAAAGGGAAGAAAGCACATGTGCTCACATGAATTTCTTGAACCTAACACCCACCCATGTGCCTCTCCACTCTCTTCTCTTCTCTTTCATATGCCATATGATCTGCATCACCACCCTTCGCATGACTGCCACGTGTTTTCTTTCCAGTGACCCCACCTTGAGCCCCACAAAACCCCCTTCTAACCCTTTTAGGCCAACTTAATCATGCAAAATGCTACAATCATATCAATCCCAACCCATATTAAACTAACAACTTGTCATTTGAAGGAAATCAAACACTCTGCTTAGCTAATTTAGGACAACTTGGTTCTCTGGATAAACAAGTTAATTCAACATCACTACAATATTTTATTAAATGATTGATTATGTCGCATCCATAACAATAAATGCCTGTAAAAAATCAGTAATCTGAAAGGAAAGCTATCAACTGTCTTCAATGACAGTTTCTTTTTTTCATAAAAAAAAACTTACCCAGATGGTAAATTCCACAGTAAGAACACACGAATAAAACTTGAGGCAAAAAAATCATTCCTTCACGGTGAGTAAAGGATAAAGAAAACATAAAAAAAGTGAAGGGTGATGAAAGCTGGTGATGTTTGTGAGAAAAGTAATTCATAGAGTGATGAGAGAAAGATTATAGATTTTGATGCTAGTAGCTTTTTAATGTTTGCAGTTACATTTGATTATTGGAAGGCACATGGTGGTACTTACTGGTAGTAGTAGTAGTAGATTAAAAGATTAGTGGTGTTGAAATTATGATTAGGAGAGAGTGAAAAGAAAATAAAAGATGATTGATTGATGCATGTATGTATGAGAGTGTTTGTTAATCTGGTGGTGATTTGTGTTGCAGCTTTAGTGAGGGATCCGTAATTAGTGATGGATGGTGTGGCCCTGAGAGAGTGTGGTGGAGAATCAGAGAGGGGAGGTGGTGGTGTTTCCAAGAAGGAAACCAATCGGCGGATTGGGTCATTGGGATTGTATGAGAGATTTGGTTGTGTTGGGCATATGGGACTCCATGTGCTCAGACCCACTCGGATCCCTCTGTTCTTGTCACATTCACACACTACACTAGTCTTTTTATTTAATGCCACACAATTTTTTCAATCCTTCATTATTTTTCTTTATGCTTCCGGGAGGTAAGGTAATGGGGGTCCGTACCACCATTTCTTGTACGAAATTTCAATGAAATTGTTACAAAGGGCCTTCCCATGTATATCATTGATGAGAGAGCTATTGTAGTTCTATATCATACATCTAATCTAACTGCAAAAGATGTGTGGACATCCTACCTGAGTTTTGTTTCTGTTCACCATTTGCAACACCTTACTCTTCTTTTGGACATATTAACATCTTCAAAATCATTTTACTGTGCAAACAAACGAAACTCTCACATGGTAGGCCTCTAGGGCTACCTATCGACATCTTTCCATTATTCCCCCTACAACCTAATGAGCACACAGATAAAACATTATAATACCAAATATTAACTGCATTCAACTTATCACCAAAGCTTGTACATTATTTTTTTTCCTGTTATTTTCAAATCAAAATCTCAATTTCATCTTAATAATTTCTATGATCCTTTATTGCACACATTTGGTACACAGTTTAGTGAATGTATCTTTGTTTTTTCTCTACTTATTTATCTATGCTGTGAATGATAATGATAACCAAATCTTGAATTAAAGAAAATTCTGTGAATAGGAGTGAGTAGGCAGGCATGGCACAACAAAAGGTTCTAACAAGAAAAAGGGAAGTTTTGTCATCCATTTTAGGGTGTGTAGGTGAATGAAAGAAGATAGCAGTGGAGCAAAACTTATTGCAACAATATCAGCAATTGGGTTTAGAAAAAGAAAAATAAATGCTTGAAGGTGGTGAGGAATATTCATGGAGGGAGGGAGGAATGAGGATTTTCTCAACCTGTTTATAACTTAATGGTCAGCACATGAACTGACTCAGACTTTTATTGGTGAGCCCCGCCTTGTTTGTAGTTGCATATGCAGTAAATGCCAAACAATAAACAAGCGACCAAATCATTCAAATGCATTATCTCAACTCACCGTTCAAATTCAAATTTACCTCATTTTCTAGGACATTCTTGTCAATGCTTTTAATCTGAGACTTAAATGAATGATTAATGTAAATGAAGCAACAATGTTACATTTCTGAGGCAAGCAAGGAGAGGCTATTTTTCTTGTGTGTTTTTATCTTGAATTCTATTTTGTGGGCTACAATGCAACATTATTGTGACAGGAGTGATCCATCAGGTTTTGTGATAGGATAGTAACCAGTCACAAGTCTCTTTGCATCACACTTTCCACCGTTACCAATTTAACTATTCTGAAGTAAGAAGTAGGAAAAAAGGGAAGAGTTATAAGTGGATGTACATTCTGAAAGCTAGCCTCCGCATAAAGTTAATCTTATCCTGTGTAGGTAGCTAATAGATAGAGCTTCCAAAAGGTAGCTGCAGTAACTTCCTCCACATGGAAGTGCAATGTGGCTCCAGGAGGCTATAGGTGGGCACATGTTTGTTCATATTTTCAAAATCATATGAAATACAGTGATGTCGCCCTCAATCAAATGCTAAAACTATTTGTTCGAGGTGTTCGATTCCAATAAAGACCACCGCTTGCAAAACACACTTTTTTTAACGATAATCCACCTATCCATAATTCAACTCAACTTTTATGTCAAATTTATTCGAAATGTGAAGAGTAATCTGAACCATATCATCCATAAAAAACCTATGTTACGGCTATTTCTCTTTCAATAAAATAATGAAATGTCTGTTTCTTTTTGTAACATAAACAAAAATAGAAGGAAATCATGCAAGCACCAAACCTACTTTCAAGGATGAATAGTTATTATGCGTAGGTAAGGAAAATTCAATACAATTCCAGACATTGATAATTTTTTAAATGGAATCCAGTTGTTTAAGAGCTTTGTGAGGAATATGTTTTTATAATGGCCAAAGGGGATTAAACCACTATAATTAAACAATGAATCTCCTTTATATCCCCGTATGCATAACACGCATAAAACAAGTAACATTTTTACAAGTACATGTACCAGTCTGATTTATTTATTCATTGCAATTTGCAAAACAGTCATTGCAGGAAATTTAAAAAGGAAAAATATCTAGGTAAAGGATTGTGTGGATTGAATTACAAGATAGGACTCAATTTCAGTTGTTCAGTTTATAGATAACTGAAACCAATGTTTACAAGGTTTGACAAGAGAAAGGTGGTTCTTTCTGGGGGAGCACTAACTCAGGTAAATCATCTTACACAAAGCACCACCACCACAGACTACTACTTCTCCACTATAAAGAAACTTCTCTTGTGCTCGACAAGGATTGCTGTACCTGGCCAAACTATTCACAAGCCAGCATTCTTCTAGAACAACCTTGTTATACCATACTGAACCGATCCAACCTTTCTATGAGCAGTAGTACTAATCCCACCATATTGATGAGTCTTTGATTGCAGCAACTTTGTGTCAATGCCTATTCGGTCATCCTGCTCTATCTTGTTCACTCCTGCTCGTGTCATGAAAAAAGGGTTGGAATCAATATTTATAGCTATTTCTGGTGCTATTTGGCCATTCACACAACATTGCTGTGCAAGTTTTGATTGTAAAGATACACACTTGTCAGCTTCTGTTGCTGTTGCTGACCTTTCTTGTTTCCCAGGGGTTAATCTTTGATAATGACTCGTCGGGGGAGTAGGTTGAGAAGGAAGAACAGAACCTCTCATAAATGTTCTGGGCTCATATGAACCCTTGACAACACTTGCATACTCGTAAGGAATAACCGGCCCAACAACTTTACCAGGTTTTGCTGAAAACAAGAATGTTTGCTAATCGATTACTGGCAATGCTCATAAACTTGACAAAGCATGATGATAATAATTGACAACAATGACATACCAAGTGAAAATTTTTGCAGACCCTGAATGGACCTTGGGGCAGGATTGTCTGTATCCCGGGAATTATTGTTGTATTCCTCAGTTGTTTGCCTGTTTTTGCTTGAAGTAATATTTGATTGCTCTTTTGTGGATACTATATTTGAATGTATAATTGTTGACCTGTCAATAATTCCAAACAGAAAATAAGAAAATCAAACAAGCAAAATTTTAGTGTGATGTAATCTAATTAAGCTCCCCATGAATGAAAAGCAGTTGTCACAGCAAAAGGAAGCAATCAAGAAAAATTAGCCCGGAGAAAGTGTGGATTATTTTGGTCGATTTTGTTCATGCCATGCTGAGACATTCAAAAGGCAGCTAAATAAGATGGTAGGGAAATAAAATAAGAAAAGGGCTACAGACAAACTAATCAACTCTAATATAAACTATGGATAAGATAATTACTAATAACAGGTTTGAAATAATTCAAGGGCATTTGCAACTCGAGCACGTTACTTTATCCACAATATAGTTAACAACATCTTCCACAATGTAGCTCAGAAAAATGTATAGTAATTTCCTATGATCTAAAACACACACCCAACTGACCGATTCAATTGAAAAAACAGTAAATCGTCTTGCGTCCAGTCCAAATATACCACTAAATCAGCCTTAAGATAAATCAGTCAATGAACAAGAAAATCGATAAAAAAAAAAAGAAGGCAAAAACCAGTTCCTAGTGAACCTATAAAAAATACTCAACACACACCTTTTTTACTTTTTCTTAGAAAAATAGAAAAAAATAAACTTAAAAAATATTAATTATCATTTTGATGTAAAGTTGATATTGTTGTTAATAGACATTGTTGTGCTATGTTGAAATTTAGATACAAGTATTATGATATATTTGATTTGGACTTTTTTGTGTGCGTGTCAAATGTCAAGAATCTATAATATGGTGCTTCACTTTTAGTTTTTAGCATTATAAAATTAAGATACCTTGTTTCTTTAATATATGTTATGTATTATTAAATTATTATTTAATACCTTGACCAGACAAGTTTTAAATCGTGGTAGCATCTATGCACAAAAGCAACATTGACTACAAGGTATAAACACCACTTTGACATTATGTTATGTACTAACATGGAAGATTAAATTAGAACTGGTATCGCATCAAAATCAGTTGTCCGTATGTCAGTTCCTATTTGCCCATAACATAATTTCTATGCATCTGATATAGCCATTAGTGTATTTAACATTCATCATAGAATATTCAATCCTGTGTTAAATATAATATAATAAAAAAGAACCCTTTGCCAACAGGATTACCTGGGAAGTGATACATGCTTTCTTTCAGGTAGCATAACTGGACTACTTTTGCCACCAGTTTCCTCAAGATGAGCAAACTGCTTTTTGAATTGATCAACAGCACTGTGAAGAATAAGCACCAATTAAGGTAAGGAGAAGAATAATAGGGTAAACATAAAAAAAAAATATTAAGGAAAAAAAGGTAACCAGTTGAAGAATAAACCGAAAACAAAAAATAAAAACCTTGGGTAAAGAAAATTAGTTCTCTCTGTTCCATTTATGTAGTCTTTTAATAGTTGAGGATGGTACTCTAGAATCTCACGAAAAATTAACTCTCCAATTTCTTCCTTTGTGACCCTTCTCCTTTCAAATTCAAACTCCATTTTTGTAATAGGCTGGCATGATGGTTCCCTCTCAACTTTCGCAAGTCCCTTGAAGTAAGGATCAGCTAATGCCTGAAAATGTCAAATCCTTCAAAATTCTTTAGCAAGGAACTCACATATTATTGCACATCAATGTAACTGTTGTGTGATTGATTACACATTTCTATTGTCCAAATTCCAAAAGAAAAGGCATAAGCTCCAGAAACAGTTAATTATGTAACTAGAATGATTTTTCAACACACACACACACACACAAAACACAAACCATAGAGAACAATATTACAAACCTCTTCAGCAGTAGGCCGGTCTTTCGGATCAAAGGCGAGCAACTTTTCAAGTAGTCGTAGCGCTAAAGGATCTGCGTTAGGAAATTTTTGTGCAAATGGTATAGGCTGCTTTTTCCTCATACTAGTCAGGTATCGCCGTGCCTTATCATTGCGTACCTACATCCAAAACAAAGATTCAAAATTGTCACCAAAAAAATTAACGATGTTGGTAAAATTAAGTTAAGCAAATACTGACAGTTTCCCTCTACAGAGAAAAAACAATTACCCGGGATATAGTATCCAGTGAGGGAGTACCAAGCAGATCTGTCATCAGATCCAACTGATGGACAACATTTTTTCCAGGAAAAAGAGGCTTTCCTATCAATACTTCAGCAAAGATGCAACCTATGCTCCAAATATCAATTGCTGGAGTATACTGCATTCAATACCTTAGCGTTAACCCACCAGCAGACACAAAACTAACAGAAACTAGAAACCAGGGGATTAATAATTAATAATAAATAACAGATTGGTCTTGGGTCTTACTTTTAGCTATTGAGGGGAAAGAACATAACAGAAAGCATGTATCATGGGTTGATATGCAATTTCTACACAAAACTATTGAGCATGAATTAGGGTATGGAGATTCAAGACTATGCAGAAATTGGTTCTCTTCATTTATACGACATCCAAAAGAATGTTGAAAAAGTCATACCCTGGAGTAAAAGGAACCACAGAGCTCTGGTGCTCTATACCACCTTGTAGCGACATAATCCTACAGAAATAAATATATTAAGTAAGCAAGAAAGCATCAACCATCCGATGTCTAGCAAAGCTGTAAAATTGGTATGAAACAAACAAGAAATGTTAGGATGGAATACCGTCCAAAATACAGTTGTTGGTGTGTCACTAAAAGCAACTCGAGCTAACCCAAAATCACATATTTTAAGTTTACAGTTTGCATTGGCTAATATATTCTTTGGCTTCAAGTCTCGATGATAGACATTTGCTGCAACGTGTTGACAAATATTAGATGAGCAATAATACTGAATTGAAGTCAGCAAACTTACGTTGATTAATAGACAAAGTAAAATATAAAAAAAAAAGGGGCAAATGAATCATTAAAACATTTTGGTCAAACCATAAAGGTATTATATAAGTTTAAGGAGATCCAGCCGCGAGGTAAAAAAAGAAGTCAACAACAACAGTTAGAGAAAAAAAAATTTGATATACATAATGCTGACATCTTTGTAAAGAGAAATGGAAAGCAATGGTGCAATTTCAATTACATTTCATTCAAGTGCTGAAAATAAGGCATAGCTATTAGCAGCACAATGTGCATTCAAATAAGATATTGATGAAGAAGTAACTATCAGATATTGAAGAATACCAGTGTGAATATACTTCAATGCTCGAAGTAACTGGTAAAGAAAAAATTGATAGTGCTCTTTTGTTAAGTCATCATTGGCTTTTATGACTTGATGCAGATCAGACTCCATTAGCTCAAAAACGACGTAAATATCTTTAAAGTCCCTCCTCGAAGGAGGCAACATAACATGCTTAATTTCAACAATATCAGGATGTCGAAGAAGTCTAAGCAACTTTATCTCACGAAGAATACGTGCAGTATCAGATACATGCTCGAAGATGTCATGTATCTTTTTAATTGCTACTTTCTCGCCAGTATGAGTGTCAATAGCTGAACAAACAACACCATAACTTCCTTTCCCAATGACCTCTTGAATTTTGTACCTGTTGGCATCGCCATAATCAGAGAAAAAATCCATCTCCATTGAACCCTGTCACAAAGATATAAAAGTAATCCACATAGGAAAATCAGGCATGCCCAAATTTGGTTATGTTAATAAATCAAGCTAACGCAACAATTGGGAAACAAGTTTTCAAATTAGATAAATTGAAATTACAATAATAAATAAATATTCTTTGCTAATTTATAAGGCAAATTAATTTGTATCTCAGAATCCATGATCCATCCATAAGCTCAATACACATTAAACATAAAAATTGCGTGTGCCATAGAATTTACATTATGGAACTAACTCGGTATTGAAGAATCATAGACACTGAGAATAGAAATATATTTTCAGTAATCTGATCCTGTCATCAGCATAGATTGGCCTAAAACAAGCAAAATAACAAACAATAAACATAAAGAAACACATTGTCACCATTAACAGCCTCACTCCCCGTCCCCAGCTTACGCCAGGCAAAAGAAGAAAATATAGCACTGGAAACCATAAAACACACCACAGTTCTTAGATTACAATTTTTCTATTCTTCCAATTCACCGTCTCTTGTCATTCACCAACATTTATTTGGGAGAGTCAATCTTGTACAACGCACCTAAAGCGTGCAAAACACATCTCCGAAGACGTAGAAACAAAGAAAAGCAGAAGGGTGGATTGATTAGGATGGAAGATCAACCCCAGGAATGCAATCTAACCAGTTAAAAGAATAAGCATCCAAAATTCATCAACACATTGAAAAAAATAAAGAGCTTGTCAACCAAACGTCATGTGGGGAAGAGAAATTATGTCACTGGTGGACTAAATATCAGTTGAGAGCTAACTAACATCATACCAAGCCCCCAGGGAAAAAATTTAGCAGAGCCTCACTTCCACACTTAGACTTAAGTAATCTAAAATTCTGAGAAGTAAAGTAACCAACCAACACAGAGCAAGACAAAACTTTATTTTCATCATTCATTACTCTGCTTAGTCACAAAAAGGGCACCCTCATCATTCATTCATGGACAGATAAAAACTTGAAAAAAGTAATATTTTTAGTGAAGCAATTAATTAGAGTAAAGCATAACGAGGAGAACAAACAAGAAACCCACCTTTTTTCTGTGATCTTGCTGCATTCTGAGACAACAGCCACCACAAATTAAGCCACCAATAGGAAACACATAGAAAGGTAAGCTTCAATTTTGACATAAAACAAAACCCAAGCACATTTGCCCCCCTACCCCAGCTCCTTCAACGTACACAGAATCCAAATACAACCCCACCTCCAATCCCAACACCAAACTGCCACATGAAACGACGTAGATCTAACTCAGAGAAAAAACTCACCCATCTCTCTCTCTCACCCCTAACTCAGATCCCAGAGGAGCTTCTTCAACCAAAAGCGCGTTTGAAGAAGCAAAAACGAGTGGCCCTGAAGAAGAGTACACCGACACAGGGAGAAAGAGTGAAAATTTTGAAAGGCTTTTGTTGTTGGAATGTGTTGTTTGTTGAGTTGTCTGAGAGGGTGGCTCTTCTCTCTCTCTCTACTTTGCATTTGCTTGTGAGATACGGATATGGTATGGGATCTTATACGGAAGTGGCGTATTTGGTATTTTGAGAGAGTGTGGAGGGTGTTTTCGTAAATTGAGGTTCCTAAAACCAGATTACGAAGTAATATGGCAGATACTGTTCTGGAATTACCTGTCTGTCTCCTCTCCAACTTACATGGCATGGGAAATGTGCCAAACACGTGTCATATTCTAAGATATTAATCTCACAATTTTCATTTTCCCAAAATATAACTTTTTTTACTTTTTTTTCATATTTTTTCACAATTTATAAAGTTCATTCATCTATTCGCTCTTTCAAAATATATATTTTTTCCGGTTAATATCAACTAAATAAAACGTCTCCAAAGTAATTTTGTTCTTTTACATTTAATGGTAATATGTATAAAATCTATATGAAATAAGAGACAGGTATGAAAAATAAAAATATTTTTAGAGACTTTACTTTTATTTATTAAATTTCTAAAACTAAATTAAAATTTGCATACTTTTTTAAGATTCAAAATTCCATTTTACTAATTTATTAATGTAAAATTACGCGGAACAAGTAATAACCATTCTTAAATCAAGATTAAAAATTATATGACGGTGAAAGTAAAGTACATATAATAGAAAAAACAAATACTAAATACTTTGATATTCTTCCCCTGGATTTAGAGAAAGTATCTCATTGATTCAATCATATTAATTTAATATTATATTTATCATTTGTTTCCTCAAGAACAAAATTACAAACATGTGTCTACCCATATATTTATTATCATGATATTATAGCTACAAACATTAAAATAATGATCACACTAATAACACTGTAAATATTAAATAACCCCAATTAGTTAGAAAACGGTGACGATAATACCCATGAGATTAATAATCTCATAGAAAAAGTATAATTAAAATTAAACTTTATCAATGAACTCAATGTAAATGTGAATTAAGTCTAATTAAAAAAACTTATTTTAAATACATGGGAGGTTTTGGATTGATGTTCTAAATCTAGTTTTTGTACTTTGGCTTCCTTTTAAATTCACTCATGTCAGATGCACAGGTAAATAAATTTAAGTGCAAAATAAGAAAATAACATAAATTTTAAAATTAGATTATATTATTAAGTTTAAATTTTAGGTATAATTCACATATTAAAAAACTGAATTATGATAAATGATTTTGAAAGTCTTAATTATAATTATTATTATTGTATATTGTCTCAGGGGTATTGTTTTGTGTTGCAGGTATGGAAGAACTAATTATGAAGGTGAGTGGTTGGGAATGAAAATATTTGTTCTCACACCCAAACACTTTACTTTCTTCAAAGAAGCATTACATATATCTTTCATGGTGGAAGACAACAACACTCACCACATTTTCAAATACATCAAATATACTTTATAGCCTTTCATTTCATTGTATCCAAACACCAGTAAATAAATCATCTCAACTATGAATGAGACTTTGTTTAGACATATTCCAATGCATTCATTGAACATAATAACAAAAAAATCAAAATGTTTTCTTATGTATTATGTTAAAATTTTAAAATTTATGTGTCACATTATATGTTTATAAATAATCAATGATAAACAATAAATAGTTTAATAAAATTATTTTATAAAATTTATAACATATGAAATACTTCATTTTTTAATTTTTATTGATTTATAAAAAAATTGATTTATAAAATTTCTTTAATGTTAGTGGATTATAACTCCACAACTTCAAAAAAAAATTATTCTCCCCGTGATCCTAAACCTTTGCACACAAATAGTGAACATTTGGAAAATAATTAATATATTGATGTAAACTTGTACCTTTCTTTTCCTTTACACTTACTTTACTTCCACAACAATACCAGATAATTAACCACGGGATTTAGTAATAGAGTGAATCGTTTTCGAAATCAATTCAATGATATATCTACTGCAAATTCACACATTTACTCTTCAATAAATCAACTTATAAATGATTTTTTCAATGTAACATGATTTCACAAATAGGTTTATATCCATTTTTAATTGTTTTAGAATTAATAAAAAAATATTTAGCTTTGTTCTATTTAAGAAATATTAAAAGTTGTCGTTGTTTAATTTCCTGAACGATCACATTCCATGTGTAAAATATATGTTGAAAATAAATACAAATAAAATAAATACCTTTGAAATTAAAATATACCGTTTTGTTCTTCTCATAAGACATTAATCACATATAAGAGAAATTTAAAAATAATAATAATAGTTTACATTTATATATTTAAATTATATCTCTTAATAAAAATCTTTGGTTACACTAAAAGGCTTAGCTAGAGAAAACAAGTAGAATAATTTGGTTAACATTTTGTATATTAACAGTTATAGAAAGTAAATTTAGTGATGAATAGTGTAGTGTTATCTCTTACTTTAATTTGGGGTAAATTTTAGCAATATTAAAGTGGGGAGCAGCATGAACATGAGCATGCTTCCATGACACGTGTAAGGCGTATTTCACGCTCACGCTATATGGATTCGTGAGTCATGAACCAACATATAGCTTTATAAAACTATAATTATTTTAATCCAAAAAGTCTTATTATTATTATTATTATTATTCTAGAAAGGTTTTAAAATAAAATAAAAAAACAGGACATAAAAATAGACATGACAAGAATGTACTAAGGTGGTGTTGGGTTGCATGAAAGGTTGTCCATAACCTCCAAGTATGGACATTTTATCTGCACTCAAAACACATTCATTCTTGCCAACAATTGCCTCCAAAAAACAAACAAAATAATACTAATAATTCAGGCTTCAATGGATTGGAGGTTATGCAATGTGACTTAACAACAACACTAAAATAGTATTCATAAATCCAGGGTGCGTATTTTTATACAAACAAGAAAGATCTATCTCAGATATAGACTTCAAATTTTTTTTTAATGAATACATTCTATTTTTTTAAATGTGCGGATTTAAACAGAAAGAGAAACCTGATTTGGATGTAGAAGGATTGAGGTTGAGAATTGTGATAGATATGTTAAGCACATTCACAAATTTGACCTTCTTTAACGTTTAGCGTCTAAATACAGAAAAGCGTAGTTGAGTAGAAAAATAGATGCAGAGGTATATATAACTAGGCAGCAAGAATATTCTATTAGGAGCAGAGGAGATGTGGGACCTTCTCTCTGTCGGTTGCACCTACCTACCTGTGCTTTCTATTTCTATTGCAAAGGATAACTTAATGTTATAGGTTGAGCTGTGTAAAGTATAACCACTTAAAATTTCTTTATCAACTTACATTCAGAATAACAGAAACAAATTCATGTATGAAACCATAAATTTTAATTTCAGTACAATAATTATAAGAGAAACGTCACTATATAAGAGACTTTGTCATCTCCCCAGTTAGTAACACAAGACATTTTCCCTTAGTTGGTAAGCAATGTAACACAATCTAGCAGATTAAGTAGAGTGAGTAATTACAATCATTTAGTAACAAATAGAACATCCCTAACGAAAACTAGGCAAATAACTGAGCCAGTGAAACCTTTCCCCTCCCTTGAATGCAGGTTAGAAACCTATAACATAAACAGTGATAATGAACAAAAATGAAGAGTGAACTTAAAATTAGCCAAAAGGTGTTATTGGTAATATAGAAATTGCAGATAACAGAGAATATGGGAAAGAGGGAAGCAGTTGATCGAACAGAATCTCTTGAACTTGCGGCTTCAAAGAGTATTAGGAAAACATTAATAATAAATGGAAAGAAGAAATGATGCTAAAAGGAAGCTTGTGTTTTCCAGATTGCAGGAAGTGTTTGAATTGTTCCGATGGAACAACATTGATGTGTTGTTTTGCAGTAGAAGAGCGCCTAAATTGAGAAGCAATAGGTGCAAGAGGTAAACCTTCTTATGACTATTTTCATTGCCCTGGACAGTATATGAAATCAACAAACACTTCCACATCCAATAAAGTCACCTGCTCTGATTATGAGCCAAACTTTAGTTATTTGGTAGGATTTCCACCTGCTGATTTACACCCATTCACATGCTCTTTCTATGTTAACATATGTCCTGCTATCTTATTATCTTAAGATCGTCAACAGAAAATATATTATATTTCACTATCGAAAATATAATCTTTCTAACCCCAAAGGCTAAACTCAGAATTCTCATATTTACATATTATCTTATAACAATTATATTATAAATTATATTTAAAATCAATAGTATAAATGACATTCAAAGTAAAATTAGAATTAAAAATAGTAATTATTGGCCACTCAAATTTTAAAATAAAACTAATCTCAGCTTAAAGTTGTTGGCAAAGACTTTGTCAGAATGTCTTACTTGCAAGATGCATTATTTTTACTTCTCCATTCTTCACATGTTCCCTAATAAAATGAAAACCAGCATCAATATGCTTACTAAACAAGAATATAATCTTTCTAAATAATCTCAAAATAGACTTCTAAAATTCTACTAATAATTTTTTGTTGAACAAAGAATCTACTTTTCAAAAATAATAATACAATCTCTCTAAATAATCTTACAATAAACTTATCAAATTTTATATATTCTCTAATAACACTTATACTATAAATTACCTTTAAATGACATTTAAAACCAAAATTAAATGTAAATAATTACTAAGCTCAAAGTCGTCATCAATTTTGTTTTGTAAATTTTATTTTTTTTATAAAAAAAATTACAAAACAAAACTGATGACAACTTTGAGTTTAATGCTTAACAAATTCCTCCCTTGAACTCAACTTTCCTATTCTTCATTCAAACTGTTTTTTCTGACCATCATCACCCACACTTCCAATTTTATGTTTTGTCTGACTCCAACATTTCCCAGCAAGCACCAAACTGACCTATCATGAGTTATGGTTTGAATTACTTTTAATTTCCCAAACAAATCTTCTACAATTTTACCCTTGGAAATACTTTACAGAAGATCCTGACTTCAATGAGCTTGGAACATAATGATTAGACCATATATCTCTTTCAAATGATGTCTCGATAGTATTCCATTTACGGTTTTCTCCCAAATCAGAACCTCTACTTTTGTGGATAACACATGTACCAAATTTCTTATTGTCGTAAAAAAACTTAAACTGAGTCCCCTCAGTCAGACTATCTTAAGTATTTCCTACACTCTCATCAATAATAATAAAAAATATATGAAAGATATTTGTCATTGACATTTGGTTCATTATAAGGGGCTTTCACCTTTTTCTTTTCGTGGCAAAAGCAACAAATGGAGTTGTTTTACTTAATTGACTATAATTTCTTTGTCTTTCTTCGTATCAACGTATGTCTCTTCCAATTTTGTAAGCCTTCTTTTCAGGTTACCTAATTTTGCTTTAATATTTAAGATACTAGAACACTCCTTTTATTTAGAAGATTGTACTTTTCATTATTCAATAAATTGCAAAATTCTTCAATCTACTTGATTTTGCTCTTAAACCTTCGTTCAAACTCAACTTAGAAAATACATAGTCGAAAAAGTTGCATTTGTGATGCAAAATTTGAAATGGAAGGTTTTGGGAAAAAATCAAATAGTTGGGAATAATTTAGCAATTTACTAAATAATAAAAAACACCATCTCCTAAATAAAATAAGTGTTCTGTCAATAAAAAGTGTTGAAACATATCAAACTCAATTAATCATATACGTCATTATTGAAAAAATCAATTAAAATAGTTATAAATAAAATTGATCAATGTAAATTTCAAATAAAACAAAAAAACAAAGTAAAATTTCTAACTTAAATCAACTAACCATGAAGAGGTGACAATTTGAACGATCCTCTCCATTCACTTTCATATTTCTACGCATTCGAATAAAAATAAACCTAAATTATCCTAGCACTTTCCTTTATTTGTAAATAGTAAATTTTCAGAACAAACACATGCTAATAAAATATTATAAATTAAGTAAATATAAAGCCTAAGGATATAGATAAGAGTTGTGAAACATTTATTGGCATAAGTAATTTAATTAGAAAAATGTTACATGTAAGTTTACCAAGTAATTGATATTCTTCTAAACTGGTTGACTCCAAACATTGTCTTCAATAAATGATAAGAAAACAGTATTCATCTTTTTATTAAAACGGAAGGTTTAAATAGGGTTGTTGGGGTTGATGATAGTAAACTTCTCAGTCCTCTACATCTGTAACTATTTCAGGCAATTTCTTCCTGCACCTCCACATTTTTCTTCCTGCACCCTTACATTTTTCAAAAATACCGAAACTACCCTTTACCAGCCAAAGAGGCCCAGCCCTCAAGTTAGCCAACATGTCTAAATTTAATTTTTTTATTTTCTGAATTTTTTAGAAAAAGAACTCGAAAAGAACGAACATCGCTCTTATGTATTTTTGTTTCTAACAAAAAATCTTGGATCTCGTGGTTATGGAGGTCAAGGTTATCTAATTGTTGATTTTTTAATTGTAAAGAAGTTTTATAAATGTTTTTATATTCTTTTAGAAAATAAGAGATGGTGGTTGTATAACTAAAAAAGGGTGACAGATAGCGAAGTGTTAGGGCTTCAAAAGAAACATTGTGGTGCATATATAAAAGCAAATATGGGGTAGCATCATGGGCCCAAATTTTAGAAACGAAGGGTGGTGTATATAAAAAGTGAGTGGCGAATAGCAGAATACAGGCTTGATTTTTTAATTTTTGAAATTTTTGGATTTCTTATAATTTACATTGTTTATCTTTATTTTTATCAAAAAAAATACTGAGAAAAAGATAATATGTAGATATGCAAATACCCAAACAAAATGTTTTTATTAAATATGACATGACCCATGCACTCATACATATATCTAACATTTATTGACCAAAACTAATTGGGCAATTTCTCTCCCTCCACCATATCATTATGGATGTGCACCCAATATAACTTTTAAAACCCCATTTTATTCTTGTCTTCTTTGTTTTGAAAAAAGGTGCATAAGAGCTTGGTATTCATTTAAGGTGCAGAGGAGGTGTTGATGGTGTAGTGTTGGTGTGGTGGTGGAGGGAAGGTTTCACTCTTAGTTGCGGTTCACTTTATTCTGAGGTAAGACAACACATTGCATCTCTTTTTTTAGCGATTTTTGAGCTGGGATGTTCCAGAATAACGATGTCCAGAAGTCTGGATATAGGCTTAAAGATGCATAGTCTAGAAGGCAATGTCAGTAACTCCAGATATAGAAATTTGTAAGTTAATTTGATTTCCAAATTAAGGTTTCGAATTCCATGTCTGGAAGTGAAGATTGAATTTCGGATACCTATATCCGAAAGGAGTATTTGAGTTCTGGATATGAATATCCATAATGGTTTTTTGGGGTTTGAATTTCTACATCCTGAAGGTTTTTTTAGGCTTACGGATATTAATATCCGAAAGGTAACTAATATTTTTTTTTCCAGCATTGTTAATGGATACAACAGACTCATACATGGGAATTTCAGGGGATATTGATGTGTGGGATGAATTAGATGATGTTGATTTAGAACAATCAATAACTTATAATGCGTTAGATAATTAACATAGGGCACATGAGCGTAGTGAGGCATTTACTACAAATGAGGTAAGGTAAATATTAGGTGTGTGAATTGTAGTTTGTGAACGATTTTAAAATTTGGCATATTTTATTGTAGGTATTTCGTAATCGATAGAAGTTGTTAGAGTGGACGAGAAGTGTTGGCTATAGTTATGGATTTGTTATTGTTATATTAAGGTCGGATACATGAATGGGGTAATGAGAAAGGATGATGTATGTATTATTAGGTTGTAAGAGAGGAGGTAAATACAATCCGTATAAGAAAGACGTAGATATCAGTTGAACTGGAAGTAAAAAGTGTGAATGTCCTTTCAAATTGCAAGGCAAACCAGTCAAATGTGGTGAAGGGTGGATGGTTGAATTAATTTGTGGTTCTCACAATCATGATTTGACAGAGACATTGGTGGATCATCCGTATGCTGCAAGGTTAAATGTTGAGGAAAAAACTATGGTTGAGGATATGACTGACACTTCAGTGAAGCCAAGGAATATTTTGCTAACCTTGAAAGAGAGAAATGAGAAGAATGTGTTGACGATAAAGCAAGTTCATAATGCAATGAGTGTTCACTGAAGATCACAAAACAGAAAAGCAACAATTTATGTTGTTACTGGAGCGAGACATGCCCTTGACAGACTTAAAGGGTTGTTTTTAAGAGTTGATTCATACCTTAGGGTGGTGGTATGTGATAAAGACATTGTCTTAATGAATGCAATCAGAATCGTGTTTCCTGAAGCTTATAATTTGCTATGTTGATTCACATTGATAAAAATGTAAAAGAAAAATGTAAAATGTTGGTGCATCCAAGAGAGGCATGAGATCAAATAATGCAAGCTTGAGGATCTGTTGTGGATTGTGATATTGTTGAGGCCTTTGAAGATCATGTCAATGGATTTCAAGTTTTCTGTTTTCCATGACCTATATTTGTTGATTATGTGATGGCTACATGATTACGTGCACATAAAGAAAAATTTGTGAAGGCATGGACATATAAGGTGATTCACTTAAGAAACAAAACAAGTAACATGGTTAAGGCGGCACATTGGAGCCTAAAGAGAATTCTTAAAAATTCCATGGGGGATTTATGTTTCTGTTGGGATTCGATCAACAAGATGATTATTTTACAACATAATGCAATCAAAGCTTCATTCCAAAAGAGTTTGCATGTGGTCGGACATCGGTTTAAGGTTACAACATACAAAGCTTTTGTGTCTAAATATGCTTTGAACCGCTCTACATCCACTGCACTATTTTTTTATCAAACCCCACACCTTATTGCCGAAGAGCTTGATAAAAATTAGTGTGGTGGATGTACGCTTACATATAATCATGGTCTTCCGTATGCGTGTCAATTGGCTTCATTTGATTTGGGTAGCATACCACTTAAATTAGTACATGCCATGTGGACTCGATTAAGCTTTGAAGATATTGCAACTCAATAATGTTCATCTAAGTTGTCAATTGACAAAGATTTTGAGGTCTTGTCTCTTCAGATGCAACTCCATGGTCAACGCGGAGGGATTCTACCAACAAATCATTAGTTGCATCTGTATCTAAGGTCTGTTGCGTGTAAAATTGGTCGACAATGGGCAGATGCAACAAATTTGACACATCATCAAGAGTGATGGTCATCTCCTCAATAGGTAAATGAAATGTGTTTGTCTCTGCATGCCACCTCTCTACAAAAGCACAAAACAATCATCGATCTAAATTCTCATAACTAGCATGAACCAAACCACCTAAGTTAGGTAACATCTCCATCTCACCAAAAAAATAAAAAAGAAAAGACCAAAACAGGACATGCAAACATAACACTGGTAAGACAACATGACAGTGCAAAAACTGTTTCATAGGTCACCACATAAAAAGAAAGGGGTCACCACCTCCCCATGTCAGTGTCACTAATTCAAGACATTAACATTCACATTGAATTCTATCACCAGTAACTCAATCCCTAACCTTTTGGACAAACAAAAACTTCAAAACCAACCCCAAATTCATTCAAACTTCAAAACTCAAAAATCACAACACCAAACAAACAAACAAAATTACACTACACTCAACGCTAAAAAACAGAAATAAAAGTAATAGCAAAACAACCAAACAAATAACCCCGTATCAAACAAAGCAAAATACATACCTCAATCGAAATTGCACTCTTAAACCCCTCAAGACGGCAACGCACCTCTCCTATGCTTCATTCTCCATTCAAAAACCGCTGCAATCGAAAACACCCTAATTGAAAACCCTAATCCCTCCAAATCCCGTTGTTGCTTTTGCTAAACGGTGCACACAAAATTGCACCTCTTCGTTCGCAACTAACAATCCTCAAATGCAAACGGTCTCCCTTTACAATCCACAACCCTCAAACGAAATGTTCTTCCTTCGAAATCCTACCTTTCAAATGTTCTTCATTGCCAAATCTTGAAACGCACAGTTCAAATACAATTTTTTTTTCAATTTTTTCACCTCAACAACTGGAACTCACACATTATTTATTTAATATTAAAACCGTCATACGAGACGGTTGTATTATGAAGCAGCAAATAGGAATGTAAAAATATGGATGCCCAAAACAAAAAAAGTGAGATAGCGTGAGTGGCGTAGGTGAGTGTGTGAAAAAAACTGAATGGGTTGTGGGAGTGCAAAAAATGAGCGTGAGAGGAGTGTGGAGAGGAAATGTGAGTTTTTTTCCCATTCAATTTCACCTTCATTTGCATCAATTTCAACACCTTCAACGCGTGACGTTTACTTCACGCGGCCACGCATTTACCTTTTTTTTTACTTTCCTTTTAATGATTTTCATTTACATTCATATACTTTAAAAAGAATGTAGTTTTCAATTGTAAAAATCAAGAATAATATTATTTTACATTAATCACAACACCTTTTAGTTTCTAATATGTGGAAACATGTCAACTATCACAATCTAAACTAACAATAACATCTCCCATTCATCATAAAATCAAACAACAAAACCCTTATACATAAATTAAATATTTTAAATTATTCAATAAAATAGTTTATTTACTAAAAATGAATTAAAATATCAAAGTTTAAGAAGAACATAAAATTTAATTAAATAAAAATATATATTTATTGTGGATAATCTTTATTGTCGTTTTGCTTATATATATATATATATATATAAATTGAACATTAGGAATGTGCTTTAAGGTTTGATTTTTTCAATAGTTACTAAAGTGTGATTGAATTGGTTTTAATAAATAACAATTACGTAATATAATATTATAATACTAAAATACACATGATTTTATGTTATTCTTGACATTCAAAATAAATACAGAAATGTAAAAAAATTATTATAATAATTATGTTAATTATTAAATAAATTTATTTACAAAATAAAAAAACTGAAAAGTTAATATAATATAGAATTGTAGGAAATAAGAAAAATTAATATATATTTTACGATTAAAATAATTCATATAGATTTTTTAAATTATTAAATATAATTTTTTTATTTAATTTAAATTAAATTTGATATTTTTAAATCACGATTTTGAAAAGTTTAATCCATAAGTTTGACCGGTTTTTGACTGATTCTCATTGGTTCTGAAAATATTTGGTGTGCACATTGGTTTTCGACTGGACTTGTTCACAAACTTGTTCTTTGACTGGTCAAATAAGCTAGTTTGATCCAATTTTCAAAACGATAATAAATATGATTATTTTCAAAATTTAAAAGTTAAAGCTTATACTCAATCTTTAAATTTTAAAGTTAAAAATTAACACTAATAAACAAATATAATAATTAGTAAACATACCATGCCTGATATATTTACATTTTCATCATATTAAAAAATATAATTTTATTATTTCATAAGTAATTAATTAAAAAATAAAATAATTTAATACATATAATTTCATATAAATAAGATTAAAAATTATGCAATTTTTATTTGAAAAAGAAAATGTATTTAACTATTTTAAATTAAACAAATTATTTAATTTATTAAATAAAAAATAATAAAAGATAAAATTCTCCAAATAAAAAATGACATAAAAAAAATTAATAAATAATATATCCTCTTTATACAATGGTATAGCTTATTCTTTTAAATTTGTGTATTTATAATTATGACTAAATTTATTTTAAATATGCAGATTCTAATTAAATATATGTTAAATTGTTCTGATATTTTGTTAATAACTTATGATATATATTTATTATTTACATTTCGTTTTTATTTTTGAAAAAATAGTGAAATTTGCATTTGTATTTATAACATATTGAGTAGAAAAATATCCTGTCACAAAATTACATGAATAATAAGAAAAATAAAAAAGCGAATAACAAACTTCGATTTTATTTTCATATGTGAGAGAAAACATTATTTAGTTTAAACAAGACAATTTGTTATTTTTTTTATAAATTTTGAAATTAAGATATTTTCTTATTTATATACGATTTTATCCCTATTTGATATTTATGTTCACTTTTATAACCTGTGTTATATCAATTAAACCATTTAGCCACTAATAACTAGGTCAGGTAAATATAATAAACGAAAAATATATATAAAAAAATTAGTTATTTATATTATGATTGAATTTTATATTGAACATAATTAATTATCATAAAAAAGCTATAAATAAATATGGCGATTTCAAGATTTAAAACTTAAATTTAGCTTAAAAATTGAAAATAATAATAATAATAATAATAATAATAATAATAAATTATGATAATTGACATGCAATTTATACATTAATTAAAAGTTACTATATTGAATAAAATAAAGAAGGATGATTATTATAGTATAACTTAAACATATGTTTAAATGTTTGAATAAAACAACCTTTAATTGGCTATTTTTTAATCAAATAATCCTATTTTAAATAAAATAAATGATAATTTTCATAAACAGCCGAGCGTGTAAAGTATATTAATTACATATATATTTAAGTATTAAAATTATGATATTAGAAAAAAATACATACTTAAATTAATTTTTTTCAAATATGCTTAATTTTTCTAATACACTGAACATTTGATTAATAAGCTCATTAAATTATCTAACTGGTTTTTAACAAATTGAATTACATTACACTTTTAATGTTAAAATGTTAATATTCAAAAGGTTTCAATTAAATAATAACATGCATTTAACTTTTATTATATAAATTTTAATAATTCGAAAGTAACATTGTAATGTTTAAAAAACTATAAAACAAATCATATATAAATATAAATTACAGATTTTTTTAATGAAAATAATTATACATTATTATATACAAAAATATTCATATTTAAATACTAAATTATACAATATTTCTCTTATAACAAAAATCAATTATAATTACCAACTTTACTTAAAGATAAAAGTATTAATTTGTATCACAATTATTTTTACATAATAGTTTTTAAAAATTAATTAATTTTTAGTATGCAATTTAGAAATCAATTATAAATTGTGGTTGAATTAAAAATGTTTAAAGTGAATTGATGTAAGAAAGGGGAAAGAGAAATGAGAAGAAGCCATAGATACGTGAATCTTCTTAACGTTTCCATACAAACTACGTGCCTTCAACAGCCATATCAAATGATTAAGGCTTCACCAAACCACAAAACGAGGGTGACATGAATTGCTGTTCTCACCGTCACACAAAGAAACACAACACCAAACAAACAAGTTCCTCAACCTTTTCAAACATTTTGTACCAAAGGCATGTCATTACATTTTTAATAATAACACTTTGCTTTTACCTACCATGCATGCTTTCTGCTAAATCACACAAAATTTACTATCACTTCATTTAAACAACAAGTATTAACACATAAAAATTAAACAACACTTGCACTCATAAAATGTATGTACTTAAATTCAATAATAAAAAGTTTGATTAACTACCTCCATTCAACCCAACGTATACAGAACAGTATATCACTATTGAACTATTTGAAATGAATGGTAGTTAGGCAATAAAAAGAAACCCTGTAGCTGTTCATAGCCTTGGGAATGCAATGCATATGCAGCAGAGAGCATAAGATAACAAAGTCAAAGGGTTAATAAAACATTTGAGAAACATAAAATGAATGAAATGGTAGTGCTCTGAGAATATAAAAATAGAAGCAGTAGTCAACGACAGGTTTTTAATGAGAGGAGCAATTGCAATTTGACTAGCGATGATTATGTGAGTGGTTTTGGAAAGTCAATTGATTCGAAGATGTGGGTGATCTAACTTGCTATTGGAAGATGGCAAGAGAAAAAGGGCAAGTTTGGATGGAAATTTGTTTGACCAAAGGGTGTTTTTCAAAGAGATGATTCACACAGATTCCCAAGGCATATTTAAAATTGGTGGCGCAGCGTGTGCTTGTGGCAACATTTCAAAGAGAGACTAAAAGCTCTCAATGGCGGTCACCAACATTTTAACCTACCTACTGTATTTATGGCAGAGTAGCCAAGCTAATATTATCTGGCACTATGTAGAGTGCACTTCCATGAAAGAAAAATGCTGTAAGCCAATGCTATAAACGGCAACAAAAGAAAAAAAAAAAGGGGAAGGTGAAGTTAATGCAAGCAGTGTGGTTAACCAAATGCCACAATCAAAACTTCCTCCTGCACCCTTTTAATGACTCTATAAATATTCCCTTCTCACCTTCCTCTTCTCCACAGATACACACTCTCACTCTTCTTCTTCCATTTACTCTTCTTGCCTATCTGGCTCCTTCTCAAACACGTCTTCATCAACCGGTTTCAAAAGAGAGCATGGAGTTCCCAATGGTGCTCCTGAGGCTTGCAGACTGGGTGTTGTACCAGCTGCTTGCAAACTCTTACTATAGAGCTGCAAGGAAAATGAAGAGTTACGGGTTCCATTTAGGGTATTTGTCATCCAAACCACCCCCTCAACCTTCTTCTTTTCCTAGTGTTGCCAAATATGATTTTGAGGGTAGAGAGACACAGACACTTGTGGCTTGTGACATTCATAGAGTCCTTTTGAGGTCCCACTCTTTCTTTCCTTATTTCATGCTTGTTGCCTTTGAAGGTGGCAGCATTTTCAGAGCACTCCTCTTGCTTTTGTCTTGTCCTGTGTTGTGGATTTTAAACCACGAGCTAAGGCTTAGGGTCATGACTTTCATCACCTTCTGTGGGCTAAGAACAAATGCCATGGAAAGTATATCAAGGGCGGTTTTACCCAAGTTTTATTTGGAGAATCTCAACCTTCATTCTTACCAGGTTCTGGCCTCTGCAGGGTCTAAAGTTGTCTTCACAAGTGTGCCTAGAGTTATGGTGGAAGGGTTTCTTAAGGAGTATTTGAGCGTTGGTGCTGTTGTAGGCACAGAGTTGCACACTGTTGGTTGCTACTTCACTGGTTTGCTTTCTGGTTCTGGTTTACTTGTGAAGCACAGAGCACTGAAGGATTATTTTGGAGACACAAAACCTGATATTGGGGTTGGAAGCTCGGCTGTTCATGATCATCTTTTCCTCTCCCTTTGCAAGGTAAGTCTGAGGTTATAGCTCCACTGTTTAACTACCCCAGTTACTGTTTAACTCTTGCGTGTTCAGCGCTCTTGATAAACAAGAAGACCATTTAAATTAAAAAGCAAAGGTTAATCAAAGCTCACTGTGTAACCTGACTGTACCTATTGTTCAGCTGTAAAGTGTCATTTCCATTTTTGACAAGTTTCGTTAGCACAAAATTTTATGACTCTTTTTCATTAATGTCAAGGTTTTGAATAGCAGTCACCGTCACTATTTGTCACCACAGATACAGCTAGGATTGTGATGATTACTTTACAGCAGCACAAAGACAAAAAATTCCTTGACATCGTGACCAAAACCACCGTCACACTTTTTTTATAATCTTGATACAGATTATAACTTAGTAGACATGTTTTTATTAAGTCTCTTGATGCATATATAGTGTCTAATTCCAGCTACATGACAATGCAGGAAGCATATGTGGTGAACAATGAAGAGAGCAAGAACAACTCAAGCTCAGTGATGCCAAGGGACAAATATCCAAAGCCCCTAATATTTCATGATGGAAGACTAGCATTCCTGCCTACTCCCTCGGCAGCTCTCTATATGTTCATGTGGTTTCCATTTGGAATTGTTCTGGCCATTTATAGAATCCTTCTAGGCGTTTTACTTCCTTATGGATGGGCATTGTCCTTAGGGGTTTGGAGTGGCTTAAATATCAATATCAAAGGCAGTATCCCTGAAAAGTCAGAGCAAAATCAAGGGGTCCTCTATGTTTGCTCCCACAGGACTCTTCTTGATCCTGTTTTCCTAAGCACAAGTTTGGCAAAGCCTTTGACTGCAGTCACATACAGCTTGAGTAAGGTGTCTGAGTTGATAGCCCCTATAAGGACAGTGAGACTAACAAGGGACAGAAAAAAAGATGGTGAAACAATGGAAAGGCTTCTCAGAGAAGGGGATTTGGTGGTGTGTCCTGAAGGAACAACTTGTAGGGAACCATATTTACTGAGGTTCAGCTCATTGTTTGCAGAATTGGCTGATGAGATTGTGCCTGTGGCTATCAATACTCATGTGAGCATGTTCTATGGGACCACAGCAAGCGGGTTGAAGTGCTTGGACCCTATTTTCTTTCTCATGAATCCAAGGCCAAGCTGTTACATTGAAGTTCTTGGAAAAGTTCCCAAAGAACTTACATGTGCTGGAGGAAGATCAAGCTGTGAAGTGGCAAACTACATACAGAAACAGTTAGCTGATGCTTTGGGATTTGAGTGCACAACACTCACAAGAAAGGACAAGTACATGATGCTTGCAGGGAATGAAGGGATTGTCAAACAAGACAAGTGGACAACAAAATGCTAGTGACATAATCTTCTCAGATTTCATCTTGTACACTCTTTTCTCTTTGTTGCTTTATTTATGTTTATGTTTTGGTTGGATATGACATTTATGATTGTGATATATGATACCATCATTTAAAAGTAAATAAGTCTTACAAAGCTTATAGCAGATTGCAAGTACAACACAAGTACCAACATTATTATCACCTAACAAAATAATAAACACACCATTATATTAATTGCTGTTAAACATTTGAAGTTTAAATTAGTTATAGTACTCAATACTTCAATATTTATTTAAGGATGTGATTGCTTTGGAGGAGAAGATGACACTTGGACTACCAAATTTTTATTTTAAAAAATGCACTTTTTAACAAAATATTATTACTGGGTAAATGAAACAAAATATTAAACAATCAGAACTAGTGTTAAACAGACTAAAAGTTTGAAAATCACTTCCAACTAAAAGTAACTAAGAATTTTGGTAATATGATGAAGAAGTGTTTATCAAATACAAGAACTAAGAATTTAGTTTGGGTAAGCTACTTTTTTAGTATTTGGAAAACTGCTAACTAACCTAACAAAACTAACTTTTCTTGAAGACTTTCAATACGAAACAGAGTTGTTGTTCCGACGGCATGGGTCAACCCGAATCAATGTTGTCGTGGTCAAGAGTTAAGATTGTACTTGAATTAAAGTATTTTACAAAATCCACAAAAAAAAATTATAATACATTTGTAAACTTTGATAGTGACATTTTTTTTAATAAAACTAAAATATAATTATGTATTTTTTTTTGTATAAAACTATTATAAGAAGGAAATTCCTTACCAGTGTTTAATGTCTAGTTACCCATCTAAATTTTAAGAGTTTTGGTACAATGTTTTTTTTTACAACAATTTTTTTTAACTTTAAATTTAAACTTATTACATATTAAAAAAAACTAAGTTATCTTTAAATGCATGTATTTGTCATAGAATAGTATTAACCATATATACCTATAACTAATACAGTCACTTTGCAGATTTTGTTTCTAAGCTAAATTTTTTTAGATCCTATTTAGATTAATAGTATTAAAAATATGGATTAAATGAATTATTTTATATTTTGAAAAGTCAAATATCAACATTACGTGATTGGAAAACTTCAATTAATAATTTTGCATTTTAAAAAAATTAATTTGATAAGTCATATACCCGCCTACGAATTTTTTACTAAGGTGATAATAGTTTTAAACACAATCTTACATATATATCAAATTGTATACATTCGTTAAGAATTGAAAATAAATAAAATTGTTAAATCTTTAAACTTCAATCCATATAGCTGATTTTTTAACTCTTTGTATTACGAAATAGAACAGAGATGAATAAAAGAGAACAAAAGAGTAGAAGAAAGGTAAAAAATATGAGAATGAATATATATATTTTATTATTATTGAAATCAAAACAAATGGTTATATATACAAGTAGTACACTCTCATTCTAGGTTTAACTAAAGATAAAAAAAATGTTTGTATTTTAAAAACTTTGATATTTTTTCCTTTATAATAAAGCTAATGATAAATTTATAATTTCATAATATTAGCTGAAGATTACATGTCAACTATATAATATATACTTGAAATAATTTCTCCCTTAATTTTATGATAATGAAGTTTAAACTTATTTTTCAATATAGTAACAAAATATCCATTCCATACTTAAAATATATATACTTAACCTGAGAAGGTTGTTTTGGACATCCTACATACCAATTTACAAAATATATAAGTGGAAACAATATTTATCTTAAAAGTATTTTTGTAAAAAATAAATAAATTTAAGTCAACTCTTAATATTATTACTTATGTCTCAAGTAGATTAAAATATATATTTTATTTTTTCCTGGAAACTATTGTTCAAATTGAATAACCCTTTGTCATCAAAGATAATTAAAAACATCTTTGATTAAAAACAACAATTTTTTTCCCCTATATTTTGTTAAAACAGTAAAATATTTATTTTGAGAGAGGTAAAATTTAATTTCGAAATATAAAAGAAAGGGACAATAAAATTATTTGGCGGCAAAAAAAGTGAGGCCCAACTGATAATTCTGAAGTCCACTCCATTTTAAAACAATTGCTATTTAAATTTAGCCAGGACGTGAATTATCACACACAGTGAATATTTATAATAACTATTTTTAAATTTACGACAGTGATAATAAATACATTTAACTTAGCTTCTTATACTTATTTACACTCTAAAACATGATTTAATTTAAAAAAAAATCCTCTGCAAATGACAGATGGTGATTGACATGTGTTTCTAGAAGGTGGTGGAGGTCATTACTGGTGAAGGTAAAGAGGGTTGTTGGTTGTTTTGTGTAGTGACTGAAAAAAGTTAACCACTGCAGTGGTTGGAATATGGCATGACACTGTTTATCCTCTTCCTTCTCTGCATGCAGTTTAATATGTGTGGGAATTTACCAAACTCATCATCCACCAAATCAATTTCAATTATTGTCATGGCTACAAAAGTTGTATGCCAGAAACGCAATGAGTATGGGGACCTATGCCTTGTAGGATATCAGTACATGGCATGTGAACCAATCACACCCTCCACTATACACACTCTTTTGTAATGCTAACATTCATCTCAATCACCGAGTTAGATTTAAATCCATCTGTGTACAACTATAGGGTAAAGTTGTGTAAAAACAATGCTATTGAAGTTGTCCAAAATTTTCTATCCTAGTGATATAATATATAGGTAATCATTACTCTTTGCTTTTCAAGTTTCTAATTTATGTGTAAAGTAAAACATACCAGAAAACATGTTTGTCTTTGACTCTGTCACTGTATATGTTAAACTTTTGAGTTTTAGACAGCAAAACTGATTCTGATCTATATGATTAAACAGATAATGCAACTTCAAAGCTATGTTATTTTCTTAAAAGTTCTAACAATTCAACAGAGAAATGTGAACAACACAGAAAACTAAATAAAAAAGTATGTACAGTAATGTATGTCTCTACAACTGTCCATCATCTTAATTTGCCTTTTCTCTGTACCATGTTTTTCTACCATTTATGTGCTGTTGATGGTCATGCGGCTACTATTTGCTTTTTGTGTTTCCAAAAAAGCCTGTAAAAGGGCAAAATTTGTTTGCTCAGAGCAGTACATCCAACTCTCAACCATTTTAGAGATAATTTATTTCCAAAGATGAAATTATCCACAGAATGACACAAAAATCTGCAAAGCTATTTAATGTGTCAGGTGATGCAGCAGAGGGAGAGGGGTTTGTGGGCACTGGCACTGAACCAAAAACGTTTGCACCGTTTGAGTTTGTTGTGTTCAACACTGATGTACTAGTACTGCAGTTTTAGACACCGAGTTAGTAGCTATATGATAATATTTTCTCTTCCAATTGCTGCAACATAATAACAAAATGAAACCATATATCTGCAGACTATAGAAAACAAAATAAATGAAAGTATGTATAATTATATATGGGCAAGGAAGGGCCACCTAGTGAATGGATATTGGCATGCCCCAGTACCTGCAAAACAAGTAAATGCATTCATCAAATGTTCTCAACAACCAAATATTGCTGAGGTTTATAGCGTGTTGTGCGCTGGAAACAAAACAAAAATATACATCAAATTTAAATGTACATGATTTGTGCAGTAGTAGATGAAGGTGTTGAAAGTTGGACATGTGAGAGGTGGGAGTGATTATTACAAATTTATAATAGGCTAAATATGACCTAAAATAATCATTTTTCCTAAACAATGAGTTCATGTATTTTGTCCAAAGCATGATGTTACTTCATTTTGAATTCACAATTATCAGTATTCTACCGGTTGTGATAAACAGCAATAGTTAGATATTTGTGACAGTACATAAAGGATGCTTTGAAGATGCTGCTTCCAAAAAAGTTGAAAAAAAGTTTGACTTTTGCATCACTCAAATGGTTTTAGCTCATGCATCCCCAACCCCAACTCACAGTCTACAGTCCATTCAAATCATGAACAGGGATGTGTCTGATTACCAACCCAGGTGACCCTACAATCCTACATGTCTGTGAATCAATTATGCAAACACTTCTACTACTAATTTTCTGCTCTCCTTTTCTTTTATAATACTATCATTTACTAGTAAAGTTCACCTTTTAATGTTGAGCTTCAATTACAATTTTTTTTCCGACTTTTTCACAAATTATTTTTTATACACAATTAATATGTATTGTTTCATACAAATTTCTAGTGTGACATGGTATAATATATTAAAGTGGAACTTTATCAGTGTTATCTCAACTTTTAGGCGTTACCTAAATTTTACAATTAAAATAATAAGGTTAAATTTGTGAACCTTTTTACAAATATGGCAAAGCTGAAAAAAAGGAAATAAAATATATTTAAGGCTAATTTTTATTTCAATTTTTAATTTACCCAACAATTTGACGACTTGTTTTAAAATTAAAATGCCTGTAACATGGTTGAAAAAATTACAAGGAGAGTCATAGCAGCAAAAGCCTTACTTGGGTTAGTGCTAATGATGACAGCAGTTCCACCAAAATTGCAGCTATTTGGGACAGGATTCTTTTGATAGTACTTATTGAAGGCATAAGAAGCATGATCTCTGATGGAATTTGGGTTGTAGCAGCTTCCACCAGGTTGAATTGCTGAGCAATCAGCACCACCATAGCCACAGGCATAGTCCAATGCAACTTGCAAGGTAGTTTGTGAGGCAGTTGGGCCAGCAATACACCAGCTTGCACCTGAAGACAATGGGGAATTCATGGTGGTGGGAGTGGTAAAAGGGAATGTGGAGGCTGGAGAGAGAGTGTCTGGATTGGAATTGGGATTGAGGAATGGGGATGTTGAATTGGTGGGGGTGGTGGGAATTAAGTTGGGAATGGTTGGAATGGGAGTGGTAATATCCCTTTGGACTGTAGAAATTGACTCAGTTAATTGTTGTTTCCCTTGGTCATGTCCTAGTACATTCACATGTCCAGTTACTTCCTTCACTGTCCTACTTGAACCTGTGTTTGAAATGACAATGGAGTTACTTTTGTTCTGTCCTACTTTGTCTAAAGCATGTGAAGAATCAAATATAGATATGAAATCAGTTTAAGCCTTTTCTGTTTCAGTTTCAAAAAGGGTAAAAAAAAGTATAGCTGTATTCAAATTTTGCCTACAAGAATATTGCATTTATTTATCCTGTATGCAAAACAAAATCTGTTATGCTATTCATTAGAAAAGTTGTGAAAATTTTGATTCAAACAGTCTAGTGGTTATATTTAGGACCTTAAATCTCTCTATTATTTCAAAAGGCAACCACTTGAAATAGGGCATGTAGATGGCAGTTAAGGACAGGTAGGGTATCCTATGTAGAGAGAGACATAGAAGTCAAAGCAGTTGGGCCCTTTGTATCTTTCCAAGAAACGGTGAAACGGGAGAAAGGTTGGATGCAACTGTCCTATGTGAAACCCCAGAAAAATAAGCAAGAAAAGGACTTGTTTAAATTTTTCTATGGTGTGCGTGCTCTATAATTGCTGGAACAAGTATTTAATGGAATAATACAAGAGACAATATTTTGATCCAGGGAAATTATTATCCATAAAAAAGTTGAAAACTAAATTGGGAAACTATATTCCAACAGAAAGAAGCCAGGATGGAGTAACCAAGGAAAAAAAGTGATTTGCACCAAATCAGTGAACATGTATATCCTTACTGATACTAGTTGAACTGAAAAACTAGAAGAGAATAAAGCAATTGAAATGTCAAACTTGAGAGAAGGCAAAGCGTTTTGTGGTTTCAGAATTCAAAAAATGTTCAAGGGGTCCAAAAGAATATCAGTTAAAGAGAAAAACACAGAATATGTGCAAAAGATAAAGAATAAGCAATTGAAAAACAGAATGAAAATGAGAGGCAAAGACAGTGAGAATTAAGAAACAGTATCTTAAACCAGAAGCAACTGAGCTACATTTTCGAATAGTAGAGCTAAAACCAAAATGAGAGAGAAGATAAAAGAACTATAGAACGAACCAGAGAAAGGGGATTACCTGAACAGAGGAATAGACACACTAGGAGAGATATAGCAAAGTAAAACACACTCCTTTCCATGTTTGATTTTACTATTCAGCTTCTTCTTTAGCACCTGCTCATCAATGTAGTTTTCCGGTTACAGTAGTTGTTCCTTCGAATCAATGAAGAGAAAGGAAGATATGATGAAAGGTGGTGAATGGTCTATAGAAGAAAAAAAGGGAAGATGTTTGTTCTGTGGGCTAATCATGCAACTAAAAGTATATATACTAGTGGTGAAAGAGTATGTGTGGTTGTTAGAGACAAAGGAGAGGATTTAAGAAATAACAGATGGGGTGTGGTGAGTGAGAGTGTTGGAGGGTTCAAGCCAAGAGAAGAAGCAAAAAGATGGGGAAGAAGATTATTACTGCCATTTGATTGTACTGTCAGCTTTTTTTTCATAATTTTGTGCTTTAACTGATTACATATTTGTTGTAAAGAAGGGTAGCCATGATGTTGCAGTCCAACCAATGTCCCATGTTTGTCCATCACCCCAAAAGTCTAACTTTCTTTAAGTGAAAACTAATTGTGTCCGAGTCACTGAATTCCCACTCTAAATTACTTGCATCATGTCAAGATTATTTGGAATATTTGCTAATTTTAGCATTTATTGTTACTTCATTCCATTACAGATTGTGTAATAAATTTTGTTCAGACATAAAGCTGCTATAAAAAAACACTACTTTACTAGAGTGTCAAAGAAAAATCTAATTTTTTAATATATCATTTTGATAGGCTAAAAGAGAAACAAAAGAGGAAGAGAGGAATAGATACTGAATTTATCACAACTAGTATAAACATCCAAAAGCCTCACACAAGTAATATAAGGCTCTGATGCATACTTTTGTAGAAAAGTGATATATTGGCAATTTATATCAATCTACAATCCCAATTTTTTCTAAAATTTCAATTTTTATATGAAATCGATAAAAATATCTTATATTATAAATCACAAATTGTATACTGAAATATTACTTTTGTATGAGATTATAATATGGAGAAGTTTATAGGCGTTCATGTGGGTGTGGACCATGTGATAATCAGCAAGTGGATAGACACCAATATGATTTGACACAATGGCCTAAAGTTACCATGGAGAAAGCCCTACGCCGCCAGAGTTTTTGTTCACACAGCATCGCCAACCAGAGTTTGTTAAGCTACTTTAACACAAATTGTGGCATTAAATTGAGTTGCACTGTTAAAGTTAGTTGAAGTGACATGAACAACATATGTTTAACCTGCACAACTCTGTTAGAATATAGAGTGAAACCTTTCTAACAGTTAGTTACTTGTGTATTTGGTTGTACAATGTTCTTACTCAATAATCAAGACGCTTGTTTAATGTTGTTTCAAATCAAATTTTCACGAAAGATTAGATATGTTTTCAACTCTTGTATACAAGAAAATATTGGTTTTAGTTTCTAATATATAAATTGTTTCTTTTTTCTTTCATTTAAGGAAAGATAGTATATATAGTCTTGATTTTTATAAATAAGCATAAAAAGTGACACTTTTTTTTATAATTTAAATGAAACACTTTGTTATGAATCTTGATAAAATTTGCGTACATATACTATGATGGAGTCCTCTCAGATATTTCTCATGTTCTTCTGACACGGTGTCTCAGTAACGGTAATATTAGAATGTCTTAGCATTTTTTTTCTCAATTTTTATTATAATTGATACATTTTGATGGTTAATTATGACTAGTTAAATACATAATCTTTTTTGTAGAAATTAAGTTGTGTACTGATAAACATTGGTCCGTGAGGATTCCTTGTGGTCGTCGTCGTCGTCATCATCATCTTCTGTTTCACAGTTTGGTGACCACACAATGCCAATTCTCTGTTCTGCACTTCCTCCATCATCATCACCCTCCATAGCAAACTTCATCTCTGACCACCCATGCCTTACCATGCTCCAAAACCAATGCACCAACATGAAAGACCTCCAAAAGATTCATCCCCACATCATCAAAACTGGCCTTGCTCTTGACCACATTGCCGCTAGCCGTGTTCTCACTTTCTGTGCCTCTTCATCTGGGGACATCAACTATGCTTACTTGGTCTTCACCGGGATTCCAAACCCAAATCTTTATTGTTGGAACACAATCATCAGAGGCTTCTCTCGGAGCTCAACCCCTCAGTTTGCAATTTCTCTTTTTGTTGATATGTTGTATTCTGCTGTTGAGCCCCAACGGCTCACTTACCCTTCTGTTTTCAAGGCTTATGCTCAATTGGGTGCTGGCCATGATGGAGCTCAGCTTCATGGGAGGGTTGTAAAATTGGGTCTTGAAAAAGACCAGTTTATTAGTAATACCATCTTGTACATGTATGCTAATAGTGGGCTAATGAGTGAGGCTAGAAGAGTGTTTGATGAACCATTGGAACTTGATGTGGTAGCTTGCAATTCAATGATTATGGGGCTTGCTAAGTGTGGGGAAGTTGATAAATCTAGGCGGCTGTTTGATAACATGCCCACAAGAACTGCAGTTTCTTGGAATTCTATGATTAGTGGATATGTTAGGAATGGGAGGCTAACGGAGGGATTGGAGCTTTTTCGCAAGATGCAGGAAGAAGGGGTTGAGCCTAGTGAATTTACAATGGTGAGCTTGTTAAGTGCTTGTGCCCATTTAGGAGCACTTCAACATGGGGAATGGGTTCATGATTATATAAAAAGGGGTAATTTTAAGTTGAATGTCATTGTTCTCACGGCAATAATTGACATGTATTGCAAGTGTGGATCTATTGAAAAGGCTGTTGAAGTGTTTGCGGCATCACCCACAAGAGGATTACCATGTTGGAACTCCATCATAATAGGACTAGCCTTGAATGGTCACGAGAGAGAAGCAATTGAGTACTTCTCTAAGCTTGAATCCTCAAATATAAAGCCAGACTGTGTAAGTTTCATTGGTGTTTTAACTGCTTGCAAATATTTAGGAGCAGTAAGAGAAGCAAGGGACTATTTTGCCCTCATGATGGATAAGTATGAGATTGAGCCATCAATAAAACACTACACTTGCTTGGTTGAAGTGCTAGGTCACGCTGCGCTCCTTGAAGAAGCAGAAGAAGTAATAAAGGGTATGTCCATAGAGGCAGATTTTATCATATGGGGATCTTTGCTCTCATCTTGTAGGAAGCATGGGAATGTAGAAATTGCAAAAAGAGCTGCACAAAGAGTTTTTGAGTTAAATCCGAGGGAAGCCAGTGGCTATTTACTTATGTCCAATGTTCAGGCTGCATCCAACCAATTTGAAGAGGCTTTGGAGCACAGAATTTTTATGAAGGAAAGATTGGTAGAGAAGGAACCAGGATGCAGTTCAATAGAACTACATGGAGAGGTTCATGAGTTCTTGGCAGGGGGGAGGCTACACCCTAAAGATCGAGAAATTTACTCTTTACTGAATGACTGACTCCGGTTTTGCACTTCAAGATTGAACATCTCCAAAGTGATGAAATTGTGAAATTTAAAAGCCTAGCTGTGTGTAAGGAAATAGCTTTGATACAGAGAAGAGTTACAATACAATATATGAGGATCTCACAATCCAACCGAATATCCAATTTGCTTGTCTATACCCTGGGATTTATAGTTTGATCAGGGGAAAAAGTGCCTATATTTTGATTATTGTTATTCTATGCCTTCCCAAAATTATTCCAGTCATGTTTTGGTAATTTAATTAGAATACTGGTTTATTTTTTTTATCAGCAATTAGAATACTGGTGTCTGTTAATACTTGTACAAATTTGAATCTAGGTCTGTCTGTAGCGCTGACCTAAGCATAAGTTGATCCAAATCCTTATTTTAGGTTTCCAGAAAAAAAAGAAAGTTATTCAGTGTTAATGCTTGTTCAACTTTTACTGTTAGGTGGTTTAGTCTAGTGGCACCTAAAGTATACAAGTCTAGCAGGTTAGGTTCACACCCCATCACCAATGAAAAACTTGTGTGGTTCATGCATGTTTTGCTTTGAAGTTGTGACACCAAATTCAGCAGTAAATAGTATTAACTCTGAAAAGTAGATCTTATTATATTGAAAATCATAACACTCATTGATTTGCTAAAATAATTGTTAATACAGTAGAATAAGCATGAAGAATTAAGCATATCATCTTGTTTAGCAGCGTCAACCTTAGAAGACCCCTTGCTTGTACAAGAACCTGGAGACATAATAGCTACACTAAACTGCATTGTATGGATGTAAGACAACAACTAACCAAGAGTGAGCTAAGTTTCATGTTTTTGACAAGTTCCGCCCTGGTGCCCAGGAGTATATCTCCGGGGGCATTGTACCATTCATGAGCAGGTTCTGTGGCATTGCATACAAGTCAGAGATATCAAGATGGTGGGTGCGTCCATTTTGGTAATGCTGATTCTGCATTGCAGCAGCAAGTTCATCATCTTCCAAAGGCAGACGATCGAAAGTAGCATGCATGAATGATGCAGCCATGATTACAAGAGGGCCCGAAGCAATCAAAGCACCAACCACTGCACCTCCCACAACTTGCCCTTGAGCACCAGCCAAGTAAATTGTGAGGCCTGTGATCCCTGGAGGGGCTGGTGGGGGAAGGATTGACCCCAGCAGTGACAGAATCTCAAACCTACCATGAAGGGTCACAATGGCACCAGATGAGCCTGGCTGGCGCAGTGTTACATTTGTTACACACCCTGTCCCATTGAGTATGTAAAGGCCACGTTGCTTTCTCCTTGCAAAGTTCAACAAACTTTCATTCACATCACACCCTGAACTCACTTCCATGGCATGAGCCTTCAGTGCATTAGCACTATCTCTGGTCACAATTATGGGTGGCTTAGGCTTGTTTTTGGACCCTGCTGGCCTTCCACGTGGCCTCCTTAAGGTGTCCCCCTCTGCTGCAGAAGAAACAGGTGAAACTGCTTTTGGGACTTTGGGAGTTATTATAGTAACATCAATGCTAGACATGTTTGAGTTCTCCTTCTCTTGTTCTTGCTTTCTATCCATTTCACCAAACAGATCACTCTTTGAGGCAAATGTTGTGCAACAAACAGGAAATCGCTCTCTTCTGCTTCATACAAAAGCTTAAGTAGTTGAATTATGAGAATAAATTTTATAGGACCCCAAAAGAATGATTGTTTTTTAGGATGGAGTTAAGTAATACCAACCAACCAAAAATTGTTGTTTTATGCATCACTCTGCCTAATTCTGACTAACTTGGCTCATGTCAATTGCCTTCCCTAACAGATATCTCATGCCATATAATTATTACACTCTACTTCCCAATCCCACCCACCCACATCCCTCTGCTTTTTCTTCTTCAAACTCTCTGCACTTTTTCTATGTTAAGTACCACAACACTACAATCATATATCCCTACCATTGCATTGGATAGTTATAAGTTGTAAGATTAGTTTATAAGATTACAACTTTTGATAAGATTATTAGTTCAGGTAACTTGTAAATATAAAATAACAACCAAACTATTTAAATAATAGTTTATATCAAACATAGTTGTTAGATGCAAAGTGTTATTTTGAAAGAAGATTTTGTATTTTGATTTTCTACTAGCCAAATTCGGTAAGAACGAGTGTCATTGTTTTGTTTTGAATGTAGAATCCTATAATATAGAGAAAGATAAAATGTGGAAAGAAATGGAGTGTTTAAATGTGTGGATTTTTTTAAAGTGACTTTTCAAAAAAAATATAATTAAATTCTTTCACCACATTAACCATAATGCTGACAACCTTATTTATTTTCTTCACATGATCATCGGTCTACCACGTTAGCATTCAATTAATGAAGCTAAACTATTTACGATAAAATATGTAGAAGTTTAAAATTTGAAAGTGTAATATGAAAAAAAATACTTGAATAACAAATTTTAATAAAATCAAGTAAGATGAGAAATTCTCAAAAAAATGAGACTAAGAACAATTTAAATAATTTTTTTAATTTTCTAATAAATTTTTTTAAGAATAAAATTATAATAAAATTTGTAAATTCTTGCTTAATCAGAGTTTTCAATTGGTGAATTTAATTGAAGATTCTTTTAAAGGTGAACTTATTAACAGAAGCTTACCTACTAAGAGAGTTTTATGTAGAAAAACTTTATAGAATCTTTTGTAGGTAAATATTCATTTAATTTTCAGTACTTTAGTCTAAACTCACCATTAAATAGCTCACAAGTTCATAAAGGGAAGTTTTACTTATTTTTCTTCAGACCTTTTCAACCAAGCTACTCCTTCTATTAAGAATGTAACATGATATTTTTTTATTTCCGATATAAAATTTAAATAACTTTAAAGAATATGTTTTAATTATATTTCGTATTTAATTATATTTCATTTAGATTTAAACATTTATTTTATATTTAACATAAATAAATAAATATTTAAAAAATAAAAGTATGGAATGTTACAACCAATAATAATAGTGATAAAACTTATATATATTTGCAGCAGCATATAGTTAATGTTTATGGCAAAATAGTATAGTAGTAACTTTTGCGATTGATGTTTTTAAGAGCAAAATATATCCTTTAAATTGCCTAAATTATGCACGAGTTCAACTTAAGAAATTTTTGTGATTGATATTCATTTTTTTTAATGAACACGATATAGGGATGTAGTGGATAACACAGTAAGACCAATGTACAATAAATCTCCACCATACTTCTCTGCAATGAAGTAAAAAAGAGAGAGAAAAATAAATAAGAAATTAAAGATTATAAGAAATTGATATATATGAATAATATACTATGACTGGTGACTTAACATCATCGAGTATTAATTATATAATTATTACCTCTGTTATGCTGATATTTTGTAAGGCGTGCACACGGTTGTTATCATTGAACCTTAACACGGTTTCTCATCAAAACCAATTATGACCTTTGGATAAATTCTGAAGCAGCAGCATCTACCGGCTCTAATCGGTATCTATATCTATAATTTATAAATAATATAAATAGAGAAAAAAAAAACTAACTTTACACAAAATTTCGACTAAAAATAATAAATATCATTCAATATGTGTCCGCAGCACAGCGTGCCACGTAACTCTCATATAAGCATTACCTTTTCTTATTCTCTTCATTTCTTCTTTCACTAAACCCCACATTGTTGTAAAATCTATGGAAATATTGCAAACGAAAACAGAGTATGCGATAAAATCCTAGTTTTCAATGCTGTTGGAGAAGAAAAACAAACCGTTGCAGTGCACGTTCTATAGAGACGTTGTAGATTGATGAATACTGCGAGATCTTCTTCGTTTTTTTAGGTAATCTATTTTTCCACCCGTTTGCACTTTTAAGTTTGTGTCTTTGAGATTGGAAGGGACCTTTAGAACGTTGCAAGACTTGTTCCACGTTCTTCTTTCTATTGAGTTCCAAGACGTCTCCGGCATCACCTCCAAATCGTCGGAATAACACTCTCCCTCTCCTCTTTTCGTGGGTTTTTGAGCTTTTCTCCTTGCCTAGAAATATGAGGCACGAGAACGCTCAAACTCACTCCCTCATTACACACCTTCTCTTTTCTTCATCTTTACCATATCACTCTCCACTCTCCCGTACATTCTTCATCTCTTCCCCTCTTACTTTTATTCTTTTATTCTAAATTAATATTTTTCTGGGTTATTGGATCATTACTCTTTTAAGAGTAAGTTGCTAGTTCTGATCCTCGGACATTTTTAGGAAGTTCCTGTTGTATCATGGGGGACTTGTGCAATACACCACGGATAAGTCCTTACGAACAGTGATTACTCATGTCTCGAGAAATCAATTTTGTTCATGTTTTGAAGCCTCGTTGACTACAATCGTAAGGACTTATGGCTGACAAGACGGACAAAAACAACAACTATGCTCCGAAAACGTCAAATGTGATTTCCACAACACAACTGATCTTCGCAAAACCATTTCTGGATGTCTTGAAAATGGAAGTCTTCACCGGTCAGAATTTTTGACGTTGGTAAGAACGAGTGTCCACCCTTTTGGACATGTACAAAGTCGTTTTTGCACTTACGACTTCTAAACCAGACTCAAGCACCACTGCGAAACAAACTGATGATTGGATCCATGCAAATAAGGTATGTCATCACACTTTACTCATTGTCTAACGATCTATTTGTTGATTTTGGCTTAATCCCAAGTCCCTCATCGGTGGGTTCATTGTTTGGGAAGGAGGTTTGAGGGTTATAAATTAAACTCTCCTCCTTCACTGATATATATCCCAATTTGTAATATCTTCTCTCATAATAATAAAAGGGAGTTGTTTTTGCTGTGCTCGGAGATTAGGCTAAACAGGCCGAACTCCGTTAACAATTTTCGGGTGTGTTTTTCCTCTTTAT
>Ga0123342_1000750_pt1 | contig 52856 bp, 24 predicted proteins | sample Turbeawhitnodule_FD_89960 | JGI IMG/M metagenome (GOLD analysis project Ga0123342, IMG submission 89960) | Root nodule microbial communities of legume samples collected from Mexico - Turtle bean Mexico white nodule | ecosystem: Host-associated > Plants > Roots > Nodule | place: Mexico: Nepantla...
AAGAGTATATATATGTACATGTCAAACAGCAAAACACAGATTACAAAGAGAAAAACAAAAGCCCAAAAAATGGAAGGCCCAAAACAAAAGTGTGCAAAGGTGTGCAGTTATTAATAAAGGGTACAGTTATTTTATCAATCCTACCATTCACAAATTTCAATAAATTTTTCTCACAAATCAATTTTACTGTTTTGAATCCAAACATATTCACATTCGTACTTTCTTTTAAATTTTCACATATTTACTCGTTCCACACATCTACCAAATTCAAACATCAAAACATAAAGAAAGTAATATTTAACAGTGGTAATTGTTCTCATAATGACGTAATGCCATATGTAATGCCATGTTGTTATTGATTTATTAGAGTTGAATGTGAACTCAGTTTGGAAGCAAAGTATCAATTGACATCACCACTCAAACTTCATTTCTTTCACTTCTTTCGGAATACTATTTCCATCAGTACCACTATCTTCTGTTATCTTTCAAAAATTTCAGAGGATATTTTCTCATCCAAAAAATTTGTTTTTTATAAATTAAAATTAATTTATATACGCTAATATATATATATATATATATATATTGCACAATTTTATTCTTCACTTTACACAAACAAAGAGAATAACTGAATTTCTCTTTTACAAATACATTGTGTCGATGATGTTTGGTTGGACGTCACTACACGTGTGCATCTTCTGTCTATATATCCATGTGATAAATGCATTCATGCATTATGCTCACATAAATTTATCAAAATATTGTATGAAAAATATGTAACTAGTTGGGAAGATGTTATTACTGTTTGTACTTATAAGATAGCATTTTCCACGTTGATACATATATTTGTATTCTTTTTTTCAGTTAGTGCAGAGCTATATTAGCTAGTCTATCAGAGAGTGAGAGAGAAACAAGTTACAAAGAATAAAAAATTGCCTCCATAAATTTTTCATTTTTTATTTAAGAAATAAAATTGTCCCAATAAAAAAGTGTTTGAATAATTGAATGGTTGTTTATTCTATTATAAACAAATTATATAATATTTTAAAATATAAAAAATACATAGAAAGCAATTGTAATATATAAATTTTTGGTATTTCAACACTATAAAAAAAATTATTAAATATATAAACAAATTTTAGAGAAAAAAATGATTAGTTACTACATTGAATAAGTTAGATGCTACTTTATAAACTAAAAAATGATATTGATATCTAAAGTAGTTTCTCTTATTAATAAAAAATTATAAATTGGTATCTAATATTACAATTATTTTTTATTTATTCAAGGCACCAAATATTGGAAGTGATGCTCCATGACCAAATCAAACAAGAAGATTAAGTGGGGTAAAAAATAATCATTAAGTTTCTATGCAACATTACATGCTAGTTTGCCTAACATGAGAGCTTTGATAAAAAAAAACATATACATTCTAGTTGATTTAGGGTTTTGATTGGAATTGTTCACAAGAATTTTGTTTTGAAACTCAAGCATGTATATTGTCTTTTTTTTCCTAAATTCATATCTAATTGGAAAATGAAGAGAGAATGATTTATATATTTTTTAATTGCAAATTTTTTAATTGTCACTATTGTATTTGTAATCAAGGTAACTAGTAAAAATGCAGCTCGTATCGAGACTTACATAAATTGAGGAATAAAGTTGGTGAAACAACAACCATATGAAGAGGTAAGCAATGTTGAATATGATACTTTATACCGAAAAATGTAAAGATCCCATGCTGGAGTTCTAGAGGGATGAGTTTTGTTTGCAATGTGATTAGAGACTTGTTTTTAGAAGGACAAGACAAAATTCAAAAGTTGTTACCAAATATTGAGGATAAGGTAGTCAAGGTGAAAATATTGTAGGATAAAGTGAAATAATTGATTAACTTGTGTCTTGTAATATAGTGTTTCAACATATTTTTCAAATGTTATTTTGGTGTACTTTTAAACACATGTAAATTTTGATCATTTGAAAATGAATGAATGTATTTTATTTCTTATTATAAATTGTGTATTGTTTAATTATTTTATTAATAATTATGATATTAAATTAAATTATGAAATTAAAATAAATTAAATTATGAAAAATATGTCTAATTTTAAATATTATAATGTACTATATAACGTTAAATAACTACCACATTTATAATTAACATAAATTACATGCTTAAAAAGTTACTTTATACAATATGTTAATTGACGGGAAACTATGACGGATTGCATTAGACCGTCATGTTATTCTTTGTAACGACTAGATATAAGACTATATGCAAAACCACTACACTACACGTATATCTAACAATGTTTGTAAATAATATTATATATAAAAATAATCGTGACCACGTCATTAATTTTTTTAAGTGATGTTGGTAATAATTTTTTTTTAAATTGTTAGAATTATTTTTGTTGATTGTGTATCACTCTTATTTCTAACTCAATATTAGTTAAAGGCTATTTTTTTTATAGATGTAAACTAAATTTTCTTTCTTAATTGTTAACAAATATTTTATATTTAAATGATTTTTTATTTTTGTTTTTTTGCATTTGGTGGTGATTAAAATACTTGCGGGAAAATTAAAATTCAAAAAATTTGAATTATGTTTTCAAACATTTAGAAATGAAACAATACGTACTTTTTAATTCATTACTACTAAATATTTGTTTAAATTATAATAATAAACTATCTAAATTATATTCAATTACAAATAATTAAATATACAATTTTAAAAATAAATGACATAAAAAAATTCAACATGCATCTGCTTCTGAAATTTAATTTATATATCATTATTATATATTCAATGAGATGCTAAATTAAATCATCCTTCCACACACGACTTATCATATTTTTTGTAATTTTTTAAAACTAACCAACTTTTATAAAATGAAGAAAAAAAAATTAAACCAGATTTTGTAAATATTCCTGCTGAAGAGATTATGACGTTGGATGAGTGTGATTATTAAAAAAATGATTACGAAGCATAACATTGAATGAGAGTGGTGGTTATGGAAAAAAAAAAAAAAAAGATTCGACAAAAAGTGTTGATGATTTTCTATTTTAAGAATAAAAAAAAGTTGATGATATGATGATTCATTAGAAACCACATAAAATAGTGGTGCTTCTGGAATTTGTCTACAACAACATATATAACATTATAAATTGATCTCTTTCTTTTCTCATGATGGGACAGAACCAGCTACAATAATTCCTTCAAATTAGGCAGCTGAATATAAAACATTTTATATTAGAATTGAGGAAAACGTGCTTTTTTCCGTACACGTTTCTCATGGCTGCAAACTCAACCTTAAATTCTTCAATTTAACCTTAAAACAAAAGCAAAAATAAATAAATATGATTTGATTTGTTTAATCCAGAGATTAGTCAAAGGCTGTTTAGATCATCATCTTAACACTGTCTTATGTCTTCTCATGCACATGAATTCAAAATAAAGTTTAATTTAAATATTTATACCAATTTAAATGTTTTATAAAAATAAAGGTAGAGTTTAATTGATTGGTTTGAGCAAACCAATTAAAATTAAAATATTTCAAGAGGATTAAAATCTGTTTTACCATTAAGAGAAATAATTAATATTTATATACTGGTAATTCAAGAGGATGATTAAAAGCTTGTTGTCCTTAAACAATATTTTTTATTCGAATTTTATTAATAGAAGAAAAAGTTATTACGAAATCTCATTAAAATAGTTGATCAAGTTTTTTTTTTTAAGTATCTCATATCTATCAGCAGAAAACTTCATAAACTACAATTGGATAAATATTTAAACGAATAATTCACTCAATTTTTGCTAAATATATGATTATTGTTTTAAAAATAACCACTTTTAAATAAATGTTTGGTAAACTCGGGAGTGATTTAAAAGATCATAAAACTTTTCTTCCTAAATAGAGAAAACATGTCTTTCAACGAATACAAGGTTTAAACATTTTTGGTTTGCTATGCAAACAAATAATGTTCTTGTGAAGTTTTGGACACTAAAAGCTTTGAGCAATGAAATTGATAGTGTTTCTACAATTCTTGATCACTTTTCCTTCTTGTCTTTAACTTCAAAGATTTCTTTAAATAAGAAGTTGAGAAAATAGGCCTTGCAATCCTTTTATTTGCCCACTAAGAGACTTCATAAAAAAATTACATCTTCAAGACTTCGTTTGTTTAAGCATGAATGTAGGGACACATTAATTGCGCTTTGTGAAACGTTGAATGGTTATCTTTTCTTTAAGCAACTTACTAATACTTGACATCACTTATTAAACCTCAATCATAGAGCTTTCAAGTAAACTGAACTAAAACATAGGATCGTACAGGTTAGATAGTCTTTCCATAGTTGACATAGGGCGCACCAGAATGTGTGTTGTCATGAAATATCTTTAGTGTGTCCTTCAAGAGATGTTTGACATTGACTTGTACTTTATGAGATCTTTTTGGTATACGTGGATATGAGAACATTCTCAATAATATGGAATAAGCTCATAAAGATTTTTGTTAGATACAACATTAGCTTAAAATGTTGTGTGCATGCATATCGTCTAATGAGACCTTTACTTATCTAACAAAGCAAAAAACACTCATGTGTTATTAAGAAGTGGATTTTAAGTCTAACTCAACCTCATAAAACCGGCTTATAAGGCATGTATGAGACTATATATTTATGGGTGGTCTGATAGCAGGTGACATGATAGGCCCAACAAACTCTCGCTAGGATAGACTTGAAATGACTCTGATACCATATTAAGAAGTGAACTTTAAGTCTAGCTCAACCTCATAAAATCTACTTAAGGTGAGGTTTGCACCCACTTATATACTATTAAATGCTCTAATCTCTAGTCGATGTGGGATTTCCAACATGTGTTATATGTTTATCAGACGAAGCACATTGTGCTCACATGTTTTTTCTTTTATAAAATTGTGTCTTACAGACAAAGTTTTTTCATGAATTATGTTTTGTTATTTAGCAACATTTAATCAAACTTTAAGGGTATGTCATATCTTATTCTGCTATTACTACACTTAATCTCTTTATCTAAGTTTTTTATTACATAATAATGAGTATATACTGCATATTATGTTATTTTTCATCATGTGCACGAGTTTTATAAAACCATTATACTTTATTATGACTACGTAGCCACTTGGGAAAAATTCCTGGTAAATTAGATAATTCAGATCATGACACTTGGTAACTTGGGAAGCAAGTGACAACAACAATGTGCATGTTTGACTAACTAATAAAGATATTGGATCATAATCGGTCCTTTGTTTATTAATAAGCTTAGGATATAGTAGAATAAGACATATTTTGGTTGAGATCCTAGAACTCTTTGAGACTTTTAGGTATAACATTTTTCTATAATTTTGACTCTCATTGGGTGCATGTAAAACTATTTCTGCACCAATTAAATATTTTCTAATTATAAAGCATAAGAGGATTAGAGGTTCTAAACACACCTTGTCACGTGATAATAGTGAATTAGAGGCTCCTCTTTAGAACGAATAATGATAGTAATGAATGATCTACAACAATAGATTGAGATGGCTCACCAAAGGGTTGATGTTGTCGAACAAGCAGAAGAGGAATTGTGTAGAGAGAGCGAGGAATCCAAATTTCAAAGACTCCTTGAGAGCACAATAATTATTTCTCTAGAAAAATAAAGAACTAGAACAATTGTTGAAGGCACAAATCACTAATCATGGGAGGTCAAAAACCGAGCCTGTAATGGAGAAACATGATTTTGAACCCTTTTTTAGTAAGGTAACAAAAGATTCAATTCCAACATATTACATGGTTCCCAAATTTGAGTTTTTAATAGGGCCTCAAGGTATAATTTTTGACTTGAAACCATCTTTGAGTTAAAATACTAATTAGTGGGGTCAAATGGAGTCAATTGCAAGATGTTTGTATGAACTTTCACTGGCTCAACATTGGATTAGTCCAACAACCATCCAAATAGATCTATCTCATCTTTCTAGGATTTCTCCAAGTTGTTTAGTGGTCTACTTTGTGATAAATAAGCTTAAACCACTAGATCCTATAGACATGTTCGATATCAAACAACATGAGGTTGAACACAAAAAGAATACAGGGACCATTTTTTCTAATGTTAGGGTGAAAATCCTTTAACCAAACAAGGGAATATTCATTAACACCTTCATTAAATGGCTTCACCCAGTGCATTTGACGAGTCTCTAATTCAAAAATAAGCGAATAATACCTTAGAGGCACATCAAAGTTGAGGAGGTCATGTGATGTGATCCTAGAAAAGAAAAATTCATTTCAAGAAAAATGACAAGAAATGGAGATACAAATATATAAAAATATATTTTCAAGAGTTTAGAAATTATAGAGAATAGTATTATATCTAATAAAACTTGTGTTTTATGTTGTGATAGGTAATCTATCAATATAATTAACTAACTATTTTTATGTTTGTTGTTTTGGTACAAAATTAGGGAAATGGAGTGTTTGATCACTCCTTCCTACGCGCAAGACTTTTTATATGAAAAGAGTACATATGATCATTGTACTTAACTTTAGTAATAATAACATTGAGAGTATTTTGTGATGTGCATGTTTTTTTTTTTTTTCATAGAGTTATTACCTTGAATAATTTTCTCAAGAAGTGATCTTCCTCACATTTTCTTATCTTAAGAAGATTGACACATTTATGCATGCCAAAGTTTGAATTGGAATTTCCAAAAGTGAATCCAATTCAACCAAGATAAGATGTTGCCTTCAATTCCTCTTCTACTCTTCTTTATTCTTTCTTCTTTTATTTAATGAGGACCTTGCTTAGTCATATACTCCTCAAACTTTACCCATTAAAGAACAACTCCAAATGCCTTATAATTCACCCATTGCTACCTCAAAACATTTGAAGATACATAAATTACAAGAACCAAAATAAGAATCTTAAAGAAAAAGCCAAGAACACCACATATCTTAGCTCTTGGCTTTCCACTACAAGAAAAACGCGAATTATATACGGATTATTACATACGAATTTTGATCCGTATGTAAAATCAACATTACATACGGATTTTTTCCTTCAGTAAGCAAAGAAAATTTAACCACTACACCAAGCAAATTCTTTAGTATTATTATGATTTTTATTATACTTATTATTACTAATAATATTAATAATATTAACAATATTAATATTAATAATATGAATATAATATTAATAATATGAATATAATATTAATAATATTAATAATATTAATAATATTAATATAATATTAATTACACTAAGTTGAGGGTTAAACTTTAAGGAATTGCCAAAGGTAAAAAACCAACAATGTATTAGGAGATAAGGTTGAAGGTTTATTTTTTGGGTCCCAATTGAAAAAACTTATTTTGAAATTCCAAAATTCCACCCTATTATTGTACTTCAGTTCAAGAGGTGATTAAGAAAAAGGCAAATTTGCTATCTAGAATGAAGAGCATTAGGAACCATACAAATAATTAAACTATTTAATTGAAGCATATATTTTGGTAGAAGAGTGAAACATGTGGTTTTAGTTAAAAGCAAGAAAAGATAAAATGACATCAAGCATGATCCACAAGTTTTTTTTAGGCTTGTTTCCATGATTGTTCCTAACCTTTTTGTTGTTTTTACCTTGCCTAATCTTTGAATTAATCTCATAATTTAAAAATCCTAAGCTACGTGTGTTGCTAACACAAACACGTTTTCCACATGTAAATACAAATTTCCACCTCAAACAGTTTTTAGTAACAGATCAAAAGTATGCATGTTAAAAGTATTTTATTAATATAGCATATATATTTACTGTAAATTAAAATATTTATATAAACTAGCGGAAATATAGGCACAATTGCATCTGGGTATCCGCATTTTCCTCTTTTACCCAACTGTTACGATAATAGAAATTTAATATATATACAGAAATAATTTTGGATTAGTCAAAATTGAAAAGCAAAAAATGGAGTGCAAAGAATGATTGAAAACAGAGGTTATTTTATTTTATATGTGAGATTTGGTATGGAAATATGTGAGATTATATTTTCTCTTTTTTCCTATTGTTGCCTTAAAATAAGAAATTAAGGAAAGAGTAGAAAAGTCATATAAAAACCATACATTAATACTAATTTAAAAAATTAAAAAATAATTTTATTTTTTAAATAATTGATATGAAATGACAAAATACTTCATTGTATTAATAAAATGAGATATATTAAATAAAAGTATAATAGAAAAAAAAATTATATACACCAAAAAACGGTTATAAGGAAAATCTCTTTTATATATAGGTATAGATATTAACTTCTTTTATAATAACGGAAATTGTTTTATTCAAACATATTGAAAATAGTAGATAAAGAAAAGTGAAAGCAGAGAACCTACTTAAAAATGTGCAATTTTACAAGTAGGAGATCAAAATCTTTCTTTACACGATACCAATACTTGTTTTAAAAATATAGGAACAAAATTCTCTAACAAAAAATATAAAAAACAAGGTCATAATAATAATGAACCAACAACAATACCTGGCCAAACTAGAACTATTAACTGAAGCTTTTCAACCTCAAATTTCCCCTTCACCAGCTTGTAATCAACCTACACATACTATTGTATATTGTAAATGGTTTATAAAATATTCAAAATGGTTTTCATACAATGCAAAAATCATGTAAACTCCAACCAATGTAAAACAGAAATCACATAACAACGACATAAAAAAAAGGCCATAATTGATTATGTGGGCGGCATAATCGATTTTCCTATGAAAAATTTGAAAAGTGCCAACCATATAATTGATTATTGTTCATTGCTAATCAATTTTCTTGAGTTAGTTCATTGTTAAGTGTTCTACTTCTTCTTTGTCATGTCCGCTTAAAGGTTTTTTAGCCATGGAAGATTACCTCAATGCATACAAAAGTTGTTTTTGAACAAACCATCACGAAAGCACAAGGGTGGCCACCACCTTTGTTCACACGAACACCACCACACTGCACTTCACAACCACCAACACCAACTCAAGTTGCACTGACCAAAGAACTAAAGTGCACTTCACACACCACCACCTTAAGAAAAAATAAAAAACGAAACCAACCACAATACTAGCTCAAGCGAGAATAAAGAAGGAATCCATGAACCAAAGGTGTACCAAGGTCATTTGCATTAACGTGTTTTTAATGGCAATTTCAAATGCTGAACAACCATAGTCAAATGATTCCTCAGCAACATTTAGAAATCTTTATGCATATATGCTTTAGGAATCTTTGCAACGTTCAACCATGCACATTGATAAAAAGCGAGGACAATTTATTCTTATTCACATGTACTAGTTGTCTTTCTCCTCTTTCTCCACCTTGTCCAAACACCATGAACCTACTTCCCCCCCAATCCCCATCCTCACTTTCTCACATACCAGTAAATCCAAACGAGGTTTACTCTCCCCTTTTTTATTTGGGTGAACAATATTCATCTAGATCCAAACACAACATGAGTTTAATGTTATTACAAAAAGAATAAGTGTTCTTCTTTATAAAATGATATTTAATTTGGTACTTTTTAGAAGAAAAGAAACTAATACTTAAGTGAAATGCCAATTTGATTTTTTTTTACGAGACTAGAACTTTAGTAGTTATTTATTTTATTAGAAAAGATATTTTAGCACCCGTCACCATTTCATAACTCATCTAAGAAAAGCATGGCCAAAATATAATTTTATAATTATATAATTTAGAGTCAAACAAATAACGTGTAACTACTTGTACACCGATTATCATACTTTTAAAAGATATTAAAGTATCACACTTCTATAGTATAGGATAACTAGTAGTACATCCAAATAGAAGAATACTATATAATAGATCCCATTGTAATAATTTTAAGTTAAACTTTCATTTAGTACATGTGAATTCCTACCAACCCAGTTTTTTTTTTATCTTGAATTATTAATGAATGCACTAAATGGGTTATTTAAAAATAAATAAATTTATTCTCTCTCAATGGAGAACAAAGAAAAGAAAAAGTTTGGCATAAAAAAAATGCACATAGAGTTGGGTAAGGGCAAGAAATCACAAACACAATCAGATAACCTTTTACCAGAATAAAGCTATAGTTTTGATGTGCCAACCAATACTGAGAAGAATGGTCGGATTTTCTCTATGGTGGACATAATAAAATCCACTCTAGTCAAGGCTTCTCATATATACATATACATATACATATATATATATATATATATATACATATATATATATATATACATATATATATATATATATACATATATATATATATATATATACATATATATATATATATATCACACCAAGCATTTTCCATTTTTCAGCTTCATATCTACCACTTGGCCACATGGACCATCTTAGACTTATTCTCCTACTTTTCCTCTTCCTACCCACCTGCTTCACTTTCACGTTTCAAACTCCTTCAATCAATGAGTTTTCCAACCAAAGTTCGTCTTCTCTGAAGCAGCAGATTATCGAGCTAGCTAACAGTCCCAGCACGGTGAAATGGATGAAGAGAATAAGGAGGGAAATCCATGAACATCCAGAACTTGCGAATGAGGAGTTCAGGACAAGTGCTCTCATCAGGCGTGAACTTGACCAGTTGGGTGTTTCTTACAAGTGGCCTGTGGCTGGGACTGGTGTGGTTGCAAAACTTGGTTCTGGGTCTCCTCCTTTTGTTGCTCTCAGAGCAGACATGGATGCTTTGCCAATTCAGGTTAGTGTTGCTATTTTACAAACCATTCACAGTCTTGTGTTTTTTTGTTAAGGTCTTTGTTCTGTTTCCTCAATTTGTTGTTCCAAGCTTTTCTTCTTTGATGCCACATGGACACAAGTGATGGACATGTGTTCATGCTTATGTTTGTGGATATTAAGCTCTGGTTGGTTTTAACTATTGATTTTGTTATTTCTTTTAGTGAAAACAAAATCAGAAAAGGGTCCTAGCAAATAGTTATGTTTCCTGGGTGGACAGAAATTGTAAAAGAAAGGAAAAAGTTTAATTGTGTTTGTAATCTTCTGGACTTGGGAATTGGTCTTTGTTTGAATCTGAGGAAGCATCCTGTATTGATTTTGAAAAAGGCTTGTTGATCATGTAACTGGGAATTGTTTTCAGAAATGGAAAAAGGAAACAGTGGCAAGATAATTATTGTTGAAGTTCACTAAGTACAACCTGGGGTACTGTTTTTATAATGGAAAGTTGTGACCATAACTATAATGGGACCTGTACTGAAATTCACACCTTAATCCACCATCAATGTTCTAATAATGGGTGAAATCAGTTAATTTCCTTTCACAACTTCTACAGGATTTTTTGTATCATTATATTACTCCTCTCACACTACCTTCTTTTACTCAGATTTCTAATCTCTTATTTATTTATATTGCAAACCACCCATTTGTGACTAAATGAGATAAATGAATTTGATCATTTTATATTAGTATATCCAGTTGAAATACTGTACATTTGTACTAAGCCGAGAATAGGGACACAACATTCTTTACCAATGCTATCTTCTAGGACAAATTTGGCAAGTAATTGATGGTTAGTTTGACATATGTGCCTGGCAACAGGAAAGGGTCGAATGGGATCATAAGAGCAAAGTGGATGGAAAAATGCATGCTTGTGCACACGATGCACATGTTGCCATGCTACTTGGAGCTGCAAAGATACTGCAAGAAATGAAAGACGTGTTACAGGTAAAGTGTAATTGGAGGATGAACATTAGGAATTTAGGATATATCATCCATCTTTCTTCCTTTGAAAACTTTTAACTTCACATGCAGACTACTGTTGTTCTAATCTTCCAACCAGCTGAGGAAAGAGGCACAGGGGCAAAAGAAATGGTCCGAGAAAAGGTGCTTGAAGATGTTGGGGCTATTCTTGGGTTGCACTTGGGGTCAGAGTATCAAACGGGTGTTGTTGCATCACGGCCAGGAGAATTTTTAGCTGGATGTGGAGGCTTCAAAGCAAAGATCAGTGGAAAAGGGGGTTTAGCAGGCGTTCCCCAGCATTGTTATGATCCAGTTTTGGCTGCTTCAACATCAGTTATTAGCTTGCAAAACATTGTTTCGAGGGAGGTTGATCCTTTGGATTCTCAGGTGGAGTGAAATTCTCAAATTCAGTAGTATAAAAACATTGCAAGATGAAACTTGGCGCATTAATTAGTATGTACAACTGATTCTCTTCGTGACTTATTAGTTCTACAAAACTTTATACAGAGATCTTAGTTTGGCAGGTGCTTTCTGTGGCCATGATCAATGCAGGGTATGCTCACGACATCATCCCTGATTCAGCTACATTTGGAGGTACTTATAGAGCATTCAGCAAAAAGAGCTTCTATGGACTCAGGAAAAGGATAGAAGAGGTAAATATCTGGTTATGTCCATTCCATATTGTTTTATCAAAATGTTGTGAACTAATTTCCAGCATGACAACGAAATACTGGTTAACATGATTTTAGATCAAAGTCATATGTTTGATTTCACGTGATTACAGATCCAGAATTGATTTTTAGATGAAACAACTTTCAGTAGATATTATGTAGGATGAAGAATTGTATACTTGGTTTTCCTAAGAACTTGCATTTAGAATAACATAAATCACAGGACTTGTCAATTTTAAGGATAATCTTAAAGGGGTCACCCAATGCACCTTACTTTGTTCCAGGACTTGCACTCTAGATATAAGGTCACTAAGAAGAAAAAACTAAAGATAGAAAGAGATTTGTCTAAGTGGATTTGTAACCTCTTTTGGGCAGGTTATCAAAGGGCAGGCAGAAGTACATAGGTGTTTTGCTGAGGTTGAGTTCTTAGGTAATGAACAGCCCACAATCCCTCCAACCACAAATGATGTAAGAATATACCAACTAGCACACCAAGTCTCTAGTAAGATTGTTGGAGAAGATAAAGTAAAATTAGCTCCCCTCTTCACTGGGAGTGAAGATTTTGCATTTTACTTGGAAAAAGTACCTGGCACATTCATTCTTCTGGGTACACGAAATGAGAAGAGTGGATCCATATATCCTGCTCATAGTCCTTACTTTTTCATTGACGAAGATGTGCTTCCTATTGGTGCTGCAATACATGCAGCATTTGCTCTTTCATACCATTCTTATTCAACAAACTCATACTCTTTGTAATTCAACAAATTCTTTGGCACAACTAGCTGTCAGGGAAGATTTTTTTCTTCTTCTTAATGCATATTCAATTTGCTTTACCCTTCTGCTGTCACAAATACTCTGCCACTTCTGCAACAACAAAAACCACTACTGAAATGCTAATATTTTCAGTGTTTTATACTCCTTTACCATTTCATAAAATTAATCCATACAAATTAAACTTCTATCATTAAAATTAGTTTTTTGTATTTTTACCATTTTAAAAATACATCAATCAAGACTTTCTTGCACATAAAAGTAAACTCTTAGAGATTGTCCAAAGTTTCTGCATCATTTGAATGGTTTGAGATGGTTTGGGAGTCAGAAGTGGTCTCAACGTGTCGTTTCAAACATGTGAATAGTTTACTTTCTTTCCATCATTAATTCATTATCAACTATCAAATGTGTGACCAAGAAGCAGATTCCTCAGTTTATAGATAGTTCAATAATAGCTATAGGATAAAGTTTTGTATGGTACGAGAAATGAAAGTGGGCACAATTTTGTTCAAATTAACCCTACCAACATTGGACATTGGAGCTAATCAATGTCCTTTAGGTATGAAACTGGTGAAACAATAAAAGGAGTGCACAGAAGGCAGTTGCACGGTGCAGTGGTTATGTTGGTCCTGTCTAGGGGCCTGACATCATGCTAGGCATGCTCCACTCGTCACTTTCATTCGTATTGAAGCAGAACAACCACAATCCAAACAAAACAAGCTACTAACATGGTGAATTTGATTTTTAAGTCACATCTACCCACTCCTAACTACTCTATCCTTCTCAACCCAAGATGAAATTATGCTTCTATTTAGGTTAAATAAGATCTTTTGATTTTTAAAATTAAACCAACCTTAACAAAACATTGTAGGGTTTGAATAAAGTTTGCACTCACTTAGACATGAAACTCATAAGAGAACTTTTTAAAGTTAATTCAATATGTACATTATATGGTCAAAAATCATTCTTATACGATATGTCGATAACAATGGTTCTGAAATTTGAGTAAAATCTAGCTTCAACTAATCATTCTCATACCATATGTCGATAACAATGGTTTGAAATCATTCTCATACGATATGCCGATAACAATGGTTCTGAAATTTGAGTAAAATCTAGCTTCAACTAATCATTCTCATACCATATGTCGATAACAATGGTTTGAAATCATTCTCATATGATATGCCGATAACAATGGTTATGAAATTTGAGTAAAATCTAGTTTCAACTAATCATTCTCATACCATATGTCGATAACAATGGCTTGAAATCATTCTCATACAATATGCCGATATCAATGGTTCTGAAATTTGAGTAAAATCTAGCTTCAACTAATCATTCTCACACTATATATCGATAACAATGGTTCTGAAATTTGAGTAAAATCTAGCTTCAACTAATCATTCTCATACCATATGTAGATAACAACAATTTGAAATCATTCTCATACGATATGCCGATAACAATGGTTTTGAAATTTGAGTAAAATCTAGCTTCAACTAATCATTCTCATACCATATGTCGATAACAATGGTTTGAAATCATTCTCATACCATATGCCGATAACAATAGCTTCACGTAGTTGAAGTGAACTTGGAAAGACAATCGAACCCATATAGGAAATATAATGCAACAAATAATTAAGAACAAGACTAATCCCTAACTAGAACATGCTAAACCATTTGTACCATCTATTAATATTTGGTTAATCACTCCATTCTTACCAATCCAAACTCATCCGTGCAAAGGCCCAATACAACTATATAAATAGGTTGACGTAAGACAGGTAAAAGGTAGGTTTTAATAGCATTTATCGTTCTCAACCACCTAAAGAACTGACTTGGGCCACAAAGCACTTTTTGCATGTATACCCTCACCATCCCGGATCTAACACATCCACTAGTGAGCATTACGAGGAGTACATCCCAAAGCGAACGAAAAGCAATTGTGGGATAATTGAGAGGAAACCTTCTCAGCTTACGCAAGGAATATAGGTCTCAAGCAAGATGCTGAAGAAATTTTTTGTATCAACAAGGAATATGACAAACGAAGTTGTGTTATTCACATGTTCCCCACATCTTTGAAGGGGGGCGCTAGGTTGGTTCACATGACTTCCCACCCCCCTCTCGATTGACTCTTTCGACATGTTGGTGGCTAAGTTCAGGACACAGTTTGTAATGAGTCAACCACACCATTTGATATTCACCGCTTTGGTAAACATTCGACAAGAGAAAGGATGATGGTGTTGCCTTCATGACCGATTGGTTTCCTTGGACTTTTGATGGAGTTTGTGGAAGCTCAATGGAAGGAGTGGAACAAGGAGGGCTCCAATGGAGCTATGGTTTCCTTGAAGGTACATGAAAGTTAGGGAGAGTGATTGGTTGGGCCATATCACTTGGAGAGGTGAAGAAGAAGATCAAGGTGTCTATCCTAGAGAAGTCTAGACAAGGGAGTGAGAAAGCTTGCAAACTTGGGCACCAATTCACTCATATATTGATCTTATAAAATGAGAGCCAAGCATATCAATTTATAGGAGAGAAGGCTGAAAAGTTTTGGACCCAAAATTTGAAAATTCAAAATAAAACTCTCCAATGAGAAGGTGCCATGTGAATGCTTCCATGTTTAGCTCACACCTTCCATGTTAATTCCTCTCCACTCTTAAGTTGCCATGTGGACGTCCATGTGCTCCATGCCAATGTAATTTTCGTCATCTAATATATCCTATATGTTTTAGGGTTACGTTGAGCTTAAAGAAGCTCAATTGTTACCCTAACTAGACTATTTTATTATTGACCCAAATACAAGTCCAAAATCTTATGCTACTTGGCCTAAATATTTGGTCCAATTATTTTATGCTACTAGGCCCAATACATGACCCATGAAATCCTAAACAACTCTATACAATTTATTTGAGCTAAAGCTTGACCTAAAAATAATTAGGGATGGCAAAGCCCGCTAGTAAGAAACGTGGGGCGGACTCAATTTTTCAACCCACTAACCCACTTTAGCCCACCTCGCATGACCAGTTCATCAAGAAAATTTACCAAAAAAAAGGAAAAGTATTACTTGGAGTGTGATAGATTTAAAAATAAAGAACTTATAACATGATCACTTTTCTTGATGAATCATAAGCACTTATTTTTCAGAGTCCATAGAGTCTATCAGGATCATCTCCTCTTGTCCTGTTAAGAACTAACCCCAAAGGTTAGCTCTAATACCAATTGTAGGTGTAATTGGCTCTAGAAGAGGGGTTTACTGGAGCCTTTAGACTCTCTTTTCGCAATGAATAATTAGATTGTCTAATTAGATCGTTTAATGAATCGTCTAACATATACATATAGTAAGACTGTTTAATAGATTGTTTAGTAAGTTTGTATAGTAAATCATTCAATAGTAAGAATTAAAACAACAATAGTAAATCATTTCCAGGTTCACCCAAACTCAGGTTATGTCTAGTCCCCTTAAGAAACTGCTTAGGAGCTTCCACTAACCAACTGGTTATAACACGTATTATCACCTCTCCAAGTTCAAATAGTACTCTCACCTCTCTAGGTTATAACAAGTATTAGCACATTTCCAGGTTACAACTTATTAACCCCCCAAAGAACCAATAAAACACTCTCAAAAAGAGCATAAAGAAAGCTCATACGAGTATTACTTCACAATGTGAAGAATTACAATGGTTCAACACTCAACCTAGTAGACTAGATACTCTTATAACTATATTAGAAACTCACTGCATCTCTTTTGTATTTTCAACAAGATTGCTAATATGACTTTTGTTAGCCTTTCTTTTCGTTCTACTCCTTCAATATCTTTATATATCTTTTAATTTGACATTTGATCCTAAAGTGGTTACGTTGAATTTTTCATTATCTTTTATCATATTTTTGGTATGCGATCCTAAAAAATAACAAAATTTGGTTTTGCTTCAAATATGTTGAACAAAATTAATTTGAAAGTAATCGCAATATGGATTAGTAAAAAATCATCAAAACTTAAATTGATAATCTTTTCATTCCATCTTTTTCATGACATTAAAACAAAACATTAAAGATTTTTATTTATTCATAATATTTCTATTTAAAAAAGTACAAAATATGTGCAACACATGATAAAATATAATTGCAAACATTAATTTGATCAAATATGTTTAAGAAAAGATAAACCTTAGATATATCCTTAAAATAGCGATGAATAGGGTGATTTTGTGATTTCGTATTTTAACATTTTTTAGTACATAATCTCTTTGATTGAACGCGTATATAGTAGATATTGTATTCAAAAATATTTCCTTCAATTTTTTAATTGAAAAATATTACACATTCAATTTGTTCATCAGATCGTCTAGCACGACCATCTAATTTCTTAGACTGTATATCATGAACAAAGATTGTAGACGCTTTACATACTGCTATTGTATAAAACATTTTTTAGATCTTCCAATTTTCAAGCATATCATACAAACAATTTTTGTATCATCAAAACATAAACATATGATATAAACTCAAGGACCATTTAGTATTTCATAAGACTGTCTAGCGTCTAGATCATCTAGATATATCATCTAGATCGTCCAGAGACTCAACATGTAGATCACTAACATATTCTCGAAAGTATTTATAAATTTCATTTTCAACATCTCATGATAATAAATATTTGAACACTTCAGTATTAAAGTGAGCGAATGAGAGAGTTCACTATCAAATAAATATATAAGTGAGACATTTTTTCAACAATTTAGTAATGGTTCATAAATATATTAAATATAATTTTTAAAATCTTAACTAAGTTTTAAGAACTTCATAAATTTGGATGTTTTCAGCTAAATCTCTGTCTTTTAATTTTTCTGGTAACATGATTGTTATCTTACCTATTATTTTGCTTACTTATCTCCTTGTGTTAAAAAATATAAAATTTTATGATTAATATAAAATAATAATGTGATTAATATAAAACAGTAAATAACTTTTATTATTTTAATTAAAAATATATTGGATAATAAGATTTTCGTGTTCTCTTATATCGTCTCTTACCGTCATCAAGGAATTATCATTGTCACCATTATTAATGTAGGTGACTACAACAATCTCTTATTATCTTTCAACCTAAAACAATAAAAACTATTGTCATTTTAGATTAACCGTAATATTGTCTTATAGTAACCATAAAGGAGATAATAATATGACAAACACGTCAACTAACTAATAAAAATATTAAACAATAAAAACTCAATTAAAAATATATAAATTTTAAATATTCAATAAACTAAAAAAAATAATAAAAACTTAACTAAAAAATGTCTAAATTAATTATAAAAGACTTAAAATGTAATTTAATAAATATTATAATATACTTAGTATGACTAACAATATTTCTTTTAGTAAATAAGTATTTTTTATCCCTCAATATATAAATCAAAATGACTATTTAATTCATGAAAGATAAAAGAAATTCTAATTTAATATATAATAGAAAAAAAAGTGTCAGAATTAACTCACCGTTGACAGATTGATTCCAAAACTTTACATCAAAATACGAAAATTGATTTTCAAATTACTAAATTTAGTTCTAATTGATCTTCAAACATTAAAGTCTAAACACACACACACAAAAAAACTTCAAATAATCAACGACAAAACACAGCTGTGACACTTCTTACATATGTACATTCTAAGATCAAATATATATATCCCATGGTTTCAAAAGTTAAATTATCACTCATTTTCACAAGAACTAAAAGATTCATTTATCCCACTATTTTAATTGTTATCACACTCAAATAATTTGATTTGACCTATTTCTTGAAGTTTGAAAAGGTTTAATGTGGCACCCCACAAATTAAGGGCATAGTTAGCCACCTAGCCATAGTGAATGAGGAAATGGGCCACTTGCTGACACTCTCTAAAATAGATTCTTGGCCATTAGGGCAGCCATTAATTTGAAGTTTTGTACATTTGTCTTTCTCTCCTTCAAATGCATGCATGCTCCTTCCGTTTTAAAGGCCATCTGTCTTTCACTACCCCACAAAAGATGCCATCAGAGTTTATTCATGGACTGATTTATACAATAAATATGCTGCTCATGTTCAAGGAAAGTTATCATGAATTAACAATTTAATATACTATTTATTTCAAATGTATAAGTCAATTAAATTTTTAAAAACTAGATGAATTTCTTTAGGTTTTTTAAACCCATCTTTTAAACCTGAATTTGTCTCATTTTATGAGGTTGAGGATGGGAAAGTCAAACTCAACCCCTCCAATTTTTCATGTCTAGGTGTATTGGAAAAATTAATTCTAGAGTATCATTATATGATAATATAAAAAAAAAAAAGTTTCCTTATCATTGTATTTCAATTATATTTTTAAAATAATTGTTGTAGTATAAAATTTTGTAGAAACATTACTATATATATATATATGTGTGTGTGTGTGTAATTTTACATAAATCAAATTATATTTTATTAAATTACGCTAACACATTCTTATTTCATGTCATGAAAATATTAAAAATAAAAATATTCATTTTTTTTTTAAAAAAAGGTAACAAATAGTTAACTTCAAATAAATTAAAAGAAGAATATTTTAAAAAATAGATGAGATTATTTTTCATTTCATTGGTATGATTAAGGTGTGTTAATTATAAAATTAATATATATAAGCAACTCTGTAATAAAAATAGAAGAAGAAAAATGGTTTTTAAAAATATGAAGGTGATGAATGTGGATGAATTGAATTCCACCAACTTTGATTTTCGATGCACACTGCCAAAAGTAATTGACATTAATAACAAAAGAAAGGGTGTCACTGTAATTGCAAAAGGAGGGAGAATCCATAACACTACTATAAAAACATGCCTCTGATCTCAGAAATGCTACTCAACATTTCAAGCTCCTTCTCCGACCAACTTCACACTTCCAAAATGGAGAACAAACTCAAGACTTCACTGTTGCTGCTGCTGCTCATGGCTTCTGCACCATTCTTCTGCATGCCAAATGTAAGATGCAACATACTCCTAAACATACACATATATCAGAATTTTTCCATTACAAAACTTTTGCCTTAATTTTTTAGGCTTTGAGCTTGATTTGCAGGTGACTTATGCTGCTTCTAGTGTCAACATAGAAGGCCATCTCACCCATTCTGAGGTTGCATTGCATGTCGTTTAGCCACCTTCATACTTTGTTTATTTGCTTGTTATTGCTGTTTTCACTTCCTTGGCTTCTGTTTTTGCAGCTGGTGAAAGGACCCATCAGAAAGGTTTTGTCATTTGTGGGTATGATTCTTTATTTACTTTTCTCACTTGTGTTTTTTGATCTCTTGGAAAAAGGGTTACTATAGTGAAATTGTGAAAAAAGAAAAGAAGAAAGAATGAACATTTTGTTGTTGTGTGTTTGGAAGATTGTGGAGAGAGGTGCAAGGTGAGATGCAGTTTAGAGTCAAGGCCAAAGATCTGCACAAGAGCTTGTGGGACATGCTGTTCAAGGTGCAAGTGTGTTCCTCCAGGTCCTTATGGTAACAGAGAGGTGTGTGGGAAGTGTTACACAGACATGACCACTCATGGCAACAAACCTAAGTGCCCCTAAGACACTTCTCTAAACTTAGATCCAATTCCATTTTCTTTCTCTACTTTTCACTTCATAATGCATTATGCATTATGTATTATGTATTTCATACTTTGTTTAATCATCAGTTTTTGTATCTGCTGTGCCTTAATTATCTGAATGTATCAGTTGTGGAGTAGATAACTGTGACCAGAGATCTTCCACATATGTTTATGGATCATGTTTTTCTACTTTTCACAGTAAAAGTAACTCCCTCTCTACTTCAAATATGTTGGGTAGTTGGGGAATATATAGGATAATTAACATATATTGGCATAATTTCAAAAATTAACTACTATTATTCAAATTGCGCATAACAATTAAACTCAAGTAAAAAGTCAACAGCAAAAAGAGTTATCTATTTTCAACTGGTAACTTTCATAACATTTTTAACTCTAATTATAGAAACCAATTTTTAGATACCAAAATAATTAGTTGCATAGTAACTAAATTAGAAACCATTTTAGAAAATAAAATAAAAAAGTAGTTTCTAAATTAGTTTATATTATTGTTAAATAGTTTCTAAATTAGTATCTAATTAGCAACCAAGCTTTTAGAGACCAAATTTAGAAACTAAATAATTGGTAATTAAAACATTGGTTGCTAATTAGATACCAATTTAGAAACTATTTAACCGTAATAGAAACTAATTTAGAAACCAATTTGTTTTTTAGTTTTTAAAATAGTCTCTTGTAGTGATGTTATCATTTGACTCCAAATTAAAACCAAAGCATTTTACTACCAAAATTGTCATCCAACATTTAATTTTCCAAATTTAAGAATCATGTTCACAAAATGATTCATTCTCAATTTACTATTAATATAAACTAATCTTTACACCAACATTACAAATCAATTAAAATAAAAACTAAGTAAATTAACTCTATTTATATGGAATTGACTCGAAATCTAGGAAAGGATAAAAAAACTAAGTGTCCAAGAACCTAGGAACCAACAAGATTTTAAATCCTAAACAACCAAAATAGAAATTATAAACAATCTACAAGTTAGTCATGAGAAGAATCAAGTACACAAATAAGAAAAATATATGATAATCCCAAGGATAATATAGCAAAATGAATTTATTCTGTTCAAAATCTAATTGAATAGATGGGTTCTCTATCACACTATCCAATCTTAATCTTAAAAGAAAATAAGAAATGGAGTTGAATTTGGTAAAAGAATGGAAGACTAGATGACTAGAAAACACATACATAAAGGTTTTCTAAAATGATAAAGGAAAACTTAAAAGAAAAAGATCAAATCAAATCAAATTAAACCCATGAATTATATCAAATAAATTTAAATGAAACTATACCATAAAAAGATATATTCTCTCTATTTTTTTTTTTTAATTATCAGTTTTTTTATTCAAATTTTATTTCCTTTTATTGGTGGTTTGTAAAGTTCTATAGTATATTAGTGGTAATTTACTAATTATACTTTTATTTTTAAAAGTTTAAAATAATTATTTTCATTAAAATAAAAATAATACTTTAGATACTCTATTTCATAGGATTTTATTTAGTGGAGGGAAAAATTAATATTTTATTATAAAAAGGAAAGATGAATATATTATAAAAAAGGAAATATATTATTATAAAACGAGAAAATACATTATATCGAGTACTTTGCTATATACAAAGAATATCAAAATGATAAAAACATTATGAAAAAAATTACTAAAAATTAGTGTTTTTATTGTTTTGTTTAGTCAAATCTTAAAGCCACATGTTAGAAAATAACATGCTAAAAAATATAGAGTACTTTTCATATTTTACTACAAAAATTTAAAAGACATTAAAAAAATGAATGGGTGAAGTATTTATTCATAGTTGACTATATTTGATTCTGAAAATAGCATTTAATACTTATTGATTTAATGAACCCTATACAGATTCAGAACTCTATTTCCAAGGATATGCATGAGTAATAATTTCTTTCTTAAGAAATGTGATCTTATTTTTATTATATTCCTGTGAACAATTATTTCTCTATTTGAAATATCTTTTATTTTTTTTAAAGTAATGACTTTTTTTATTAAATATGTGGGGTACATCAGAACTAATTACATTTTAAATAAGGTCGTTGGATCCAAATTAATTACATCAAAACTACAAAAACAAATACAACATAACAAGTTGACGACAAATAATATTAAGTTTAGTAGTTTACAACTATTATTGGAATTAATTTGGATAAGTAAACATTTGGTGCATTAATTTATTATTTCTAATTATTATGTTAATAAATCAAAGAAAGAATCCAGATTTACATTTATTAAATATTTATTAACCCATGTGAATTAATGTTAAAAATGAAAAGGAATTGAGAAGGAGGAAGAGCAAATGTGAGTCTCTTCAAAGCGTCTTTGATAAGATTAATTTATAGGTTAGTTGAAAATTGATAATTAATTGAAAATATACTGATATAAAGTTAAGAATCTTAAGTTAATTGATAAATGTAAAGTAGTAGGAAAAATTAAAATTAAAAAATAAAAAAATAAAGTAAATTTTCCGAGGATAAAAGTGAAAAATAAAAAAGCTATAAACTACTTGAAATTGTTATGAAAATAAATTAAAAAAATCATAAAAATAAGCTGATTTATGAAAGAAAATAATTTTGATTGCATGAAATTATAAGCTAATCAAAGTAACTTATAACTTCCAAGTATTAAGAAAAATTACATCATATTCATGAATATCCATTGCCCAACTCTTTTATTGCTAAGAAAAATGCTAACAATATATTTCAAGCCACAAGAAGTCTTTCTTCAAAAAATAACTGTTTAGAAATATAAATAACAGAATAATATTAATAAATTAAGAAAGAACATCAAATAAGACTCCATGGCCCAATGGATAAGGCGCTGGTCTACGGAACCAGAGATTCTGGGTTCGATCCCCAGTGGAGTCGTTTTATGCATTTTGCTTAATTTCAGTCTAAACACACTTTATTCATCTTTTACGTACACTAAAAATTAACAATTTATAAAACGCTTTTTTCACCTTTTTTTTAATATCTTCTCCTTAGTTTTGTGAAAATATTATAAATTATTGTGCACCCTTAGACTTTAGTATAAAAAATGACGATGGAGTGAATGTGAAGAACTTTTTATCATTTTGTATACAAGTTAACAAAGGAACTATACAAGTGTTCTATAAAACAATTTCGATTTTTTTATTAAAAATTCAAGTTATTATTTGAAGTACGATATTCAGTTTTGTAATTAAAAGAATTCAATTTGAAGCAGTATTTTACAAAAAAATAATTAGTTTCCTTCATAAAAACAATAAGACTAATGTTAAAAAAATCACGATTTTCAGTTTCGCAATAAAAAATTAATTTGCAATCATGTTTTATAAAATCACTTATGATTTCTCTTATAAAAATATGTAATTTGTGAAGTATAATTTCTTTAATGCTTTGTTTGAATTAGAAAGTGAGATTGAGGTAGTCGATTTGAGATGATTTGAATGAAAAAAAATTAGAGTGTTTGGATTAAGATAAATAAAGTGGAAAGTGTAGAGAAAATTTATAAAAGTTTAAGAATAATATGATGGGTGTAATTGGATTATATTTTTTAATTGATAAGAATAAAGTTTACACATTTGTCCTTGTATTTAAAAATTGTTGAAAAATTAATTTGATTGATTATTTGTGAATTATAATTATTTTAAATTAAAATATTATTTTTAGTAATTGAAATATTATTTTCAGTAAAAAATATAAACAAAGTAAAATTTTCTGACCATGTTTATAATTGTCATAAACTTTATTTAGAAAATAATTGTAATCGTGAATTATTTATTTGTGAAATATAGGTGTATGCAATTAAAAGATTATTTTTTTATACTGTGTTGAAGCATATTATTTACGATGTTGTGTTAGATCTATAATTTGATAAAGAAAAAATATTTATGAAATAAATATTAATGCAGTAAATTATAATTTATTAAAGTAAAATTCATGGATAAAGTTCGTGCCTAACAAATATTAAAAGTACACTACAAATGTATATATAAAAGAAACATGAAATAAATAATAATAATAATAATAATATTCTAGAAAATCATATAAGTGATACATTGAAATATGTATCATTCAAAAGAGTCATGAAAGTCGTTAATTTGTTTTTCCATCTCGTCAATGCGGTCATAAATCCTATCGAAACGTGTGTCAATGTTGTCGAAACGTCTGTTCATGTTGAGGTTCACAGTCCGAATAGATTTCTACAACGCTTGGAATCCACTCAAATATTATGGTGACATTGTAGACTGATCCTGCATAGGAACCTGAGGCAGACTGTCATCAACATGTTCCTCAAGAATGGTTGGGTCGATATCATCTTTATCATCTCCGTCATCCTCATGATCATTCCTTCCATGTTGTCACACACCATGTACCTAATGGATATTTAACTTTTTCATTGATTTTTTTTTTTTCAAAAAAGGGGCACCATCCAAGATTCATACATGATTCCAAGAATAAATTGATTTCACATGCTATCATAAACCGTGAGATCAGCATGGCATATGGCAGAGGCATGTTGTTGTCCATGCATTTGACCATGTGGTGCATTATGTAATGTGGCTAGTTAATCGAAATATTATTCTTTATTGCCCATAACATGAAAATATCTTTGTCTTGCAACTGAGAATAATTAGTGTCGAGGACATAAAATGTGAACAAATGTGTAGTGAAGTAGTATGTCATTCACGGAAAGAACACCAACATTTCTAAGATTATAAGCCTCCATCCTTGGCCTCAATATGTCTGCTAATGTCGTGTCACGGTTGTAGTTTAGGTGCTTAAGAGGGGTTGCATCATTCAATTGAAGTCCTTGATAATTCAATTTAACCAACGACAATCAATCAGGAGGTTGTATAATAATTCTTTTACGGTTAACCTCCGAACAAAGGATAACCATCATCTGTAATCCTAAGATTTGCATAAAAAACTTTGATCATAACATCAAAGCATGAATATCTCAGCATTGAAAATTGTTTCAGTCCTTAACGTTCCAAATGATTTTGGAACTCAAACCCGATTTCTTCAAAGAACCCAAAATGCATGACCTTAGGGGGGCACGATTGATCTGTGAGCAAAGCTCATCCGAAACTCCAGCATCCGGTCTCAGTTAAAAAAATGTTTAGAATGATTAAGGACGTCCTCAATACCAAGAGTAGGTGCATCAGGAACTTAATCATCAGTAGAGGCTTTTCCTTTACCCTTTCGAAGACTGCGTTGTCTCTTCGTAGATAAAGATGTCGTATCTACAAAACTTAGATAATATTCATAATTGCACTTAGTGAAGATTTGCATAAAATTTTATGATAACAACCAAAACAAGCATATAACATAAAATAGATTTAAATAATAACATGCAATTAAATACTTATATTGGTTGAAATAGACTTGAATTCAAGCATATTTAAATAAAAATATTTGCATAAATCATGTCATAAATAAGATTACAGATTCCAAAAGAAAAACATATATGCATAATAAAATACAACCAAATTTTTACATAGTTTAGGGATTTGTAGCATTATCTTCACAAGCTTTCTCATTCGTCACTCGAGGGACAAGCCAAAGAGTTGCTTCATCGCATTAGGATGACCACATAGGACATCATAATAGTTATCCAACATATCTTCATCATGCATGTTCATCTCCACTAACATTTCCCATATATCAAATTTACCACCTGATGGTTGGGATGGCTAAGGTGGCACTGATGGGGCGTTAAATTAGGCCCAGGGCGGTATGAATCAACATTAGGGTCAGCTGAGCGAGGAATTTCACATTGGGTCGCATCAACTTTCGGGATGTACTCCATGTTGTGATCGTTAAGATCTACATTAAAATGATGAGACTGAGTTCGACTTGATGACTATAGTGTTGTTCTCCCACCGTGGTCGGTAGCACGATCAAGCCCCTATAAGTCTTCCATCAAGTTGTAGTGCTTGATGGGATAAACATGCCACTTTGCGGCTGAGGGCTTTGCCTATTCATTAATGAAAATAAATACATTCATATTCTTAATTACTGGTTAATGTATACGATAAGTGAACATCAGGTTGAATATGTTACCTTTATCAACACATCCCACCCTTCATCCTCAGCCTTGAAAATTTTCGAGGTTTGATTCTAAGTGAAACCACTCAGTCCACTAAACAGATCATGGATCTCACACTGTCCTTAAGGCTTTTCTGCCTGTTCTTTACATTATTATTTGTAATCCCTACCAATCCATTCTGATGTAGAGATTTAACGATGTTTGTGTAACCCTGCGTCGTCCAACTACCGTCAATGCGGTTACTTATAGATGCCTCATCGATCATGGCATTCAACAGTTGAAAATCTATGTCAATAGTCCATTTTTTGTTTTCACGGATACCTGCAGATGACTCAGGAGTAATACCCTTCCCGCGATACATGATAAAACCTAATATAGTGTTGTTCTCCCACCGTGGTCGGTAGCACGATCAAGCCCCTATAAGTCTTCCATCAAGTTGTAGTGCCTGATGGGATAAACGCCCCACTTTGCGGCTGAGGACTTTTCCTATTCATTAATGAAAATAAATACAATCATATTTTTAATTACTGGTTAATGTATACGATAAGTGAACATCAGGTTGAATATGTTACCTTTATCAACACATCTCACACTTCATCCTCAGCCTTGTAAATTTTCGAGGTTTGATTCCAAGTGAAACCACTCAGTCCACTAAATAGATCATGGATCTCACACTGCATCACGCTGAGCCACACCACACACCTCCAACAACCTCTAAGCCACAAACAAACTCCTCACAACATTCACATTTTGCTTCCCCTTCAACTCAAAACACACAACTCACCTCTCCTCACTCCCCTTCTAGTATTTATCACTCTAACTCATCATCCACCACAGTTCCAGATGCCCTGATCAAAGCACTCAAGAATCTCTATCATGGTGCAAATCTCTATTGTGCATAGGAATCTTCACTATTATGGCATGTGAATTATGATAGTTGGCAAAAGGTAACATAGTAAATGACTTAATTTTCTGTGCAAATCTTCTTAAAGCACCAAAGAACCAATTCTCACTTTTCCTGTCTTTCCACGTCATCTAATCTATGCAAACCCCCTAATTCAAACAAAAATAGTATTTTCTTTTCAATCCGGGTGAATAATCACTCAGATCCAAATAATGTTACAGTAAATTTCCATTCAAAACACGATTTATCCATTAGGCTATTTCTTTTTAAATTTATCTATTTTTATAATTAAAAAAAAACTACACCAAATCCCTAAACTTTCGTAGATGCATTTTGCAAATCCTAGTGATATTATTTTTTTGTAAAAATATTACAAATTATTGTTGATCCTTCACTTCCTTTTCTTTCCACCCAATCCATTACAAAATGAAGTGGACATATTATTTCACTTAAAAACTTAGTTCTTTTATTTTTACTTTACCTCAATCTATCCCAAAATGAGATAGATATTTAGTACTTACCGTTTAAAAAACCCATTACTTCTTTTAACTTCATCTTACATTTAAAAAATATACATTGCTATAACTTTTAAAAAAAAAAAATATTATTGTATTTCCACTCAAACTTCAATTTAAGACATCCAAACTTCAAACTTTCGAAAACATAGAAGATGTGATCATTTCAATTGTCCCACACAAAAATTAGTCAAGTCTATTAAAGAGTACCCATCAATAATAAAGTTCACTCTTAGCACATATTCTTGTAACTAGCCTAGGCACCTCTCCATCTTTCAAATCAGCTCCAACAATCCGCAACACAATGGAAACACAAAATCAAGCAAGGCTACAAAGTAGGATTGCATCATTTGGTTATAAACAAATATGTGGATGTTAAGTGGTATTTGATAAGTCTTGCTGCTTAGAATCTTAAGCTACGGCTACAAGTGCTGAGGACAAAATAAGGAGAGCAATACAATCGCTCATAATTTACATGGAAAAAAATATTATAAGAACCAAGCTAAACTAACTGCCCCTGTAAACCTTTCCCACAATCATGAACTTTGCTAGGAACTTGGACACATGCAGACACATATTGGATATTTTCCATACTCACGATACTGTAAAAGATTATGGGACCACTCCAGAAACTAAGTTTGGATAAGACACTACTCATTAAACCCCACAAAAGGGATTACAAAAATAGTTGTCTGCATTAATTTTAATTCTGATGTGAAAGAAACGGCTTCACGGAAATTACATGATCCTCAAGAAATGGCAGGATCCCTTAAATGAGTGTCATATACTATGAGCCATGTGTGTGTAACAGCTAATACCTTTTAAATGCAATGGCTCATAATGTTCTTCACCTTGGCATTCGAGCATGCTGCTTTACATACTTAGTGCCATCTGGTATTCTCATGCTAGTGCACTCTCTTTAATAGTTGCTGAATCTCTGACTTTGTTAGTACCTGTTACAAGTACAAGATGACAATTGGGACAAGATTCAAACGCATTTTCTGTTACTCAAACTTAAACATCTTCGCTGATCATCAATATTCAGGATATACAAATTCATATAGAATGTTTGTTTTAAAACTTTGTAGGACTAAGTCTTGAAAGTTTACCCCTCTTCTTGATCTTGTTGCGGAAGCTTCTTTTCCTGCTAAATGCAGTTTCCTGTGGTAAATTGGCAATTATTACTAACAAGTATTGATGTGTGAAAATATTGAAGTCCTTAGTTAACTCCATCCTCATACAAGACCAGCATCAACTGTAAACCTCAAGACTCAATTTTACAATCACAAAAGTATTTTTCTTGAAACTATCTCAATTGGTACGTTTTACACTCCATGTGTAAGGCCAATGAATATTAAATAATGCTTAAAAATTTACCACAGGTTGACCACGTTTCTCTGCCGAACGAACTGCATCAACAAGTTCCCTGTTGGATTCGGTGTACATGCTAGTAACAAGTCCAATCTGACCAGCTCTAGCTGTACGACCAACTCTATGCAAAAAATCTACAGCAGAAGTAGCAAAATCTGCCTGAAATGCATGAACCACATTGCAAATGAACATCTATATATAATAATAAAACATAATAAAAACAGCAATACAGTAAAAAGCAATGTCATAATAGCAGAATCAGAGTTCATAAGATGGAAATAAAGGCGACAGATACGTGCACGGTAATGTAATGTAAGAATTTAAAAGGACATTAAGTGGTATAAAAATACCACTCTCCAGACTGCATTCGTTCCTAACCAAAAGTCAAAACTCAGAAATTTCCCAACTAGTTATCTTATTTGACGTGGTCAACACTTTTTTGCTTCCTAAAGGAGTTTGACTTTTAAAGCATAGAATAGATCCTTTAACTCTGCTACTACCTTTAGTGTGTCATCTTTACACCTTCTCACTCTGTCATCATGCTCCAATCGATTTTATCACAATATGTTTCTTTCTTCTCAAAGTAATTAATCAATATCGGACAATGACAATCAACTAAACCATTAAATTACTAGTATACAGAATTACAATCTCCAGTATATTCTAGTCTCACAAATCAGAAGATACTGGAGGTTAACTTGAATAGACTGTTTATGCCCATGCATAATTTAGTTGAGACAGGTTGCATGAATTACTCGAGGAATTAAGGATCCTCTGCAGATGAATTCAAATACAGATGATACTGGTTACGTTGTCTAATTATATGAAACAAGGAAACCCTTATCAACTAACATTTAAATCATTATCAAACCAAATCATATTCCAAAGGTATTGTGAATTAGCATAAAAATAAAGCTCTAAATATGAGATATTTCCTTAAACAGGAGATGCTTTCTAACAATTTTAATTCTCAAAAATAGAGACATTCGTTAGTGTCATTTAATAAACCACCTTGATAAGAACCTTAGGTGAACTACACCACCAAGCTAGCCATAGCAGTTGGAGAGCCCAATGTCTTATAAACCCCAAACTAGAATCCCACATTTCCAATATGGGACCTTCCACATCTTACAATTGGATGCTAACATCCCACCAGAACTCAGCCCCAGAGCCCTCATGGGCTGACTGTGTGCTAACCTTTTGACTAGTCCCAGCAAACACTGCAATTCTGGCATCCCCATGTTGTACATTTTGCAGCTGAGACATGGTGCATAACTTTGATACCAACCATATCACACAAAGTGAAACCCCACGCTTGAATCCCATACTTCCAATGTGAGAATCAAGACCCATACCTAGCAACTTGCAAGTCATTCTTAACATGACAGATGATATATCTTCAAAACAAACTACCACCCGAGGAGATGGTGTAGTATTAATTGGATTAAAGACTTTGGAATTCTAATGTTTAAGTGCATTGTCTTTCAAATTTCCAACATGTATTGTAGTAACGCCTTCATTTGATCAACATGTAATTAATATCTAATGAAATCTTCTTTTCTTTTGTTTTTTTTTTTTGAAACCTAGGATAAATAGTTTTTGTTATCACAAAATAAAATAACCGAACCATGAAACTACTATACGTGAGTAAAAGGAAAACTATACCTGAATAACATGTAAAACATTTGGAATATCAACACCACGAGCAGCAGCATCAGTACATACAAGAACACCACCTTTATCGTGAAAATCAACTAAGGTCTGTGCTCGCTCTTCCAATGTGCAATTCTTATGATAGCGTGAACATTCAATTCCAGATCGGAGTAATATCTTTGCCACAGCTTCAACAGCCTCAACAGTGTTGGCAAACACCATTGTTCTGTGAATGCCACCAGCATTAACCAAATCTTCAGATCTGAAACTGTGATTCACAGCCTTTATGAGTTCATCCAATTGAGTATCAATGGTAACTTCTATCCATTTTTGCTCCAATCTGAAATTGAAAACAATAACATTAAATTTAAAAAAGAAAAACATGGCCAAAGGATTAGTTGGATCTCAAAATAACACGAGATCAAAAGATGCAGAGCATTTAGTTCAGATGTTTTTCAACAAAGAATGGCAAAAACACTTGAGTTTGAGAAGCCATGTATTATGCCCTACCGAGGAGGGTAAATGAATGATTTCATAATCTCTCAAATGCTAATCAGAAGCCTTTCAATTCTGTATAATAGATAAGAATCTAATCTAATCCAAACAGAAATTGACAAAAAGGTTAGCAAGGATAAGAACCTAAGTTGCACAGTTTGTTTTCACCCAAGTCTAACCAGAACTGGAAAATTTTCTCCACCCTTTTTAGTCCAAGGGCCTGGCTAGTACAACATTTTCCTGTAACCATTTTACAACTAAATTTTTCCCAGTCACTTATGTGGAGTAACTTCAATCTTCCTGTCAGACACTAATACTCGATAGAAATATAAAACCACTTATTGGATTCAGTGTACCAACTTAAACATTTGAAGAATTAGTATTTGGTATGGTATCAGTTGCATCCACGACTGAGTTATTAATTTTTTATTCATAACAAAGATAGACTTTTACCCAAGAGTAAAGTGGTAATGTGCCTCATTCATGATTCAAGCCCAAAAGGCTCTTGCTATGAAACAATACAAACATTTGTTTTGCATGTTCACACAAGCTAAAATGTCTGAAATAACTCTTCACTGACTACTGATATTCAATTGAAGTAAGCCTGTACAATGTGTGAAGGTACACCAATGATCATACTTCTAAGGCATTCATCCCAATATTCCAATGGACAGTAAACTAGATTTATTAAAATAGTCCTACCATTTCTGATTATAGTTGTGTTTAACTTATACTTTTCTCCGCATACATTCCTTTTATCTCATTTCCAGTTCACAATCAATGGAATCATAAGACATTTAACCATTTTCCTATTCTAATTCTTGAAAAATGCATGCCATTGCTTCACCAGGACCATCTGAGTAACAATGTGAAAAAAAATGTCATTATTGATAATAAGACAAAAAAAAATGAACCTGGGATTGTGACAATGAAGATAGTTTCCACAAACCCACTCAGCATGAGGAAACATATATTTCAATACCCCTCCAGCTGTCTTCTTTCCATTCACTGGAAGTGTAGCAGCAACAAAAACATACTGTTTACTACGCTCATAAGTTTTTCTCACTCTCCTCCAGTCTCTTTGTTTAACAGATGTGCATTCATTATTAATATCAACAATATCATCCTCTTTATCAGTGTCATCCTCTTCTAAGGTGGCTTCAGTTTGAAGTTCCTCTTCACCTTCAAAAGCATCTTCTGATGACAAGGAAGATTCTTTTTGCATTGAAAACTCAGCTACTGATTTTTTTGACCGAGACAAGACTTTTTCGTCAAAGCGGAGCAAGTTTATCAGGCGGATTACTTTATTCTGGAAGCTCCCACATAGAAGCATATCAGCTTCGTCAAACACCTGACAGTTAGCAATATAAGTAATAACCATACACGTAATAAGAGTCATAGTTGAAATCATATATCTTTTACACTAACACAGCTACACAAGATCTGAAACATACCACACACTTAACACCACGCATAAATTCCATGCGGCGGGTTCTATCAATGTCAACATAATTCAGAAGGGCAGCAGGTGTCGTCACAATGACATCAGGTTTCCGAATTGGCCATCCCTGGTCAAAATGATTATTAGTATTGAAAATTCAAGAAGAGCATACTATAAATTTCATATAACCATGAATATTATACAATCACCACTACCTGTCTTCCACAAAGAGCAGCCACACTGACTATGGCTTCACCATCATCCCTACGTAGACAGCTAGCCATCCTAACTACCTGCTCACAAAGTTGCACATTCGGACAAAGGATGAGCAGAACTTTCTGTTTGGATGTCACTTCTTGATCAGACACAGCATGTAGAGAATGTTCCTGGGCATCCCTTAGCTTATCAATTAGAGGAACTAGGTAACTGTATGTCTTACCACTCCCAGTCTCCGCGGCAATAACAACATCCTTCCCTGACAGCACAGACGGTACTGAAGAAGCCTGAACACAATTCAATGATGTAAACATCATAAGCCCCAGCATCCCAATAAATAATAAAAAGGACAAACATAGAATCATGTTTTTAGTGTTCTGCTCCAATCAGAACCAAAGCCAACATTTTTACTGTGAACCCGGTTGGATGACAGTGAAAAAAAAGACACCCAATTATTGCATTCTAAATTTGTCCACATAAAAGAATGAAAACAGAAACAAGTTATCAGCTACGCTTCCAACCCCTTGGTCTAGCTTCCCAATTCATTCTGCTTTTGATTTGTTTCCCTAATCTTTCAAATGCTAAGTACAAACAAAACAAAACAAGTAAACAATATCATTTTTTTTTTAACAAAGAGGGTCATTGAATTGCCTACAACACCACGAAGGGAGCATCGACAAAAGGGGCAACTTGGAAACAAGCGAAAACAATAAAAGGAAGGGGAAAAGAAGAGAAGGGACCTGAACGAGAGAGGGTCTATTGAGGCCAATATCAGCGAGCGCTCTAGAAATGGTGTCAGAGAGACCGAGTGAAGCCCAGGAAACGTTTTGTTCTGCGAAGAAAGTGTCTCTGCCATTGGAACCTTGTGGTGATGAAGATGATGCAACAGCACTTACAAAGGTTCTAGCCTGTGTTTGGCGTGGAGTGGTTAGAGAGAAGGGACGAGGTTTGAGAAGAGAAGGGAAGGTTGGTTTGAGGAAGTGGGAGAAGAAGTGGTAGCGAATTGGTGGATTTTGGAGATGAAGCATCAAAGCAGAAGGAGTGACAACCATTGCAACTTTCTTCTTCACCAAAACCTTAGTTCTAACTATATAAACAATAAACAATCACCTAACATGATAACAGAATTTAGGGTTTTAGGTACATCCTTTGAGTTTTTCTTTTCTTTTCCTTTATTTTCTTTCTCAATGTATAAAATTAGGAAAATGATTTTTATACACCACCATAAACACCCCAATAAATATTAATTTTTTAATTTTTTTTTAAAATTATTTTAATATTTTACATTTTGCTTAAAATTTTATTTAAAAAAAAAATTCTTAAATTTTTTATTATAAATATTAATATTTTATTATAATGTAAAGTGGAACATAGTATCAAAATATCATCACCTATTAATAATTTATGCTTTTAAATACAGGTAAGTCAATACTTATAACATTTTTTGATAAGATATTTTTCAATTAAACAATTTTACTCTTTAATAAATAAATAACTTATTTATTTAATAAAATAAAAAATTGAACAATTTATTTTTATTTTTAAATAATTAAATAACAATTATATAATCTTTAATATTACTTTATAAAATTATATATTTTTTAAATTATATTGTTTTTTATTTTCTAATTAATTACTCATTTTTATATCATTATATAAAAATAATATACCAATTGATAAGATTTTTTAATTAGACAACTTTATAAGTTAATAAATAATTAAACAACGTCTTTATTTTAAAATAATTAAATAATTTTTATTATTCTTTTTATACTATTATATATTTTTTGAATTATTTTTTATTTTTTAATGAATTATTTATTTATAAAAATAATAAAAGCATATGTATAGTTTAAATAAAAATGTAAATATATATGTACATGTACTATATGTATGTAATTTCACTAGTTAAAATAATATTAATTATTTTAAAATAAATAAATATAAAATATGAGCTGAATGAGACTATCAAATCTGACAGTGAATTGATCAACAAACCTGGTGAAGCTTCCAGTTCTGAACCTCCAAAACCAAGCAATGCAGTAGAAGAATCTCAAGCAAATGAAATGAACTCATTAATTGCTTATGAAGCTCTAGTGGAAAGAGGAGAACCTTTGACAAGTTTTGAAAGACTCATGCTTAATAGGCTGGACACAATCTCTGCAGAGATAAGAGCCTAATCAGATTTCAGCATCTTATCATCAACTTGAAGGTATCCAATAGCAACTAGTTGAGCTCTATTATCGGGAGAAGTAATATGTGTTATTTCAATTTGTTATTTCAGCTAGTAATCTGTCTAATTTCTTTCCTGCACTGTTTTTAAATCTCCTGCCTTTTATTTATGGACTATATTTGGTGTTGGTTTTGCACTTTTAAACATTTTCTATCCCTTTAAGCACAGTTATCAGTTTTATCATTGCCAATCTTTCATGATTAATAATTGTTTGATGGAGCCCTTTTTCACTGTTTCTGTTTGAAGAATACAAAGGGGAGTAAAGGTAGAAGGTATGTTCTATCTCTGATAAGTTTTCGTAAGATAGAGTTCAAGGCATGTTGAGCTATTTGTCTCCATGAAATAGGGGGAGATTGTTGGATATCTCAAGCTACTCAACTAAATATGTTGGATGAAGTCATAAGCCTTAAAGAGAAGACTTGTTGCCTCATAAAGAGTCTAGGTAGCTTAGTCTAGTGTTTCGTGTCTTGATTTATCTTCTACCTCATGTATATAATGAAGGGTTCAAGCATAAAACCCTTTTCAATTAGTTAAATTGTTTTCATTAACTAAAAGGTTTTTCAATCAATTGAAAATGTTTTCAACTGGTTAAAAATCATCTTCTAAAATTTTGTAGTCTTTCAATTGGTTAATTTTCTTCTTATCTGAAAAGTACAATTTTTCAATTCATTATTTGTAGAAACAATAAATTGAATTTCTTTGATGAATTTATCTCTAAAAATTGTTTTGAATTAGTTTTTCCAAAACTTTCAGTTTCAACTAATTCATTTTATTAAAAAATATGTTTGAAACTAACTAAGTGTTTTTAGAAAAATCAACATGTTTTCTTTTTTAACCTGTTATTTTCTTGGTGCTTTTACTTTCTTCACTTCTTGAGGTCAAGAATTCTTCAAAGTATGTTGTTGTTTGAAGGTCCCTTTTAAGTTTTCTAAATCTGTAAAAAATTGTTTTCATTCCATACTCTTTATTGTTTTATAGTTTTTGTGTTTTTGCTTCTAAGATAGTGTTTCTTGGAAGATGTGTTTTGTTGTAATAGAGTTTTATAGGGGGTGTTTTAGTTCTTGTGGAGTTCAAGAGTTGTTCTTGAGTGATTTTATGTAAAAAGATTCTTGTTATTTAGTGAAATCCATCTTAGTGTGAGATGGGACTAGATGTAACTCAGTTTTAAGTGAATCAGTATAAATCTTTGTGTGTTTTAAAGCCTTCCTACTTACTGCTTTCATTTTCTGCATAACTGTGAAAATTGGTATGAAAATTTAATTTGTTGTTTCAAGAATCAATCAATTATATTTTCTGCAGTTTTTGTTTTCCAGTTTCTGAAATGATTTGTCTCTATATTGTAACATTTGCTTGTGTAACTAGTTTCCTGAACATGTTCTCAAGGATTGAAATAATTCTTACCTTATTAAATCAGAATTTTAATAGGTTATCTTGTATTCTAATATGTTAAAACTTTTGTTTGATACTTGAGAAGTAAAAGGTTAATCTACAGTTTTGGTTACATAACTAAAGTTAGAAATATAATCTGTTGTTTTCAAAATTAATATGTTAATTTTTCTTCTTGAGTGAATATCTTAAAACATAATCAAATATTTCTTAAAGAGAATATTTCAATCCGTTGTTTTTTATAATAACAATTTGTTTTTATGAATTTTCTCTCTACTAAGAAATATTCAATCTGTTATTTCATAAAACAATCAATTGTTTTTCTGTCAGGATTGTATAAATTGTCTTTTTCAAAAATTTACCTAAGTACAATTCACCCTCCCTCTTGAACTTAGACTCTTAGTAATTCAACAGACGATATTGTGTCTCTTTGCAAGTGCAGGGCATCATATATGGTTTGTCTCGGGCGAGAATATTCATTCGAGGATTCTTTTTCTTTTTCTATTCTTGTTTAATGGCGAAAGCGCATGGTTTTCCCTTGACGACTTTATCATGGAGATGTTTTGCATTCTTCCAATGTATCCTTTTTGGATCCAATGGAATTCATAGGTATAGGAAGAAGCCTTGTCAAATAGGGGCATCTGAATAGTTGCGCGGTGATGTCGGCCTTCCGCCTGCTTTTCCTGTCCTTAAATCTCAAGTCGACACCTCGATCGTGTTTATATTTTATAGTACCAGGCTAGGAGACTAGGAGGTGTGGCTATATTTACTCGGTCAATCGAGGTCGTGTCTTCTAACCCCTTTTACCTCGACATACAAGAACTTTAGGGGTGTTTTTTTGGTTTTAATTTAGTTATTGGGAGGAAGGGTCGCTCACAGTTTTTCTGATGGCATTGGACTAAAAACCCAACCCAATTTAACATGTGGGTGAGGTTGTTGATCGTGGAGGACTTGGAGGTGTTATTGGTGATAAATGAACTTCTCCAAAAGATTCATACCCGACCTCTCGTGAGGGCATACTTGTCCTCTGTTCATTTTTAGATGTCAATGGTATGTTTCTTTTTGTCTCGACGATCTTATTTGAATTTTGATTTTTTACTTGTACTTTGTGCAAGAATTATGGCTATTGAATAAGAATTACTTTTGAGACCTTTGTCTAAAGTGGCAAGGTTGAGGACAAGGGAAAGGGTGTTGTAATTGAGCTTGCAACATTGGTCAGGGTGTTGCCAGCGACCGAGGCACTTCCTCCTATCAACCAAAGAAGAAGTTGAAGGATAAAGAGCATGCCAAGTATGGTTGACACCATTCTCACTGAAGAGGATCCGTTGTCAGTCGGAAGGGTCTAGCTTTGGTGGTTGGGATTTTCTTGGCCGGGAGTTTCATCTGCCAACTAAGGTCTCGGTCAACTTGAATCCGGTCGAACAAAAGTTGTATCTTTCGACTCCCCCTTGTGAGCTTCATGGAGCTATGTGCTCAAACCCTCATCCTTAACAAACACATGGGCACAAATTTGAATAACTGGAGGGGTGTGGCCAAGGTTGAGAGCCTGAAGGCGTATATTGCTGAGTCAGCGACATTCTTGGAGGCGGCGTTGGAAACGTATATCTCCATCTCTTGCAAAAACAAAGAGTTGGAGATTGAGTTTGCTTTATTAAAGTTGGAAGCTGAGAGTTGGCATTAACAATGTCGTGCTGCCAATGTGAGAGAGCTAGAGCTCACTGCCAAGTCAAATGTCGAGGTGGATGGCCTGAAGTGGAGTCTCACCGACATAACAGGAGAGGTCCGATGATAAGGAGTAAATTGTTGTAAAACTCACAGTAAAATAGACATGCATTTTGTATAGAATGTATGGAAAATCAATCTAAAAAGCATGTCAAACCCCTATAAAGCAAGTTGGACTCAAAAGAATAAGCAAATAAGAAGTTGAAGAAAAAGGATAGAAAACAACAAACAAGGGAAAGATAAGAAAAGATCAATCTGCTCAGCGCATGAAGAATAACTCAGTGGGTTGAGGCTAGAGAACAAGCCTCCAAGAAACCTTCCAAAATGTTGAGTGGAGATATCATGTGTTTAGCGGATTGAGGCCAGAAGAACCAAAGAGATTTAGAGTAGGAAAGGTTGAGCGAATTCATATGGGCTGAGTGCAAAGATTCCTTTGCCATGAAGAAAGTTCATATTCACTCAAGAAAGGCTTGAAGTCAACCTAATCCAAAACAAGGAAGAGAGAGATTCCCTTAGAGCCAATCTCAAGCCCAAAAGACTTCATGACTAAGAAAGGATGTGTTGGCCTCAGCTTGAAACAAATCCTACAAAAATTCATAAACATATGAATCCTAAGAAGCCCAAAAATGGCTTGGAGCCCAAGAAAATTACTTCAACATGAAGAAAGTGGAGTTGAGCGGAAGCCAAATCTACTGAAATCCTTACTAAAATCTATAAATAGAGACATTGGGATCTCATATCAAATCATCGAGGGACTAAGGTTAGAGCATAAATAGACCAAACCTTAAGGCTAAAGCCAAGACAAAGATCTTAATAGGACTTAACAAGACTTAAGGCAAACATCCTACCGGAATTCTTTTGAATTAACATGCAAAGGTAATGATCGTCAATAAGATCATACGAGAAGACATTGAAGAAAAATTAAATATCTAAATTAGTAAAATATGTATATTATAAAATTTTAATTTAATTTAAAATATTTTTTTAGAAAAATCAAGACATCAAAGTAAATCAAAATAGATTTTAAAAATAAAAAAAGTAATAAATGGATTGGAGAATAACTCTGGTGAAATTGTGAAAAAATGGCAAAATAAGGTAAGAACGGTTTATATATAGCCGATTTCCCACCTGTCAACAATATAGGTATATTTGAGTAAATAAAAGTAGGTTGTTTAAATAAATAAAAATAAAAACAGCATATTAAAAAAATCATAGAAAGAGAAAAAAAAAAGGATAAGAGAAGAGAATTTGTGTCTTGTAATAAACATCTTTATGACTCACTATCAAATTGTTATTTATTAATAATTTCTATCTCAATATACAATATATTTTAAAGAAATCAATGGATTATTCAGTCAATAATTAAAAGGTGAAAATCTATCTAAATATGTTTTTCCATAATTCAGGTTTTCTTAAACATGTTTTTTTTTAAAAAAAAATTCTTTTAAAAAAAACACATTTTTAAAAATTCTTTTACAAAATGTAGTTTATAACTCCATTATGTAACACCCCAAAAATAATATCAAATAAGATATAAACTTTATTAATTCACTTAATATATGTATAAATTCACCTATTTGCAAAAAAAAGAAATAAAAAAATCATTATTCTTATATTTCTCTTCAAATCTCGCTCATGCACCTCTCAAAATATCTACTCATGTATATAGTACAAGCATCTTAATTCATACACAAACAAACACATACAAATATAAGGGTAAACTATCGAAATAAAGTTCTGACATATGTAAATGCAAGTAAAAGAACTAATTTGATTAGTAATTCATAATTAATTTAATTGTTTTTACTCAAACACTCATACAAAATTCAAATAGCAATCACAATAATTCAATTTCATTTCAACCACACTACTTTGATTTCATTTCAATCATACTCACTTGACCTAGATTCATTTTTCTCACATACCTTGATTTTCTTTCTACCCTTGGTACTTTTGATTTCATGTCAATCATAGTGATTACATATGAATTTATCATCTTTTGAAAGAATCATGAATCATATTATGGCCACATAAATCCATTTGTCTCACAGTACCTTGATTTCCTTTCAATCCCTGATACCTCGTTGATTATATTTCAATCAGTGATGACATATGTATTTATTCTCTCCTGGAAGACTCATTAAGTATCCCCTACTAAGGACTAACATCTAATCCACTCCAATCAGATCAAGATAAGTCCAAACTTCCATATCGTGTGACTACAATCCATCATGGTGTGTATGAACTCCTTCTTCAGCTTTTCACCAACTGATACCTTAGTTTATGCGACTTAGGCCAAAGGATCTCTACTCTTGGCTTTTCATACTTAATGTACAAAACCACAACATCTCATACATTACCCAGAATGTATGACATCAAGTTTATGCAAGCTTTCATCAATCCTATACAACATATATCATTCACATACAATACATGCATCATTTAAGATTTCTCATATCAATTACATATATATCTCAAATTTAGTTTAACTAAATTTATAACCTAGCATGCATACAATTGTTATATTAACTTATTATTTAAATTAACTATATATGGTTCTATTAACAAAACATATATAATTTTCCTTACTTAAAATTCTTTATTTTAGTGGAAACTTTAATTCCAACAGGAAAACCACTCCAAAATCTAGGACCCTAAAACATGTCATCTGAACATCACCAAAATTCAATATGTCATAAAACAAGTTGAGAGAAATACTTTTCTCAACGAAAAATAAACCTCTTTTCTAAATATTAGAAATATTAATAATTTTTTAATGGTTAATTTTTTTTTTTAATGATTATAGTTTATTGTGAAATATATTGAGGAGACATATCCATCTTATATATATTATGCTCGATCTCTTTAATTAAAAGTTAGAATTTCATGGATGAAAAATATATAGTTAGAGAGAAGACTTCAAGGTAAAGTGATCCATTATCTAGGTTATATTTGATAGTCATAAACAAAACCTAAGAATGACATTAAGTATAAAAAAATTATTAAACAAAAATTAATTTTAAGAATACAAAATAATTAATTAATATATTGAATAAATTAGATATTATATGTGAGACTAAAAAATTAAATTGATCTCTAAAATTACTTAGAATAATTTGCTTAAGTCTCTAATATAATATTTAATCCTATAGTAACTAATTTTATCTCTAAAATTTATTTTTATTTATTGATTTTTTTAGTATTTACTCTATCATTAATAATATAAGTTATTTTTATTTTATTTTTTTAAATTATATATTAAATCGTGATGACGTCATTAGATATAATTACTACTTAACTATTTTATGATTTTTTAAAAATAAACTTTAATTTTACGACATTATTGATTAAAACTAAATATTTTAACTAGTTTTAGTAATCTTCATAATTAGATATATGTTTCTTACCTAGAGAACCTAGAGTAATATTATTATTATTATTGGATGGATTAAATATTCATCTATGAAAAATACGTTATTAGATGAATTGAATATTCTTTTATGAAATGGATCCAAATGAATTAGATTTTTTAAATATTTTTTTAACTCATCTAAATTATAAAAAAAACTTAAGATAATAAAATTAGGAGTTATGTTTCGGATTTGGTCTTAAATTCGACTCTTCTTGTTCATTCTGATTTTGTTGAAGAATTATGAATAGTTGTTTTTGATAATGTAAAATATAATTAAATAAATGTTATTGTTCTCATAGTTGATTTTCTTGTGTTTATAGAATTGTACTAGTTTTATATGTTTAATTGATCCATGTTTATTTATATTTTTTTAAATTAATTAAAAATAATTTATTCAATTAAAGAAAAATATAATTAATTATATTGAGACGTTGACACTGGAGAAAATAAAAACAACCATTTATATAATTGATTATTCTCAATTTATACAATTTTCATAAATAGATAATTGCCTATTTTGAAGTTTTTCAAATACCATTTCTACTCAATTATTAGTTGAAATATCCAATTAATTCGTTTCAAATCCTACCAAAAAGTTATATAATTAATTATCATAAATTATTGATTAATTTTGTATCAAGGAATATGTTTTCTTTTAAATTTAGAAGGATGATTACAAATTATTTATTATGTAAGTGAAAAAGATTTCAATTACAAATTATATATTATGTAAGTAAAAAAGATTTCAAGAATTATCGTTCCTTCTTCGTTAAAACATCATATTTAAGTTTAGAATGGACAAGTATTTTTATTTTAAACAAATTAAATTAAGTGATATATTGATTAATAATATATTATAATATATAAGTAGTTGTAAATTTTATCTTAAAAAAATTGATTTTTTAAATTAAGTTAAATTTAAAAATATACTATCTATATAAAGTCTATTTAATAAGAATTTGTTAAAATTCTTAATAGACATATTTTTATAATTCATTTTTAAATTGATTAAGTGATAAAATCAATGTTAACATTATTCATTCTTTCTATTCTTTATTTCTCTTTTACTATTTTTTTTTAATTTTTTCTTGACATTTAAAAAAACTATAAAAACTCCAATATTTAATATAAGATGAAACATGGTGAAGACATGTGAATGATGATGATGTTGTGTTGTGACTTCTAAGCTTTCTCTTTTCCACCTTTTTTTTTCCTACTAATACGATAAAATAAAACTATTTATCAGTCATCTCATGATCTGTTCTTCTCATAAGGTCGCAACTGTTTCTTCTACTCCCTTTTGCATATCTCAATCTTCATTTGATTCAACTCACATGCCAAGTTAGACTTATCTGGGAACTGGGTATTAATTTGCATGCCACCCATCTGTTTGTTTTAAATTCACACTGCAATATTGGTGGCTAGAGATTTACCCTTTAGGTGTTCCATGTTTTTTTCCCCTCACGGGCATCTTTACCAGTCAATTCTTGTTCAGGTGTTAAAAAACACTAAACGAGGAGAATTTTTGAAGCAAAAATTGGAACCTTGGTTCAGAAGACTGTAATAGACTACCCCTTTTCGTTAAACCAGACTACAAATGTTTTTTTTCATGTTTTATTTTGTTCTGGGAAGAGGGTAGTTGTTGATTAGTATGGCAGTCACTGATTTCATTTTATAATTTTGGATGTTTTTCAGATGATGATGATGATGAGTGGGATGTGGAAGTCAAGAGGGATCTTTTTCTCTTTGCTTGTTCTTGCAACCTTTCAGCTAGCAATGTCAGATGAGCACCAACCTCTCTCAAAAGTTGCCATTCATAAAACAACACTTGCTCTTGATGAGCGTGCTTATATCAAAGCCACTCCTAATGTCCTGGGCTTGACCGTACGCTTTCACTGCACTTTGAGATTTTTCATTTAGTTTTTAGTTGCTTCATTTTCTGCTTTCAACTACTTACCTAAGATGAAAATAAGTTTTGGTAGCAGAAATTGATGGATCCTGCTTGCAATTGTTTAGGGACAAAATACAGAATGGGTTACACTGCAATACAGTAACCCGAAACCCACAGTAGAAGATTGGATTGGAGTGTTTTCTCCTGCAAACTTCAGGTAGGCTTCACATCATGATCTTGCTCGAGTATAATTATGAGTTACGAATCAAGAGTCTTGTTCCATTCATTGATTGGGAATCAAATGTTTCACATATTCCAGTGCTTCTACCTGCCCTGCAGAAAACATATGGGTGAATCCCCCATTTCTATGTTCTGCGCCTATCAAGGTTTGTGTGACACAAATCCTTAGTCAAAGAAAGCTTCGAAGTTAACATGTTTTGATGTTAAACTCTCTTTCTTTTCTGGTTTCAGTATCAATATGCCAATTTCTCCAGTAGTAGTTACAAGAGCACAGGAAAAGCTTCCTTGAAGCTTCAGTTGATTAATCAGAGATCCGACTTCTCATTTGCCCTTTTCACTGGTGGCTTTACAAATGTATGTACATAAACTCCTCTACCCTTTAATCCTCCTGTTTATCAAATTAATAGATGTATTATGATTGTAGAGATTTTCCAATTCTTGGAAAGGGCTTTATGGGAATGTCATCATGAGAGCTTGCAGTGATAAGCAATATTTGTTAATGAAAACCATCATAAGTCAACTATTTGGAACTGTACTCATCTTATAATTCAAGGCATTCTAGGCTAATGTCACCATGCTCATACCATCTTATTGTTCATCTCCGATTTATCTGAGCACCTCATAGACAGCTCCATCTTTCATGACATCTGAGCTGGTTCCATTCTATATCTTTTCACTGTAAAATAGCCATAACTCTTTCTCCGACTTTCGCCCCATGAAAAGAAATTCCTACCATTAGGCATACATTTTGTGAACTTCTGTTGCAACTTCTATTTAGAAAGTATTTGTGACTGTATACTCCCTGTCCCAACGCTATGGTGTTAGGTTAGTTTGAATGTTTTGTCCTGTTTGCATATGTAACTTTTTTTCTTTATTGTGTATATGATGTTTGTGACCAGAAATGTGGATTTTGAGCTGAACTTTATCTTTCTATTCTTTTATCAAATTATTTTTGACAGCCAAAGCTCGTTGCCGTGTCAAATAAAGTATCATTCATCAATCCAAATGCACCAGTATATCCTCGATTAGCACAAGGGAAAACATGGAATGAAGTAAGTTTAAGCTCCCTCTATTGCAATGTCAAAACTGCCTCTTTTTAACAGATTTGGATATTATTCCTATGAGTATTAGTGCAGTAGGAGCTTGCTCTGATTGCAACTAAAAGTCTTTCTTAGAATGATATTTGTTGGTAAATGTGTGTGTTAGAGCCCAACAAAGTTTATGGGCCGAAAAAGCCATTGGTCCATGAGGGGCATGAGACACCTAAGGCATGGAGGGTGTATTTGCCTAAATGGAAGAAGGGAAATCCTAAAGTTGAGGTGTCATGAGTAGTGGAGAGGTCGTTAAACATGAGAGAATGTTTTTATTATTTAGAGTAAAGAGGAGGCGGGGGATGAGCATTCTGTTATTTTTCTGATATTTTGTTAGAGGAGCTATGCTCTGGGAAATTGGAGGTTTCCTCCTCTTGAAGTTTCCTTTTGATTGCAAATGATACATAATTGTCCAGTTTCTTGATATTTTCCTCTTTTACATTTACCACTACAATATTGGTTTGTAACACTTTGTATGTGGATTAAGAATATCTAGGATTGTCAATAGATTATTTACTTTGTTCTTGTAACAGATGACTGTAACTTGGACAAGTGGATATGGAATCAGTGAAGCTGAACCTTTTGTTGAATGGGGACCTAAAGGAGGGAACCATGTGAAATCTCCTGCTGGGACACTGACTTTTGATCGTAACACCATGTGTGGTATGCAACTCTTCTGCTACCCTTTAGTATCAACCTATATTTGAGTCATAGTTACTTTTGCAATGGAGAATGTGTTTATTTTGTCAGTTAACAGTCTTTGCGTTTTAAAATGTGTATGGCTATTTGCAAATTTCATTCATAAAGAGGAAGTAGTGGAATTGAAAAATTCACTTTCGTATATTCATCTATAAATGTAGGTGCACCAGCAAGGACTGTTGGATGGCGTGACCCGGGATATATACACACTAGTTTTCTGAAGGAGTTGTGGCCCAACCGAGAGTATGTTATATCTTATTTGAACATCATTATAATTGCTTGCTTGACAATTGATATTATTAATTTGCTATTCTAGTTTTTAAAACAAACCTAACTAATCAAATATATCCTTTAGCTGCTAAAAGTAATACTAATATAAACTTATACAGGAAAAATTACTGAAAGCAGTTTGATTACTTGATAAATAATATTTTTCAATCAGATACAACAAAAAAAAAAATCTTTATCCGCTATGTGGGGTCTACATGGATAAAACATGGCTACTGTGTTTTGTCAAAAACTTATTCTCAAGAAAGGCCATTTTAGATCAAGATCTCCTACGATTATTACTCTGAAGTCCTTTTTTTTTCCTACCTCTGATTATTTATCCCTCCACATCATTAGCTTAGTTGAGCCCCTGGTAGGGTAGTATTCTTCTCATATGACCAAAACCATCTTTAGCAAGATTTTATCATCTGTTTAACAATAGGATCTACATCAACTTTTGGTGTAATATTTTCGTTTCTGATAAAAACTTGGAAAAAGAAGAGAGAGAAATGAAATATTTTATTAATTACTATCATGATAATTACATTCTCAACTCCTATATTTGTAACAATTACATTCTCAACTCCTATATTTGTAACAATCACATTCTCTTAGAAAAGGAGATAAAAATCATTTGAAATGAATGAGTAGATTTTAGGGATATTGTTCCTAATAACTATAGAGATATTAGGATATTTTTATTCAAATTCTCTTCTATTTACAACACTCTACCTCAAGTTGGTAAATGAATATCAATCATTCACAACTTGCTTACAATGTCTTGGAATCTGTTTGAGGAAGTCCCTTTATGAAGATGTCTGCTAAGTGAAGCTCTGTAAGGACATGAGTTTTGCACTACCAAACCTTTATCAAGATTATCTTTGATGAAGTGACTATCAATTTTAATGTGTTTGGTCCTATCATGTTGTACTAGATTATGAGCAATGCTCATGGTTGACTTATTATCACAGTACAATTGCATAGGGATGTCAAGTTCTATGTTTTAGGGTAATTTAATATGATCTTTATCCAAAGTCCTTTACACTCACCTTTCGCAAGGGCTCGAAATTCAGTTTTTGCACTTGAACGAGCTACTTTATCTTGTTTTTTTTACTTCTTCAAGTGACTAAATTTTCTCCCAGCAACATATAGGACCCAGAGTTAGATTTTCTGCCACTAACGGATCATAATCTACACCATTATATATCTTTAGAGTCAAAAGTGTCTTTTTTTCTAAATAGTAGTTCCTTTCCTGGGCTTGACTTCAAGTACTGAAGAAGTTTTTCAACTGCTTGTATGTGTCTTTCTCTTGGATCATGCATAAAATGACTAACCACACTAACTGTGTAAGCAATGTTCTGTCTCGTGTGTGATAAATTAATGAGTTTTCTTCCAATATCTGATATTGAGTTTTTCATAGAAGAATTCTCTTCACTTCCAATTTTGTGATTTTGTTCAATAGGAACCCCTGAGAGTCTACATCCTAGCTCACTTGTTTATTTGAGGAGATCAAGAATATATTTTCTTTGGGAGATGAAAATCCATTTTTTTGAATAAGCAACCTTTATTCCAAGGAGATACTTAAGTTTTCCCAGGTCTTTCATTTCAAATTTAGCTGTCAATTTTTACTTTAAAGCCACTTTCTTTGTTTCATTATCTCCGGTAGGAATCATGTCATCCACATAGACCAACAATAGAGTAAGTTTACTTGTATTGAAGTGTTTTATGAATAAAGTATGATCTCCTTGGCTTTGCTTATATCCTAAGGAAACCATTGCTTATGTAAATCTCCCAAAGCATGCTCTTGGAGATTGTTTATGTCCATATAAGGCCTTCTTTAGGAGGCAAACCTTATTCCTTGCATTATGAGCTTCAAATCTAGGTAGAATCTCCATGTACACTTATTTTTCTAAATCTTCATGAAAAAAAACATTTTTGACATGCAATTGATGTAATTCCCATCCAAAATGAGCTGCTAGAGCTTTTGTTGTGGATTTTTAACACATGTTAATTCATGGGCAATACTCTTAAAGGACAAAATTTTGGAGAATTCATGTTTTACATATTCAGTACCATTATCAGACCTACATCTTTTAATGTTTTTCCCTAATTAATTTTTGACAAGATGGAAAAGATTAACAAAGATTTGAAATACGCCAAACTTACTTTTCATGACATATGTCCATGTAACACAAGTAAATCATCAATAAAAGTAACAAACAATTTTTCCCCAGAGTATAAAGGATTTGGCACCAAATATACTTCATTTTCCCCCCGTGACTTGTATAAATTATAAGTAACATAACTCTATATTGGTTCAAAACTTCAAATATTGTGGTATGAAGGAACATCTTGATTTTATTAGCAGCAGTTCACTGTGAACCCCAACTTGCAATGTATTTATTTTTCTATTTTCAGGTACATATACAAGCTGGGGCATAGACTATTTAATGGTACAGTAATATGGAGCGAAGAATACCAGTTCAAAGCATCTCCTTTTCCAGGTCAAAATTCCTTGCAACGTGTAGTCATATTCGGTGATATGGGAAAGGTAATTTTCTTTCTTTTTATTTTTTCTCGTGGCCCTTTTAGTTATAACCATGTTCTGAAATCTGGAGATACAATTTGTATAAATGAATTCATAATTACATATAAGTAAAAGAGATAAGATTGATCAGGTTGATTTAAATCTCCATTACTTCTTTGTCTTCTGTTTCATCCATGGGTAATTCCAATTATATTTACTCTCCTTTGTTTCTTTGTGATATTTTATATTTGAATTTAAGTTATATATTTTGTATTGTAAAAATAATATACCCTGAAAAGATATCAGGTATTCTTACTTTTGATTTAATTACTGGTTACTCCACTTTTTATTTTCTTATCTCACACGCAGGCAGAAGCTGATGGCTCCAATGAATTTAATAATTTCCAGCCTGGCTCACTCAACACTACTAAACAGATTATAAAAGACTTAAAAGATGTAGATATAGTCTTCCACATTGGTGATTTATGCTATGCTAGTGGATACATTTCACAGTGGGATCAGTTTACTGCACAAATTGAGCCAATTGCATCAACTGTACCATATATGACAGCGAGGTTTGACTTGTTATGCATGAGTTGCACTTTTTTATGTTTACTGCTACTCTTGATTATGTCATTTTTATGCTTTTACATTCTGTGCTTTTAGTGGCAATCATGAACGTGACTGGCCAGGGACTGGATCCTTTTATGGGACCTTGGATTCTGGTGGTGAATGTGGTGTACTGTCTCAAACCATGTTTTATGTACCAGCTGAGAACAGAGAAAAATTCTGGTAAAATATCTTTAAATTTCAACCTTTCAGCATCTGTGTTAAATATGTTCCCTTTTATAAAACTCTAATTGATGTAGGCATTTAGCATCTTTAACATCAAAGTTGCATAACCATGCTCCTTCTCTTGCACCAGATAAAACTAAGTTAACCTATTCATGAATGTAGTAAATTTTGTTACCTTCTTGAGTATGCCTACGAAAAAAATGTTATTATTTCCTCCGGAAAGATCTTCAAAAATTACTTTACTTTGCCAGGTACTCAGCTGACTATGGTATGTTCAAATTCTGCATAGCTAACACAGAACTCGATTGGAGAAAGGGATCAGAACAGTATAAATTCATTGAAAATTGCCTAGCATCGGTTGACCGACAAAAACAGCCATGGCTGATATTTCTTGCACATAGGGTACTTGGTTATTCTTCTGCAGGGTTCTATGTGGCAGAAGGCTCTTTTGAAGAACCAATGGGAAGGGAGGACCTTCAATATCTCTGGCAAAAGTATAAGGTTGACATAGCAATGTATGGACATGTTCATAACTATGAAAGAACTTGCCCTGTGTATCAGGTATTTTGCCTAACTTCAGAGATAGTTAGTTTTTACATTGTTCCTTTACTTCCCTCTAGAAGCTCTACATGATTATATGCTATGGCTTGAAAATACCCTTTCTACATTTGGAAGTGTGCAACTCATCTTGTCCTTTTCTTGTTCTTCACTTTACTGACTGTCAGTTTGGTCATCAAGAACATACATTAGATTATGGTCATTTTGTTATTAAAATATTTCTTACTTGTTAGCTTTGAATACTTTTGGTACGTGAACTTTATACCAATATAAATTGGAATCCAGCAATAATTAGTAAATTGTAGCATTTTATTGTCTAAAATAACTTTGCACATTTTTTAACTATATCAAGATTAATTTAATACCGGGTATTATAGTTGTGTAGTATCTTATGATTATTAAATTTATCATATTCTTGTATTTATGTGGTATCGAATCTGTGCTTTCTAGCCGTTACTTTGTCATCAAGAATAAAAAATTTTAAATTACCTAGACACTTCTTTCTTGTTTGCTGTTATCATTAAACATGGAAAAATAACTGCCATTTTCCTTACACAGAATATCTGCACCAATAAAGAGAAACACAATTACAAGGGCCCCTTGAATGGTACAATACATGTAGTGGTTGGGGGAGGAGGAGCATCCCTTGCTGAATTTGCCCCCATAAACACCAAGTGGAGTATATTTAAAGACTATGACTTTGGATTTGTCAAGCTTACAGCATTTGACCAATCAAACCTGTTGTTTGAGTACAAGAAAAGCAGTGATGGACAAGTTTATGACTCTTTCACAATATCCAGGGAGTACAGGGATATCTTGGCTTGCACTGTTGATAGTTGTCCACCTACAACTCTAGCATCATGATCTAAAGGTAAATATAAAATGTTCCATTTGATCTGAATGAAGTGAGGCAACTGATTAGAATTTGTATAGGCCAACAGAAACCACTTATTTTTTAAGTCATGCTTACTTTAAGATGAACCACAATTTCACCTTAAAGTTCCACTGTTACCTACCATGATTGAAAATTATATATCACATTCTGGAGGTATGTTTTTCATTGAACTTTTTTTTTTCTTTAATTCTTTCTTTAATCCCGGAACATGGAATTCAGATATTTTTCAGTTATGAAATCCAGAAGTTAAAATTTGTGTTTTAGATTGTAAAATATTTCAGATTGCACAATCTAGAATAGACAATTTAGATTCTAGCTTCTGGGGACGTGTAGTCCTTGTTTCAAAGGCAGGAATATCAAGTTACAATAGTTTTGTTCACAAATTTTATCTTTCTTGGGAAGTTAAATTATAAATGAAAATTTTATATTCAACTGAACATAATCTTTGAAGTTGATTCTAGAGAATATATTTATGTTCGAGTACTTAAAAACTAATAACAGGTATGTATACTTTTAAAAACTCTTAAAATTAGTTCTTTTGATGAGACCTGATATGTAAAATTTAGGACCTACTAGTAAGTTTTTGGAAATATAAATATTTGGTTATCTCTTTAGAAGTTATAAAATTTATTTAAATTATTGATTTAACCTAAAATTAATTTGTAACGTATTAACCTTATAAATTTGAATAATTGAAAGGTTTATCAATACAAAGTAAATATTAAATTTGAACATTTATTGAAAAGAAACTCAACTAGAAAGTTCATACATGTAAAATCTTGCAATACTGCTCATGTTTGATATGATATTGTTTGATGAAAATTTATTATATTGATGCATATAAATTTTCAAAAATAAAAATAAATAATATAATTTAGACTTTAATATTATACTTTTTTAAAATAGAACCAATTTTTTTAATAAAATATTAATTGAAAATGTTCAATTTATAAGAAACTAAAATGTTAATTAAATATAAAATAAAGGGTTGGAGAACTAAATAATGTGGAGGATAAAGTACAAGAAATATAAATGATAGAAAAAAAATAAAAGACAAAATTACGTAAGAGAAAAGAAAAACTGAAAAAAACAATAATCTCTGTTTGCAAAGAGTATCATTTCGTATTTTCTATTTACCATTTTTCTATTTTCAAGTTTTAAACAGTACAATATTTCTCAATAAACTATAATTTGATCTCGCCTAATTTTAATTAATAATTCTATTTGTGAACAATTTATCATTACATTACAATAAAATTATTAAATACCAACCAAACTTTGAATTAAAAATAATTAGTCACTATGTCGACTAAATTAGATATTATTTTAAAAATTTTAAAAAAAATATTGGTATCTAAAGTGATTTCTATTATTAATAAAAATTTATAAATAGTTTTTAAATTAGTATTTAAATTAGCTACGAGGATTTTAATTACTATTATTTTATATTCTAAATTAGTCTTTAAAAAACTAATTTAGATTATAGAGTAGTTAGTAGCTAAAATCTTAGTAACTAATGGATAGATACTAAAGATGATCATGTTTCAATTTTACAACACGACTAATGATGAGAATCAAATAAAGGAGGCTTTTATTAATGGAGGAAGAGGATATCCACCCTCACATTTGAAGTTCTTCCTTCTAGTCTTCTCAAAATTAAAAGAAGACATAAAATAAAGATGAGGCC
>Ga0123342_1000751_pt1 | contig 52797 bp, 28 predicted proteins | sample Turbeawhitnodule_FD_89960 | JGI IMG/M metagenome (GOLD analysis project Ga0123342, IMG submission 89960) | Root nodule microbial communities of legume samples collected from Mexico - Turtle bean Mexico white nodule | ecosystem: Host-associated > Plants > Roots > Nodule | place: Mexico: Nepantla...
CAAAAAACTTAATCACGTTGAAGTCCAACATATCATTCTTCATTGAAGCTTTAGACGAATTTCCCACTAGACAAGTTAAATCTTTAATTATCGAAATAGCCTTAGAAACCTCAATCTTATCCTAAAATCTAGCATAATTTCTCATACGCCATATCATCCATATAGAAAAGGTTATCACCGCAAGCTTAATCAATTTAACCAAAAGACTACCATCACTCTTAATAAAAGAAAGTAGATCATCCTTATTAGAGAAATGAGAAGTAAGAAAAATTTGTCGAACCCAACTCCAAATATGCAATGCGTTTGAACATTCAAAAAATAGATGTTGAATAGATTCCTCGTGCTTTTCACAAAGCGTACACATAGAACATATATGCAAACCTTTATTTTGAATATGTTGATCTGTAGGAAGTCGCCCATGAAATTTTTTTTCCAGAGTACAAGAGTTTTGGAAGACGGAATAGATAAATACCAAATGAATTTACCCTAACCACCTGAAACTCCTGATTCCAAAAAAAAAGTCTTAACCGATTTAAGAGTGAAATAATCAAACTAATCTAGAATCCAATGCATAATTTTATGTTACTTATTATTTTTTGTCCTTACTTTTCTTAACAGCACCACATTCAAACACTAATGCCCTTACAAATTCACCCGATAAACAAAATCCACTCATATATAAACATAGTTCATATACAAAAAAAATCCTCAAGAAATAAATATTCTCACAATCTTTGTCCGAAATTCGATAATTATATATAGAATTTTTAAAAAAAAAATTCCACCTCAAAAGAGTAATACTAGTTTCCAATAAAAACATGAAACACATGATAAATATATATGACAATTAAGATGGGAAAACTGAATTATCAAATTTAAAATGAAATTTCAAAAGATCAAGGTGTATATAACAGGTATTGTCAAGCTTTCCTTTTTACATATAATATTTTTTTCTAATTTTATTTGTCCATTGTTCACGACAAATTGATTTTCATACAATGGATTCGGAAAATGAAATGAAAAAAATTCTAAACTAAATATAAGTATTAACAGAAAACTTGTAAATAGTTGGCAGTGTTAACAGAAAAAAGTGGTGGCGGGTAGTCTGACAGGGAAGACATGGTGCAATTCCAGTGTTGTCAGGTCTGCGTGATTGCAGAGTGGCGCTCACATGGGTGAGTACATACTGGTTCGCTCACTTCCAGTCTTAGAATCTTTTTCAAAAATAAACTTTTCTACAAAAATATAAAAATAAATTATTATTTATTTTATTTATTTATTTATCCAACATTATCTATTTCTTTTGCAAGTTCAAATTTGATTTCCTAAAATTTAAATTAGGTCGATGAATAATTCATCATGCATCAGAAAATCGACTAAAATTCAGTTGTTTAGAAAACAAATTCTGACTAGATTTTTAATTATTTAAAAATAAATATTAAATACTGTCTTAAAATTGATTTTAAATATAAATTGCAATTATGAATATAAGTTTAATGTAATTTTTTACGAAAAATTTAAGGAAAAAAATAATAAAAGAAAAAATTACATTGCAGTAAAATTTAAAATAGTTTTTTAATATTTAAAAATGCATTAGAAAGTATTAAATTATTAAAAATTGAAAGTAGAAATTATTAATTAAATTTAAAATATTCACATAATAAACGAAAAATATTTTTTGTTAATAAAACTTGAAAATTATTATAAAAATAATATTAACAACGTAATTGGGAAATTTTATTTTAAATATGCATAGAAATATTATTCTATATTATTAAAATAAAAATGTCCTATTAAAATAATTATTTTGAAATATTGTAAAATAACATTATTAAATATCGAAATACATTTTTAAGAGTAATTTTAAGATAGTAAACTAAAATATATTAATTGACAATGAAAGAAGTAATGACCATATAAATAATCTCATATGATAAAAAATTATGTTTAAAGAAAATAATTGAAAACTAAGTTGAATTGATTAATATTATTTTGTAATAGCAATTATTAATTAATTATCGTTTTGGTATAAAATTAAAATGATAATGATTCAGCCGACATGTGTCTAACATTATATAAATGATAAGATAATTTTAAGTCCTCTTTAAAAAAAGTAATAAGAAAATAAATAAAGTTTTTAAAATTTATCTGTAAACAATAAAACAATAACAGTTTAAGAATAATTTTTTTAATGTTTCAATATGAAACAATTTTATGTCATTGACTTCATATTAATCAAACTTTTAATAATACTTTTAAAACTCTTCAATACTATTGATAAGATATTTTAAAAATTACAAATTTAAAAATAAAGTTTATTGCATGGAGTAACGTAATGACAATAAATTCTATTTTACAGTAAACATTTTCACAATTATTCAAACTTTAATTTCTTTTGTTCATGGTATACTAATCGATCATTTGAGGCATAAGTAAAAAATCTCACTCTCCATCAATGTTTTGTAAACAATTTCTAATTTAGTCTGAGTTGAATTTAGTATATGTATTACGTTATATCTGATTTATATTATTGCTTTAAGAGTACAAATGTCAAGTTTTTTTTCCACTCAACTATTTTTAACTATAAACTAGATCATTTATTAAATTAAAACCATAATGCTGATAAAAAACTAAAACCATAACATCAAATTTATACCCTCCTTCCTAAATAAAGACAATCACCATGTGTTTCTTAACATTCATCTTCATATGGAACAATTTTACATCACATATAGAATATTATTTCTTATCTTGTAATTATATTTATAAATGATCAAATCACATTACTTTAAGTATACGTCTCCAAAATTGTTAACCAAAAAAAATATTAGTGTACCTTCATTAATTTGAAAAAAATAATATACATTTTGTTAGACTTTGTATAACATAATATTAAATAAGTTTTACATTATCAACCTAAACTTATAAACGATATTTCAGCTAACCTAGCCTCCTCCCTCCTCGGGACTAACAAACCTGTTGTCCATCGATTATGCCTTTCAGTCTGATCTTAGGCCCTAACTCATCATTCGTGGACGAATCTTGCAGAGGAACCCTTGAGTTTTCGAGGCATTGGATTCTCACCAAGATTTTACTTACACTGACATTTCCGTTTTCGCTTCGTCCAGAACTGCTCGTGCAGATCCTTCCCTCTAAGGTGAAACGCTCCCCTACCAAATCAATTTGACATCCTATAGTTTCGATAAATCACTTAACCTTGTTCATCTTCAACACAAGAGGACTCGATGAATAAACTACCTTTAATATAACTAATTATATAAGATTTACTATAGGAAACTCATCCATGTGGTTTTTAAATACTCTAACCTCCTTATAATTTTTATTTCTTTAGTGAAAGTTGAATTGATATTCACCATAATTTTTAAATTTTTGAAATTAAATATTTCTATTTTAAAAGGAAAAAATAGATTTAAAAAAAATAAAAAGACTGAAATTATATTTTAATATTACTTTACGGTTTGACAAATTAAAATAGTGTTTGGCAGTAATAAAATTTTAATATACATACTTGATATTGACTAATAACTACAGGTATACATACATGTGAGAGCAATTTTTGCTTTATGTACGCTGTGAATTCAAATAAGTAATTTTGAATTAGTTGATTAATAATTGTAATAACCAAATACTAAAGAATGAAACGAAATTAAGCCACGTTGTGTTATTTTCAGTTATTGCAAAAAATATTCTTTTTTATCATGTTACAAATATAAAATATTTATTGATTTTGTGGATAATTAATCTTTAATGAAAGACTCTTCTAAATACAAACGAAATTATCTGTTTATTAAATTTCTTTGTTATAATATGATTTATATTTTTAAACTAATATTTATTAATGATTTATAGAGAATTTTTTATTATAACTGTTTTTTTACACAAATTTATGTTTATATTTTATTCTTATTAATATTTTATTTTATTAATTTATTTTTTTATTTTTTACTTTTAAAAGTTAACAAAGTTTTTTTTTTTTAATTTTAAATTATTTTATTTATTATCATTTAATGGTTTGTTACATGTGTTACATGTGTGTGGACCACATTATTTAGAGAGTGTGGACAAATTTGTTGTTTTATACTATTTTTTTCAATTGTTATTATACAGTTATGAATTTTTCATTTTATCTTTATTAATATTTTATTTTATTAATTTATTTTTGTTATTTGGTTATGTTATTTTATAATTTCATTAGTTAACAAAGTAGTTTTTTAGTTTTAAAAATTTATTCTATTTATTATTACTTAATTGTTGCTAGATGTGAACCATGAGAGAAAATAAAAAAATTGGTACGCTGCAGTTTTATACTATTTTTTTTTAATTGCTATTATACAGTTATGAATTTATGATATGGTTGACTGTACATGGACTGTTTTAAATGATACTTCTTATTATTTTTTTAATTTGATTCAAATTAATCAATTTGTTTTTGTTGTTTTTGAATTTTGGCATGTTTATTTTGGTAATTGTTTATTTGTTTTAAACTGATTTTTTTTCTATTTTTAAAACTAAAAATATTTGTAGATTTACCATATATACTACTATGTGGTTTATGTTTCATTTACAATATATTAGTAAATAATTTATGTGTTTTCTCGTGTATATTTATATTTATTAAAATGTACTATAAATTTATATTAACACTGTTATTCAAATTTTAATATTAAACATAAATATATATAAATGATTTTTGCTAGTAAATATAAATTGATTTAAAAATATTTTTTATATCTGTAAAATAACGAGTTTTAATTTTAATTTATATAATTTTGTTACTGTTATAAGATTTGAAATTATTATTTTTAATACTTTTAAAATTAAGAAATTGTTTTTTTAAATATTATTTTTATGCTTTCAAATTTTAAAATTTAATTATATAAAAATAAAATATATTTGTTACATTAAATAAATTAAAATACTCTAACAGTAATTTAACTACATAGATACAAGTATAATTTTTAAAGTGTAAAAGATATATATTATATAAGTATTAATTATACACATAAGTATATTTAAGTTTTTATTAAAAAAATATATTTTTCATGACTTTATTGGTTTCTTAATTTTATAATTATAATAATAAATTTAATTTTTAAAATATATATTTTTTAAATTGTATTAGATCTTTTAAATTTTTTGAAATGTAACAAATATAAATAAAACAGGGTAACTTAATTTTAAGGTGGAACAAAGATGTCGTCATTGCGTGCGCAAGCAATGAGGCGCGCTCCTTTCCGGCACCTCGAAATTGGCCTTCATTGGAATTTATCTTTCTTGATAATTAAACACTGCCAACCCTTCGCACTTTTTCTATAAAAGCTAACCTCACCTTCAGTTATAACCTTCTTCACCAGAACCCTTTTCCCACATTTGTCTTCTGTCCCCAATTTTTCTATCGCCAACAACCTCTCCTTCCCCTGTTTCCTCCATTGTTCTTTCTTTTGTCTCATCTCGTTTCAGAAAATTAATTAGGTCCATCAGAAGCAGATCTGCTTCAGATCTAGGGGTTTCTTGTCCCAAATCACGACTTGCTGGAGTTTCAATTGTGTTATGAGAGCATAGACCTTTTGCAAAACACACCAATGTTTTCCGAATTTTTGTGACACACGCTATGCGTCGAATTCGTCTGCTGCACTCGTTCTCCGTTGTGTTCCTATACTGGTTCTATGTTTTCTCATGAACTCCCTCTCAACTCCGTGATTAATTAGATCCGTCTCCGTAGTTAATTATTGTTCTATTATTCCAATAATTAATTAGATCTGTAGCTCCTATTTCCATTAGCTTTCATTTTTTTTTTTTTCTGTTATAAAATCAAATCCAATATCCCTGTCGGAAATGGCATCGATTCAACGTTCGGCGACAAGTTCTGGATCTGAAGCAGGAGATCTGCAAATCGACGAGAGAAAGCGTAAGAGGATGTTGTCGAACCGCGAATCCGCGCGGCGATCGCGGATGAGGAAGCAGAAACAGCTGGAGGATTTGACCGATGAGGTTAGCAGATTGCAAGGCGCGAACAAGAAGCTTGTGGAGAACATCAAGGCCAAGGAAGAAGCATGCGCTGAGACCGAAGCCGGGAACAGTATTTTGAGGGTTCAGACCATGGAATTGACAGAACGATTACGCTTCTTGAACTCTATCCTTGAAATCGCTGAAGAGGTCGGAGGTTTATCCGTTGAGATTCCCGATATTCCAGATCCTCTCCTCAAGCCGTGGCAGATTCCTCATCCAACACAAGCGATTATGGCCACCGCAAATATGTTTCTGCGTTGATCCATTTGCTCTCAGTGGATTTTATTTTTATTAGTTGAATTAATTAATTAGGGTTATTAGTGTGGTAACCTTTGTCATGTGCATTATTAGTGTTATGTTATGTGTTGTTTTGTGTCAAAATCGTGTGGTCCACAATGCTTTGGATTCCTGAGATGAACGTGAGGTGCAGGGTGTAGATGGCTAGCAGCGGCAGTGTCCCTTGTCCCTTTGCGCGACTTGTAATCATTTTCAATGGTGGCTGTTTTATTTTATAATTAAAATGTTATCGTCGTTATCCTCTCAGCTTTAGTGGAAAGTCGCTTATTATTATCTAATATATTATTATCTAATAAAAAGTGATAATGTATGTTAAGTGAGGATTCTTAAAAGAATTTATAATTTTGTAATAATTATTTTAAAAATTATTTCGAAGATAGTTTTCAATCAACAGTTGTTGTAGAATTTTATGTTATTTAATTTTAAATTTATTTTTTATTATATATATTTATTTTTAAATCCATCCCATCAAAAATTTAACTTATTAAATTATATTTTCCTTTTCGTTTTTAATTTAAAGCTGCCCCAGTTTGGATAAATGTCCACCACAATTTCATGACATCGCAAGTCATGGATTATGAGACAACTTATCCAAAAGACGATGGGACAATGAATAAACAGATTAGACTTGAGTATTCATGTTCTTACATCTCTCAATTTTCCTTTTATTTTATAATGTCATGTTATTTATCTTCAGTATTTTTACGATTGTTTTCTTCATAGTAGTTTTTTTAATAGTAATTTTATTTTTTATGTAAATATCTAATTTTCTCTTTATAATTCTTTTTTGAAAATATTTATCTTAGTGGACGAACAACTCGTTATAGTGTATTGATTTCTAAAATTTCAATCGATTTTTCTTTCAGATGACATGTGCATCTATCATGACATTGTAGTGACTTTTGAACGCAAACATTAAATATTTTCAATCAAAATTTCACTTAATTCAATATGTGTAAATTGTCACTAGTGTTATAATTTTCAACTATTCTAAACCAAGAATGATTTATTGATTTACTATAACCAACAATTAGATCCATTCATACGTTAACACACTAATAAATGAAATGAGTATCACCTTCAATTGAAAATTAATTTTCTTTTTTATTTTATGTAGATTTCGCCCCTTCTTTAGTGATATTTTCCAACCCAATTTGGGTAGCAAATTATGAAAAATGTGTTTCAATATAATTATTGCAAGTAGTTTGTGGACCATTAGAACTCAACAGAGGTCTATCAAACATTCTTGAAAAATTTGTTTCAATAAATGAAAATTTTGAGAATTTTCAATGGAGTTTATATTGCATAATGTTAATTGGTAATAATGGTGACAAGAAGGGAGAAAAAGAAGAAGGATTTTGAAAATTTCCCGTGGTGATGACACAAAGGGGAAAGAAGGGGGAGGGATTTTAATAACTTTTAATGAAGAGTTGAAATAATTTCGTCAATTATATTAGTCTGGATTAATTTATATTTTTTTTATTGTGAATTCTTTCATTTTTCTTTCTTTTCTTTTAGTGGTTTTATCCTATTTCTCTTAGGTAGCTCTCACCATACCTAACATAATTATTTATTGAGTGTTAATATGTTGACAACCCTTCGTTACATTAAATTATAACTGAAAGAAAAATATATATTTTTATTAAAATAGAATAATTTTAAAATTACATTGATTAAATCACAGTTGTAAACATATTTTTTCGATGTGTAGTTGTCAAAGTAATATTTTTCTTACTTATTTATTTTTCTCTAAATTTTTCCACTCCAAACATTGTTCTTACTCTCATGCTTTCCCCACTCAAGCGTCACACCTTCACCTCCCTCCTATTATCACTTAACCACCATCCAACGATATTTTATGAGCAAATTCGACGTTCTAACACGACTTCACTTCCTCCTACCACCACACAATCATTATTGGTCGACTCTATGAGCAAATCCAAAGAATCACAACCTCGTCTCCTTTCGACCACCATGCCACCACTATTTGATGACTCTCCCATTAGTAGTTCCAACACATTGGACTGTATCATTCTATTTTTATTTATTATTTATTTATTTTTGTTGTATATAATAGATTATGAATCTCACAAACAAAGACATGTTAAATACAAAATTAACATGCAAGAAAAGATGAAAAAATCAATAAAATGTACTTGATGAACACATACATAAATGAAGCATGATTTCAAAAAATAAAATGTATAAGTTCAAAAAAAAAACAAGAATTACAAGGATGACGAAAAATAGATGACACATGTGTTGATCAAATTTATTTAAGTTAGATTCACTTGTATATTTATAGATTAACTATAACAAACTAAATAATTGAAAACTTAACTAACTAACAAACAATCATTTAACAATAACAATAAACAAACATTAATTCTTATGATGATAAACATGTTGGACTTGAAAAACAAAGTCAAATCTAAAAAAAATATGTTTTCATGATGATGTTTTGAAGATATTGTTGAATATGTATTGTGTGTTGTAACTTTTATTATTTGCATGTTTTTGACAAGTAATCACAAGAATCACAATTCAACACACAATCAAACTTAAAATTAATCAATAAAAAATATATTTTTAAAGGTTAAAAACATGTGAAAAAGGTTTAAGTTTGTTTTAATTTATTAAGATTTTATGAAATCAATTAAATTATTCTTAATATATTTTAGAATATGATAATCGATTATCTCATATTAACACATGAACTAACTGATTGAATCAAATATGAGTTTAACTAATTTTCAAATTTTATTGAAAATAATCAATTACCCACTTAAAATAATTAATTAAATGTGTCTGAAATAGTTTTAATAAGCTTTTCCATAACTCTATAAATAGAACATTTGATTCACTCTTTTACATATTTGATAATACTTTGAAAAGTGAAATCACAAACGTTTATATAAATTATTTTGACTTATTTTCATTTTCTAAAATAGTGTTTTATAGAGTGATAGTGCTTTCAAAATGTTGTGTAATGCTACTATGTTTTCTAATAACATCTTTATATTGTTGGAGTGTTTTTAAATTTGTTTCATCTTATGTGTTCAAGATCTGGTTTAGTTGATTTTTTTCTTTGTGTGATCAAATGGTATGATATATCATCTTCGTAGTATTCAAAAGTTGATATTATTTTACTTCTATATTTTACATATATATATATATATTAAATGGTTGTATTAAACATGTAAAAATAGTAAATATCAATTATTCTAAGGTTGAATAGATGAGTGTGAATATATCATTTAATGTTTTATTTAAGTTGTTGGTAATATTTGGCAAATATTTTTTATGTAGAAATTACAGTGTCAATTATATATATATATATATATATATATATAACTAAACTTGTATTTTAACAATTTTACTTCTAAGTTCCACTTGCAGATGGAAGTGGTTCGGAGATTGTGTACAGGGAAGGTGTTAGTTCTTCTTGCACGAGTCACCCTATAGTTTCAATGCCAATAATAATTTTGATAGATGGATTTAGATAAGCATCAGCGTCAATGCATATCACAAATCAATCATTAATTTCTTTATTAATCAACTGCAAATGATAAACCGATTATATATTTAAGATGTGTTTCTGATAATTAGGATAAGATTAAGATATATAAATAAATTTAGAAACTAGTTTGACAACTTATAAGGAATATGATAGATGTAATAATGAAAATATGTATAAATAACAATTTTTTCTTTAGAAGGGAATCTTAGCAGTATCAATAGTCATAAAATGGTGAAAGATTGAGAAAGAAGATGTTACAATTTTTCTCTAAAAAAATGATGAACAATTACAAAGGTTATAAAGGGTAAGAAAATAGTTGTAGTAGTGATAATAATTGACTTGTTCTGTGAAGAAAGTGGTGGTTACGTCAAAGTAAGGGTGTTGTGAAGATATACAAAAGAAAAAACAAAAATATTATCTTATTTTACGTAGCTCATCATCATTTAATCAAATAATAAATAAGACGGAAATAAATTTATAGGATAAAGTTATCATGCTATGTTGACTAATTAAATAATTTTTTATATCATAATTATTATATACAAGTCTCTTTTCATATTTACTCAATTAAACATTCGAAATATTATTTTTTCTCTCTCTCTTAAATATATATATATATATATATATATATTAACGCATTATTCCCACAACTAATTACAATTATCTTTTATATATATATATATATGTGTATTTTTAAAATTAATTCAATTTATTTGACTTAAATTTTAAAATACATACTTTAAGTTTAATATTTTATTTTTTTATTTTTTAAAATTAGACTAATTGGGCTGGACAGAAGGTGAAACAAGGTTTAAAAATATTCTAGCCCATAAGAAAATGGGTCAGGCCCAAATTTTTAAACTCTTCATCCTTACAATTTGGGCCGGGCCGGGCCGGGCAAATACTTCTTAATAAAGGCAAGTTCTTCCCGCACCATATCAATTTCAATCTGTCTCGTATTATTTTTCAATTTTTTAAAAATTAACCTCTGGATTTGAAAATTCAGAATTTAAAAAACATAATTTAAAATTCAAAATTTTGTTATGAAAAAGAAAATCTGAAATGCAAAATATACATTTTGAAAAAAAAAATATCTGAAATACAAAATCTGAAAATGCATCATTTCAAAAAGTAATTTCCAAAATTCAAAATATCTTTTGAAAATTCAAATCCAAAAATGTATTCTGGAAAATTAAATGTAGAACACAAAATCTAAAAATGAATTATGGGAAATGATTTTTAAAATTTAAAAATGTGTTCTGGAAATTTAAATTCAAAAATGTATTCCAAGAAAAAAGAGTTCAGAAGTATTTTTTTTATCCCACCTTCCTTTCATTTAAAGTCATTTTTAGCATTTTTACAAAAATATTTTTATCATTTTAATGTGTGGAATTCTATTTAGCATGTGGATTAAATAAGTTGGGTAAAAATGATATAATTTAATTTAGGTAAAAAAATTTGAAGCCTCTATGCCATCCTGTGTTCTAAGTATTCCAACTACTCATTGGATCAGGTCCATTTATTAATTCTAAGAAATAGGAAAATACGAAAAATTTGACACATCAAAGAGCAGGGCTATATACATGTTGATTTAGGAGTAACACTCCATCCTACATAACATACACAACCTTCATATAAAAAATCACAAATTTTAACTTTCAAATTTCATAATCTAAAATTTGTATGAAATTAAAAATAAACACTTAATAAAGAATACAAAAATTAATTTAAATATTTTTTAAAGTATCTGAAGAAATGAATGGAGTTGTACGCATAAATTGCCTAGTGATATATTAAAATTATATTTTATACATAAATGATTTAAATAAAATTTAATCTAATAATTCCGTTAATAACTTTTTATGGATGGATATTCAATTCATTAAAAAAAAATAATACCATATATATTATTATATTAAAAATAATTATTTAATTAATAAAAACATTTAAATTAATTACTTTTAATAAATAGTGTCAACAATTTAAATTTTATTTTAGAACTATCCATACAATTAAATAGTTTAAGATGAAATTATATTTAATGATATTATTCATAATAATTTAGTAAATCATTTTTCTACTAATAATTAAGACTTGTATTGTTTGTCTAACGCCCGACTTATATTGTTAATGGCATAATAAATGCATATATTCTTATTAATTAATTATAGGAGGCTTAATTGAGTTTAAAGTGTGTCATGAATTTAGGTATTTTCTATCTTATGTTATCTTGTATGTTCATCTTACTTATTTGTTAAGGTATGATAATAAATATGAGATTCTGTCATTAATATAAAATTATTTTAAGATTAATTTAAAATAATTAATGATTTTTATTATTTATATTAATTATAATATCGTTTTATATAACCATATAATCTCATATTTATTAACACATAAAAATACCTAAACAAAATGATAAGATAATATAAAAATCAGTCATTAAGTAAATGAAAAAATAAGCGTCACAACAAACTCAATTAAAAACATAAAAAGAAATGAGCACTTAGTGAATAATTTTTTTAATAGAGATTCAATTAAAAATACTTAAATTAAATTTATGAGAGATTAAAATTTGATTAAGTGAAATAAATGATATAAAACTAAATTAACAAATAATGCAATTGAAAGTATACATGTATTATGATGAAAGAAGAAATTAACAATTAATGCATTTGAAATTGGACATATGTATTGTTATTCGGGACCAAAAAAAAACCTTTATTTTTTTTCATACATGGGATCGGAAGTAATTCGTTTTGTAGGAAAAAATCTATAAATTTTGTTTAAATTACTTTATTAGAAAGATTTAATTAAAAAAATAAGTTGAAGAATTATGACAAAAAAAATCACTGAATTTTATAAAATGATAAGTGATTTTTCAGTTATTTATAGAGTTAAATAGATTAACTTAAATCTTTCCAAATTTTATTAAATAAATAAACAAATTTGTGACTATTCGTTCTTTGCGTGCATATGAGAATTTAAACAAGCTATTCATGGTGATGTTATCAAATTAAATATAATTTCTTATAAACAAAACTTTTGTAATACACGCGAGAAAGAACGAGTTCGCTTTAACACGCTGAAAAATTAATCGTTTACAAATTATTCCGCAAATTAGACATAAATAATAAATTAACAACGAATGCAAAAACTAATTAAATTAGATTGAATAGTTTTTCCAAAAAAAATTGAAACTCTTACCAAGAAGATCCAATAATTAAAATTCTCACAGTCCATTATTTCTCAATTAAAACTCTTACGATGAAGATCCAATAATTATAACTCGGAAGCTCCATGCGTATGTTTCGTTGCGAAAGAAGTGAGTAATAAAAAACTGTGGTAATCAGAACTTGAGTTTAGTGAATTCCATGATTTGATCCAACCTCATGTTACTAACTAGTAAGAACATGTTCTTGAGGCATCACAACACATACAAATAAAAAAAATAGTGCATAACTTGGCTTTGATTTAACATAATTAGTTACCATGAAACTGTGATGAGTGACGATGAAATGCTATGGATTATGCTAGAAGAAACATGAACACATAGCTATTGAGAATTGATATATCGTGTAAGGCAATAGTTTTACTTGACACGCGTGGTGGATACCGTCGTGCACTCTCACTCGTGTTGCAGACTCAGTCATCGAAAGTTTTGCACTCTATGGTCTCCGGGTTGTCCTTGCAGTAGTTCTCCAGAGGGTCCGAATCCTTTTCCTTTTGCTTGTCCCTCGCGTGGCTCGCCGCCGCGCTCAGCTCCTCCACCTCGTCCCACGCCGCCACGCACTCGCCGCTCGTGGGATCGCCGGCGCACGCTTCCTGCGCTTGCTTTATGCTCTCCTCCACCTTCTCCGATATCTTATCCGGCGCGGCGCGAACGGGTCGGATCCTCGTCACCCGACCCATCTGGATGCCACCCGGTCGCATCGCTTGGCGCAGTGGAAGTGCAAAATTTATAGCGTGCGCATTTTGCGGTGAGCCCGATGCGTTGAACCAAACCCTGGGGCTTGAAAGGCTCACTCCAGTCATGGTTGCCATTTTTTTTCCTTCTTTCTGTTTCTGTTTCGTGTTCTTTGGTTTACGAAGGAATAAAATGGATTAGAATGGGAAGATTATATCTGTGGCTCAGGAAGATTTGTGGACACATGTTTCTTATCTGGTTCCAACCAATTATATTCTCCCACGTAAAATCCACAACATGTAAGACATTTTTCTTTCAGATTATCTTTTCAATCAAAATATATATATATATATATATATATATATATTATCGAGGGGTTTTGAGAACGATTATCTTGCTTCTCCCTTCGTCGGTCGTTGTCACTCTAAGCTTAATCTTTCACCTTATTCCTCTCGGTCGTCTGGTTTCACAGTTTGGGATGGTACCTGCAAAAGGTAATCAAACGCTCAAGTCAGTTAAAGTGTTGACACTCGATTGTCAAAGTAATGTAGATAATGACGTACCTGATTCTTGGAATCTGCGTTATTTATATTACCTTAATGGATCTTCATTGGTGGGTCGGATTAGGAGGTTGATTCGTGTTTAGGATTGTTCTAAACAATCATTAATCTGTATATTAACTTACAGACTTGGTCAACCCATAATCATGGATCGGTCGGCCACGTGTCGTCGCGTGACCCTCTCATTGTGATCGAGTTCCTAACCGACTCAATGAGTAATTCGATCGTATACAATAAATATATATATATATATATATATATATATTTATGTTGCTTATTTTTTTGAGGAAAGTAATAAAGTTTAGGAGCTAATTGAGTTTTCATATTCGGGATCGTTTTTGGATTTCAATGTTCGTCTTTCGTTTTTATGTCTAAATATATGTTATATAGAGTTTTGTGAAGACTTTTTAAACCTGTTGAGTAATTAAGATAATTATTTATATATACTGACATTTCATGTGAGTTTGTTTCGAATATTACTAATATTTAATGATTTAGTTGTCATACTCTGTTATCTCTTAAAAGTGGGAATAATATATGAAGGTATTTATAATCTTTTACATGTTCAACTATTAGTTGTTTAGAAATTAGGGGAATTGAATTTTGGTTTTGTTTAATGTCTATTTCTTTCTCACATGTTTTAATTGCATATCATCTTTTAAAGATGTATATGTTATTTTAGTTTTATATAGTGATGATATTTTCAATTTGGGTAATTTCTATTTTTTTTTAATTAAGCTTCTATTCCAGAGATTCTTGATTCATGGTGTATTATATGATGTTAAACTTTTCTTCCACTATTTCTATGCCATCAACCTTTATTTTTTCCTTAGATAACATTTTTATTATTTTGGACATCTAACTTACAAATATGCCGGATGCAAATTTCATGCTTCAAAATTACAACATTCAAATTTTTATTTAAGAAATATTTACAAAGAAAGGTAACGCTAAGCTTCAAACTCAAAGATGGGAAAATAAGCTCTGCCTTTCAAATACAAATATCACGCTTGAAAATAATTACAATTCTATTAAATAATTAAGATAATTTTTGGATCACTTATTGCTTTAGCTGGCAACATCTTATTTTTCTTATTTTTGCTTTTTAAATGTCGATCATGTTCCTTTACTTTTAAAAGTTAAAAATTATCTCTTTATCATATTTTTCTTCAAACATATGGTTTTTTATAAGACTCTTTTCATAATTATGGAAATTCAAGCTTGTTTCATGTAAAAAATTATATTTTCACAATTTTTCTGTTTCATTATTCTTCTAACTAAAGAAACTTCATTATTCATAAAAGATATAAATTGTAGCAATCGTCCCCATTTTCTAAATAAGAATTTACTATTTTTTCTACTTCGTCATCAGATTTAAGGAAGTATAAAACTTTCATAGAGAAAGTATTAATCTCAACCCTAATTTTTTGTTTCAAATTCAAATTTAAGTCTTTGGATGATTTCTTTTTTTGGAGTACGTACTTAGAACGATTGACTTATTTTTCCACATTTTGAATTTTTCTTCAAGATAATTTATTAAAATCTTTTTTCCACTAAAAACCTCAACTCTTAAACATAGAATTTTCAAAATAGGATAGGTTTGTGTTGGTGTAATTCGTACACATATATACATGGCCATGGTAGAATAAAAACTTAATCATTTTATATGTACCGTGACTGGACTGAGGTTAATTTTATAATATTTTTTCTAATATTTAACCATAAGCAGGAAGTTCATAAGCTAATGGGTCCCTAACGGCAATAACTAAAACTGTTGAAGGTTTGTTTGTTTCTAAAAGTATTTTATACCAGAATTGTTGGTAATCAAATCAAAGAGGCGTGAAAATCTTTTATTGGTTAATAGATTTTGGTTCCAATAATGAGAGAACCTTTGATATTTGCAGCTTTGAATAACAAATGATTGAACGATTTTTTCTATCATATTTGGAGTTATTTCGGTTGAGCCTGTATACAAATTATAAATTGATAGAATTTTTTATTATTGTTTGGAATCTTATAAGGAATACAGTTCCATTTTGTAGCTTGATAAAAAATTATTTCGTGACTCCTTATCCTCATATTTGGGTTCGTTTACTCATAGAATCACATTGTTCCTTTAGGACAAATTCACCTGGTATTCTTTTGAAATGTTTGGAAGAGTTACTAATATTATGTGTTTATTGCTAGTTTCAGGGATATTTAGGACTTTTAGAAGAATTCTGAGTGAAAGTCGAAGGGTAACATCTCAATAAAACATGAGCTATTTACAAGTTCTTAGTGTCAAATTTTCAAACCTTGAATCCAGATAATTTAAACAACCGAGTCTAATAAAAAGTTTGAATTTATTTATTTAACTTATCAAACACTTTTGAATAAGTAACTACAAAAATAAATCTAAATAATTAACTAATTGCTTGAATAATTTAAATCCATACAGAAAAAGATGTTTCTCTGGTTAACACTGTCTAAGTTAGATTGATCCTACTAATAATACTTCAATTATTTCCTAAATATAAGACATAATTTAGAGGGAAAATAATGATCATTGTAAGACATTTTTTTCTTTTAAATATTATGAATGTGTATTTTATATTAACGAATACTGTTTTTTTTTATTTAAAATCACTAATATTATGAGTAAACTTAGTAAATTAACAATATTGTTTTGAAAAAAAATTGAATTAATTATTTTTATTGATACCTGTAATAATATTAAAGATGTTATTAATGATAAAAGGGAGTTCATAAATATTAACGAGTACCTGATAAATAATGTCAACACTAGATTTGACCGAGAGAGGGAGGTTTTCAGTGATTTAAGAGCATGAATAATGGTTTGGATGAATAAAGATATAAAATAAAATAAAATAAAATAAGAAATAACAAAAGAGAAGATAAAATTTATGTGTACGTGAGAAAAAAATATACATAAAGGTAATAATATCTTATGGTTTCACTCACAATTGATTATTGGTGTTTTTTTTCAATTTTTTCTTATAATAATAATAGTTAATATTTATAAAATAATATTAATAACAAAAAATAAAATTATCAATTGCAAATACGCATTTCATTTCTACTAAAATATTTGTCTTTAAACTTTTTATTTAAATTTCTCCTCTTCGCGTTCTGTTTTCTTTTTCTTCTCTACTAAAACGGAATGGAGCATTCCGTTTTATGTGCAGTTACAAACCAAACTGTCAAAATCGATAGAATTTTAATTTAAAATATTAACTTATTATGTAATAAAATTAATAAGGATCGAAATGCAATGAGGCAATTGGTACTGGAAGACTGACCAACTACGGATATACCGAGAGACGAAGAGAGAAAAAATATCACGGCAGGAATAATTTTTTTTTATTTTATCAATGATGCGACTCCATAAATTGTACCATCGCTTCAGTCTTCTCCCCATTTCGCCATTATCGCTCTCTTCCAATCCCTCTCTTCTTCCTCTCGCTCTTCCGCTCCGTCTCCGAACCGCTGTGAACTTCGCTTCCATGGCTTCTTCGCGGTTGCGCAATCTAGCGCCTCTCGGTGCCGCGCCTACTGAGGACTCTGCTGCCTCCTTTTCTTCCTCTGCCACCGCCGCTACTTCCTTCGATTACGAAGGTTAGCTCAGCACTCCTTTCTTCGCCACTGTTTTTGCGGTTATCCAGCAAAACTATGTGCTGTTGTTTTTTCCTCTTACAGTGTTTCGAATCCGGAAGCGTCGTGTGTTGATGACCTTATACTTATTAATCTCTTGACGCATATTCATGCGGTTGATCGGTTACCTAGAGTAAAATTTCAGCTCCATGATTTTTGTACTAGTTTACTCAATTAAGTAGCTGATACGGTGAAAATACGAAATTATAATAGCTATCGACGTAATTGAATAACCGATTGTTAATTCACCATTAACTGTATTAATGAACTTATTTTGCAATAGTTAAAGTATTTTGCAGCTAGTGAAATTTTGTGTAGTTCGATGATTTGTTACCTTTTTTCTGACTGACGATAGCGTAGAGTTTTATATGAACAACGATCGAGGTTTGATTTGAGCTCCTGAATAGTTTGGTATATGAAGTGAAGAGATTCACTTCATTTTGTATCATATACTCCTTAATCTTTTTGTATTGGAGCCTCACATAGATATAGTTGTAAAATTCATATTCACATCTATAATATAGTTTAGATTGCTTTATTGTTTCTAGATGCTAACCTTTATTTTGATTGACCAATACTAGATGAGTCAACTTTAGGAACAAAGTATCGTGTTCCTCCACCTGAGATCAGTAAAATAGTCGATGCTCCACCTGTACCTGCATTGTCATTTTCACCACTCAGGGACAAAATTATCTTTCTCAAGCGAAGAGCTCTACCTCCACTGGCAGAAATAGCAAGGCCGGAGAAAAAGTTGGCTGGTGTACGTATTGATGGAAAGTGCAATACTAGGAGTCGCATGTCATTCTACACAGGTATAGGGATCCATCAAATTCTTCCCGATGGCACCTTAGGGCCAGAGATAGAGGTGCACGGTTTCCCTGATGGTGCTAAAATAAATTTTGTTTCGTGGTCCCCTGATGGTTGCCATTTGTCCTTTAGCATTCGAGTGAATGAGGAGGATAATGATAGCAGTAAACTCACAGTGTGGATTGCAGATGTGAAAACAGGGAAAGCCAGACAATTGTTTCAGTCACCAAATGTACATTTGAATGCAGTTTTTGACAATTATGTTTGGGTAAATAATTTTTCTCTGCTTGTTTGTACCATTCCATCCTCACGTGGAGCTCCGCCAAATAAACCTTTGGTTCCTGCTGGCCCCAAAATTCAATCTAATGAGGAGAAAAACATTATTCAAGTAAGAACATTCCAGGATTTGCTGAAGGATGAATATGACGAAGATCTGTTTGACTACTATGCCACCTCACAGCTTGTTTTAGTTTCTTTGGATGGTTCTGCAAAAGAAATTGCTCCACCGGCTGTTTATACCTCTATGGACCCTTCCCCAGATCACAAATACATTTTGATTAGTTCAATTCACAGGCCATACTCTTTCATTGTACCTTGTGGAAGATTTCCAAAGAAGGTAGAGTTATGGAGTGCTGAGGGAAAATTAATCAGGGAGCTTTGTGACTTGCCCCTTGCTGAGGACATTCCAATTGCATCCAATAGTGTGCGAAAAGGGATGCGCTCCATTAATTGGAGAGCTGATAAGCCGTCAACACTTTACTGGTACTGATTTGAATTTGAATTTATGTTTACTGCTGTGGCAGTACATTGTGGACATTAAAAGTTATTATACTTATTTTTAGTTAACAATTACTATTCTTTATTAAACTTAAAAAGACATTTTTTTAAAATAGACATTTTAAATGTCCTTGACTTTGTTTTCACTATTTTCTCTCGAAATTTAGAAGTGCTTAAAAATTAAACTTCCCTACTGTGTCTTTTCACTGTTAAAATTTATTCGCATGCAAATAAAGCATGTACTTTACAAGAGCAATCATGCAGGTCTATAGTCAAGCATACATTTTTGCACATGTCTTAAATATGCACTTGAGGGCATGAACACAAACTTGATGTATGAATTATATATGTATGGAATTGTTTATGTTATTGATTGAGAGTTTAATGGAATAACCTGGATATTTATACACTCTTGAATAGAGGATAAAGTACATTCACAGCCTCCCATCCAAAATAACACGCATTTGAGGGTGTGCTCATGGAATATTATGTTCATGTATTTCAAATATAGGTTTATGTTCCTTTCTCTTACTGAAGAACTAGTTGTTTGTCTATGTTGGATTACATATGGTTGTTTTCTTCAACAGACTTCTAGGCGTTTCTCTTAAATAGATGTTTCATCATTCATTCATAATTGGGAATTCTTCTATTCAATATAAAATTCTGAATTTGTTCCCATCATTTACATTGGTGTTTTTATAGTCCCATATTATATATGGATTTGTTTTTGTGATTTCTTAATCTGTTTAAATTGCTTCATTTGAGGTTTCCAGGGTAGAAACTCAAGATGGAGGTGATGCGAAGGTTGAAATTTCTCCTCGTGATATAGTTTATACACAGCTTGCTGAACCTCTAGAAGGTGAACAGCCAACGATATTCCACAAGCTTGATTTCCGCTATGGGTATGGATACAACTTATTGATTTACATTGGTTTCTTCTCTCTATAATTTATGTACTTGTCAGTGTATTCACAGTGACATATATGGACATTATTTGATCCTTTCCGAAATAAGTTGTTGCTTCTTAGTATTGCAAATATGCTTCTGTTTGCTGAGGTTTATAGTTTACACTAGTTTCATTGCCATGTCTTACCCATTCTCAAATTGTCTATCCTAATGCTGTACTTACTAGTCATATCTGTTTGCACTCTTGATCATCATGACCAACCTGTGGGTTGGTTTGCATGTCACTTTCATAGTCTTGACTGATAATTGTACTTGTAAAGAATAGTCCGAGTTATTATTTGTTTTTATGTCTAGTTCATGGTATGAATATCTAAGTAGCAGTTAAGATAATTTCTTACCATGCTTACAGTACACTTCACTCTTTTTTCATTTTTAATTTTTGTGGTGGGGGAGGGTTGAGTTGAGAGATATATGGATACAATTATATTGTGCTTATATTCTAAAATCTTGGACACTGTTTTTGTTTTCCCTATATGTACAGAGGGGTTTCTTGGTGTGATGATTCTCTGGCTCTGGTGTATGAGTCTTGGTACAAAACTCGGAAAATAAGAACATGGCTAGTTTCTCCTGGGTCTGAAGATGTAGCTCCAGACATCCTATTTGATAGATCTTCAGAGGATGTGTACTCTGATCCCGGCTCTCCTATGTTGCGGAGAACTCAAGCTGGGACATACATCATTGCAAGGATAAAAAAGGCCAGTGATGAAGGAAGATATGTTATACTGAATGGAACTGGTGCTACACCAGAAGGGAACATTCCATTCCTTGATCTGTTTGACATGTAAGTGTCTTAAATTTCTTATTTTGCTTCTGACATGTTCTCATATATGATGGTTTGAACCAAAATGTTTCAGAAATACACGCAAAACAGAACGGATCTGGGAGAGTGATAAAGAAAAGTATTATGAGACTGTTGTTGCTCTAATGTCTGATCAGGAAGAAGGTGATTTGCATTTGGATAAGCTGAAGATACTGACTTCTAAAGAGTCAAAAACTGAAAACACCCAATATTACTTTGTTGGCTGGCCGGATAAAAAGATAGTTCAGGTTACAAATTTCCCTCATCCGTACCCTCAACTTGCATCATTGCAGAAAGAGATGGTCAGGTATCAGAGAAAAGATGGGGTTCAACTTACTGCTACATTATATCTGCCACCGGGTTACAATCCATCAACAGATGGTCCTTTGCCATGCCTGGTTTGGTCTTACCCTGGAGAGTTCAAGAGTAAAGATGCTGCTGGACAAGTTCGTGGTTCACCAAATGAATTTGCTGGGATAGGTTCCACATCAGCCCTCCTTTGGCTGGCTAGAAGGTATTGATTGTCTTTGCCAACAATGGGTTTCATTTGGGTATTTTTTATTTAGCATAATTTTACTTGATCTCTCTGTTCCCAATTCAATATATATTTTGTGAATTATAAGATGGACCTCTCTTTGAATACTTTAAAAATACTGCAGGTTTGCAATTCTATCTGGGCCTACCATTCCTATTATTGGTGAGGGTGATGAAGAGGCAAATGATAGGTAACTTGATAATGATATTGTTACTGCTGTGGGATCTTTACCATTTAGTTATCACTAATAATTGTTCAATCCCATGAATTTCAATCTTATTTTCTCTTCAAATTGGAGTTTCAAATTTTTGGACCTACGAGACTGTGGCTTCTTTTGTTCTTTTCTTCAGCGTGTTCAAATTTTGCTGTTAAGTAATCATACCTCAACTAATAAAGCTGTAGAGTTTATCTGATTTTAAACCAAATATCCACATTCCAGTTATGTAGAACAATTGGTTGCAAGTGCTGAGGCTGCTGTGGAGGAAGTTATCCGGCGTGGGGTGAGCTTTATTTTTATTGTATGGAGAATATAAATCTGTTGGTCCATTGAAATATTGTGACTGAAGCTGTTTTTCGGCGGGTTCACTTGTCACATCTAGGTAGCCGATCCAAAGAAAATAGCTGTTGGTGGACATTCCTATGGTGCGTTCATGACTGCTAACCTCCTGGCACACGCACCTCATCTTTTCTGTTGTGGAATTGCACGTTCTGGTGCTTACAACAGGACACTTACTCCTTTTGGTTTTCAGGTACTTCTTGTAATGGCTTATATTTTTCTTTCTTCTAGTACCCATAAATTGTCTTTCTTATGTCCTACAGTTCCCTTTAATCTGCTTTCACACCCTCTTCTTTGAACTACATGTTACCTTGTGACTTTGAGTGTACTTTAGAATTAAAGTCTTATGTCTTCCTCCACGTCCTTCTGTAGAATGAAGACAGAACTCTTTGGGAAGCTACTAATACTTATGTTGAGATGAGTCCTTTTATGTCGGCTAATAAAATTAAGAAACCCATCTTGCTTATTCACGGGGAAGAGGACAATAATCCAGGAACATTAACCATGCAGGTAAGAGAGGAATTCCTACCTTAGCTATTCTCATATTCTGTCATCAATTAATTGTTATTGTTGTGTTTTTATATTTTGGAGGAAGAATCCTGGGATCTTTCGTTATCCAATTGCATTCTGCTTACCCTTTGTCCTGCTATGCAGTCAGACAGGTTTTTCAACGCTCTGAAGGGTCATGGTGCTCTTAGTCGGCTGGTCATTCTGCCTCACGAGAGTCATGGTTACACTGCCAGAGAAAGCATCATGCATGTACTTTGGGAAACAGATAGATGGTTGCATAAACACTGCGTGTCTAACACTTCTGTTGCAGAAGAAGACCATGAAACTGCCACAGTCAAAGAAGATGTTAGCAAAGAAACCACAAATGCTGAAAACAAAGTGGTTGCCACCAGCGGAGGTGGCAGCAGAGAAGTGTCTGAGCTTGAATATGAAGAATTTCATTCTCTGCCAAGGTCATCTTTGTGGTAACCACATCTTTAGCCTTAAATTTAGAGTTAAATAAGTTTTTTGGTACCTACAAAATTAGTCCGTATCGAAGTTGGCATTTTCAATTTTTTTAGTGTTTCTAATACGACGCTATTTTGGTCATTACAGTAATTTTATTATTCTTGAGTTGACAGTTTTGATGTGTAATTATCTTAGTAAGATATTTACAATGTTGGGAATGCAAAAGTACAGAGTAATTGTAAGAGTCAAATTAGCATATTTATTAAATGTTGGAACTTGGATATAAAACATTGAAATTTAGACAAGCAACCAAATAATTTAGACAATATTAAAACACATTAGTGCTTATTTTTACCATCTATGCATGCTTTTAACCTTGAGCTTTAATGATGTAGAAGAATTATCCGAACATAGAATAGAATCATCCAAATGATGCATGTGGAAGACAGAGCTGCAAGACGCCCTTCACTGTGAGGATGAAACACGTTCAGATTGACAGGGATCGGTTACATTGCAAGTACGGGGATATCAAAAGCACTTGACGATGTCATGTAATGATCCTTTAAAAACTACAGTTGCAATAATAGCATTGCTGGTGCAGTGGTAAGTTGCCAAATATGATTCATCATCTGTTGCTCGTGTTTTCACAAGGCTCTCTTTTGAGGCTTAGCTGAAAACAAACAATCTAATATACTTGAGGAATAACCAAACTCACCACTTATTCTTCCTATGCTGTTTAGTATCTTCCTTCATAATCATTGAGTTGTGATTCTTTTTACTTAATTAGTATCTTTTTTGTCTCTTTATAACTGTGTGTAATGTGTAACACAGCCACCCACACTCCCATCACCCCACCCACACCTCCATTCACACATTACATTCATATTTTTATTAATTTATTCTAATGAATACAATCTCTATTATTAATTTAATCAACATCATCTACTTATCAAACCATCTAGTCATCAACTAATTACTATCAACTCATTAACTCATTAGTTGCATCTCAATGTCAGAATACTATTAATATCCACTACCACAAACATTTTACATATTTGTTACACTTTTTTCACATATTTGTTATTGTTACACTTTTTTCAGTTTTGTTGTGACTACAACAAAACTACAAGAAGAACATCTCTCTCCTCATGTTCGGGTAAATTTCTATAATCTACTAGGTATAGGGCATATTAGGTCATATGAATTTTTGTTAACATTTTCTTTATGAATTTTTGTTAACATTTTCTTTCATGTGATTTCAATATGAGTAGAGGTAGAAACTTTTATTCATAAATCTCCAATTCAATAGATGACATACATCTCAACGTAATATTATCTTGGAAATAACTATGTTTTCACATATCACAATCACACCATCATATATTTCATTTATACATATAACTCAAGTTAAATGCTAATAAATTACATTTAATTATCTATTATATTATAATATTCAAATTCAACATATTGATCAAATATGACAATATAGTGAAAGATAAACCAACTTTAACATTTAAAAAAAATTTAAAATGTATTTTTTTTTAAGTTTAGAAAATACTCTCTCGTTCAATTAACACTTTGTTGGCCCAACAAATTAAACTTTTATTGTAATTTGCCTAATTATTATTTTGCTTGTCCACTCAAAGGTGCATACTCAACATATTTTAGTCACCTAGTGAAAACTTAGCTCGCCTAGTGATTAAAGTATTCATCCGAGGACTAAAGTATTAGTTGACGACTAAACCATTGGAAGTTTTCATAACAATCTACATGGCGAAAATTTACTAATCCAACGATCAAAATTTTAAAGTTTTCTATTAATTAAATTTCGTCCGCCGATAGTCCACTATTTTTTCCATTAATACCTAACTTTGTAGTTTGTACTGTAAAGTTTAACAAAAAAAAAAAAAACAACACGCAACTTAAGTATGTTGCTTCTGCAATCCTGTAGAAACACTTCATTAGTTGTAAAAACTTGTTTAAAATTAATAGAGAAAAGAATATTAAACACATCAACAATTGGTGCAAAATCCTTATTAATCTTAGAGTAAGTCAGCTCAAGTACATATTTTGAGCCAATTGAATGCCAAGAGAAAGAAATGCAAAAAATTGAAGTGCTTTGGCAGAAAACATGGCCATTTTCATTCTTCCTCCTTCACAACACTAATCTCACCTTTTTCCAGGAAATCATAAAATGTCCTGATTTTTTTCTTTTCATTCCAGTGATGCATCTTCCAGAAACTTGCAGCACCTAAACCAAGCACTGTTCCGATAATTATCTCCTTCACAACACTTGGTCCTTTCAAAGTAGCATGAGCAATCCTAGGACCAGCCATTTGCTTCACTGTCTTTAAACTTGTCAATTCTACAAGTTACAAAACCCTGCCTTTTTAATTAATAATGTATAAAACTGAGATGTAGATGTAGTTTCAAACTCCTAAGACTGATGTCAAGTGAATGCATGAAAAGTAAAGGAAAAGGCATGAAAAAAAAAACAAAGACACTTGAATAATTGTTAGAGAGTTTTTTTTTATATATATATAATAGTGAAAGTAAGAAGTTTGATATTCTCCCTTCATAACCCCAATAAAGAGTGTGTATAAAATAAAAATAAGATTAGGCAATTAAGGTGTTGGGGGATGGATGCAATAATATAAAAGTAAATTTGCTCGGTAAAACTAACAGATTTCGCTTGGAAATCATGATCAAATAGTATAAACTTGGATGAATTTAATTTTAAAATAATTACTATTTCTATTTGCTTTTGCTAATAATTTTATAAATGCATTTGTTTTTAAGGTTTACTGCATACAATTATTCTATTACAATTTTTTTTAACTAAAAATGAGGTCTTCCAACTAGAAAATTTAATTTTAGTATGAGTTGTTGTTCTGTCTCGATTATCCTCTTCTTCTTATGTCCAGTAATGTTATTCATCTCTCCTTATATCTGATCTCATTAATAGTTAAATTCACAAATTAATAAATTAATTTTAGGATCGTAGTTTTCAACCTATGATTAGATTCGGATACAAATAGACAAAATAAAACAAAGTGACACTATTATCATTGTTAGTAAGAACATAAAAAGGATAAGATCAAATCAGATTTACAGAGATGAAATATGACTCGTGTTCATCCCACGGTTCGGATCTAGGCTACTAATGAAGAACATGCTGAGTGGGAAGAAAAATAAGTTGTATTAAAACAAACACCATCTCTGACATCAATATTGTCCAAGTAACTGTCGTTGAAACTAATAAATGAAATAGAAGTTATAGCTACACATCCTCAAAAGTTACCAAAAATGTATAATAAAAGAAACCAACAGAATGAATAATCCCATCAGCATTAAGAATTTGATCGAAAACGTAGCACTTAAACAAGAATCCAAGATATAATAACACAACCAAATTAGAGAACTCACCACTGCTTCAGGCTGAAGATCTCTTCTTCACAACGAGTACAGGAAAAAAATGTATATACACTATGAACTTCCTCGGCATTTCTGATGGGCCTTTCTAGCCCAATCCAAATAAGTTTGGGCTGAAATACAGGCCCAATTTCTATGGGCCTTAAAGCAAAAGGAAGCAACAAGTTATCGGTTTCTCAGTGGGCGTTAATAATACGACTATGAACGTGTCCACGCACATGTCCAACTTTTTCGACGCTGAAGCTAATAAATCGCCTCTATCATTTCTAAATAAATATTCAAAATTATCTTTCACATTTCTATAAATATATAACTTCCTCATTTTTCATCGTGGCAACGAGGATTAGGAATGCTGAAAATAGAACAGATTAAAAATAATCAGAAACAAATCCATATTTCATCAAAACTTATTTGTTCCAAAATTTTCACATTTATTTTTTATTCAATCGAATGGTTTGGTTTAATTTTCAAATAGAATAACTAAATTAAGCATGACACTCTATCAATTAAAAAAATTATTTTAAAATGTATAGTTTACTAATCTCTAAGAATTAAAAAAAAATATACTTCAAATTATGAAATACTTCAATTTAATTTTAACCATAGAACTCTCTCTTAATTTAATTTTAAATATTTTCAATATCAACTTCAACAGACTTCATGGCCAATTCTTCTGAAAACAATGAGAAATTAAAATAATAAAAAAAAGTTAAATTGGAATTTATAAAAATACTTGGGATTATGTTGTGCGGCTAACGTAAAATCCCATTAATAGGTTCGTATACACCAAAATAATTGTTTCCACGGAAAACCTTGTCGACCATGCAACAGCTGTACAATAATATTAATATATAATATTTTCCAATACAGACTATAATACTTTAATAGTTTTCTTAAGAATATTAAATGGAAATAACGAAAAATAAAATCCAAAGCATAGAAAATAATTATTTTGATAATGGGCTGTGATATGTTACCATAAACAGTAAAAAAACATCCACTTCATAAATCAATAAAATAATATTTTAATTATATCTAATTTATTTTTTATTTTTAAATAGTATTATAATATGGTGTGAAATTTATGTTTTTAGAGTGTGAAAGAAATCTTTTCTTTTAATAATAGGGCTGAACGTGTTTTGTTCCAAATGCATCGCCGAGGAATAATGATATGGTGCATGTGATTATGAGTAGAGTGCACTATATAGCTTCAACTTTATTCCCATCTTAAAATAATTAAAAGAAGTGGTTGATGAGTCATGAGGGTTTAGTTAGAGAAAGTAAGTAAAATAATTAAGAAAATGGTGAACGTTGTTTTTGTCAAAGAGTGAATTACATATTCCCTCATAGTTCATAATTTTTAGATTGAGATCCTCCAATTCGCATGAAATTATATATGGTAAATAATCTGATAACAATTATGTATTATATATTTCAGATTATCCTGATATGGTGATCTAATTAAATGAATAAATATTTATTAGACTAAATATTATATTAAAATAAAATTTAAATTTAATTTAATATTATAAAATTAATTTATAATATAATTTTTTTTATATATATATTTTGAAATATTATAGCTAATCACCTAAAAAAATGTATACTTAAAAAGTTAAAATATGTATAGACAAAATCAGAGTAGATAAGGACGTAGGTACGTAACCTCTGTCCCTACAAATATATTGTTATTTTTCCTTTTTCTTTTTAGTTATGACATAAACTAAGAACTTTTTTGGCCCATCACCAGTTCAGCACCATGAAGTGATGAACACTGTTTATCAGAAAATTAGAGATTTATTATGAAAAATATTTTTTGACACTCCATTTTTCTTTGCTCTAAATTACATCTTTGAATTACTTATGTGATAGGAGTATTCTTTAAAATAATAAATATAAGATAGATGTAATTTGGAATATTGGGTGGCAAATTATCCCTACTCATTTATTATTCTGAATCAACCACCCTATTCTGACTAACATTGCTTCTGGCTTTAATTTCTCTGTACACTAATTAATAACTAGTTTTGTTTTTCTCTTGCAAGTTCCCTAATCATTGTGCATGAACCATGGCACTACCCATTGACTCGTTTTGAAGCACAGTTCTGGGCAATGGAGAGACAGAGAAGTTTCTCCTTCAAGCCCTCTAGGCTTTTGGTTTTCTCATTCACTATCTTTTCATCGATTTTCTTTCTTTCCACCTTCACCACCTGGCTCACCAATTACGCTCCTTCAATTCACCAACAGATTCATCTTCACTTCAACACTTCTTTTTCTTCTTATTCTTCTTCTTCTTCAACTTTTACTACTAATACTTCATCATCATCTTCTTCAACTTTTACTACTAATACTTCATCATCATCTTCTTCAACTTTTACTACTAATATTTCATCATCATCTTCTTCTTCTTCTTCTGTCGGTGACGGTGACAGTGTGGCTCTTCCACCTTTATCTGTTCAGTCCCTGACCAAAAACTTCACAGTGGGTGGTGCGAAAATTTCAGCTTTGATCGATAACCGTCTTGCCAGGACCCAGAAAAGCTACTCCAGATCCAAATCTGAACCGGTACGACACCATGTTGGTGCTTCGAATGTCAATTTCACGGCACTGCGAGAGTATGGAACTTCGCCTGAGAGGGTACCCAGCAACGAGCAGGAGAAAATAGTAGGTTTAGATGGGAATACTCAAGTTCCTTTTCTGAAGAAGATTGAGCGGAAGGGAGTTGAAGGGTGTGATTTAACAAAAGGGTATTGGGTTTTTGATGAAAGCTATGCCCTTTATTCCAAAGATTCGTGTCCTTTCATAGATGAAGGTTTTGATTGTGTGGGGAATGGAAGATTGGATAGAGACTACTCTAAGTGGAGATGGCAGCCCAAAGACTGTGACATTCCGAGGTATTCTCAATTTCAATCTTTCGGGATTTTTCCTCCTTGTTTTCTTTTCTACTGATGCACTATTAGGAAGAAAATGAAAGTTTTGCTTTTTGGTACTGTGATTTTTTGGCGAAGGTTCAATGCAACTAAAATGCTGGAGTTGTTAAGAGGGAAACGGCTTGTTTTTGTGGGTGATTCGATTAATAGGAACCAATGGGAATCGATGTTGTGCATGTTATTGGGTGGTATTAAAGATCCATCGAGAGTGTACGAGACCCGTGGAAGGAAAATTACCAAAGAGAAGGGAAATTATAGTTTCAGGTTTCTGGTAATTCTGCAGAACCGTACGTAGATTTTGTGATGTATAGCTGGCCCTGGAGTATTAGGTTTTCATATCTTGCACTTTCAACCTTGCAGGATTATCAATGTACGGTTGAATACTATGTCAGTCATTTCTTAGTTCATGAAAGCAAGGCAAGAATTGGGCAGAAACGAAGACCAACCTTGCGAATTGATGCCATTGATCACGGTTCATCAAGATGGAGGGGAGCTGATGTTTTGGTTTTCAACACTGCACATTGGTGGTCACATCACAAAACAAAAGCTGGGTTAGCACTTTTCTTGATGCTTTTGTTTCTAGGCCTAGAAACCTTTGCTAATGTGTTAATTATGTTAGAGAAAGGATGAAACTGTACATGATTCCTAATTGCTGAAATAGAAAATAGAAACTAACTTTATAAATCAGGGTATTTCACTGTGTTAATAATGTTAGAGAAAGGATTAAACTTGACATGTCTCCTAAACTTTAAGAGAGCCTAAAATATTTACCAAAAAAGAACGGTGTTCTATTCAGGAAATGGATTTTTTGTGCAGTCACCAAATTCACACAAACATCAAATCAGATAACTCAGATTCTAATGCGTGTTTTAGTATTTGTCAGATCTTTATCTAACAGTTCTGATTCTCTAACAGGATTTATTACTACCAAGAAGGAAGTCTAGTTCATCCCCAGCTAAATGTTTCCACAGCTTTCAGGAAAGCTTTAAGGACTTGGTCTTCATGGGTGGACAGACACATCAATCACAGAAAAACCCGAGTTTTCTTTCGAAGTTCAGCACCATCACATTTCAGGTTTGTTTCTGATATTCACTCGTTCTAATGGCTCTTGTATTTCCCGAAGTGTAAGATGTTAAGAGTTGCTGATTAGTGAAGTTGATCCTTTGCAACAGTGGTGGTGATTGGAATTCTGGAGGGCATTGTACAGAAGCCACTCTTCCTCTGAATGAAACCTTATTAAGCACTAGTTATCCTGAGAAGAACATAATGGTAGAGCAGATAATAAAGCAAATGAAAACTCCTGTGACATTGTTGAATATAACTAGTTTGTCAGCATATAGGATCGATGGTCACCCATCAATTTATGGGAGAAAAACACGGTCCTCTAGGATTCAAGATTGTAGCCATTGGTGTCTTCCAGGGGTTCCAGATACATGGAATGAATTGTTATATTTTCATTTACAGAGTAGATGAGAGTTTCCACTTCAAACTCTTGTGCCCTTCATTTTACTCGAACCTGTATATATATTCATTCCCTTTCTTCACGAGTTTAACTTATTTTTATGTTCTCTTTAACATTGTACGATTGCAGTTCGTCTCATTCTAGACGTTAACAAAGGAAACTTCAAATTTTGGAGTACAATGAAACGGGTTGAAATGGACCCATGAGGTGTGTATCCTTTTCATGGAGTTGTTATTCTCACACCGCAGAATGTTTTATCACCTCCCCAACTATTTTGCACATATTAAAATATTTTTATCACAATGGAAGCTTATTTTGGTTGTTCATTTTGTTGAAGATCCTTAGAAATAAAAACAATTCATAGAATATAAATGAGTAAATTTTATTTTATAACTGACTTTATAAGATTTAATTAACATTTTTCTTAATTTGTGAGAATATATTCTGTACTCTCCTCTCAAGTAATCCCTATAAATAAGTGTTATAAGTACCACCTAAAGTTGGAGGATTTGAGTGAAGATGAATTAACTAATTATCAGGATATAAGATACAAATACTAAGCTAAGGTTGCTAAGGAATTAAGGTCTAAGATTAATGATATCTATACTTGGATAGATAAAGTGCGTTTAGATAGTAATTAAAATTGATTGTACAATTGTTGAGGTGTCGGTTGTTCGGTTACTCTCTTGCTCTTCAACACTTTAAGTCTCATTTCTCAATTCACTGGTACTCGGTTGGGGTTGACTTGCAAAAGGTACTCCGACAGTTAAGTCAGTACTCAGTATTCAGAGTGTATATTAAGAACGGAATCAAAACATACCTTATTCACTCATTTGTATATGGTTTATTTATAGTGTTTGGTCATAGATCATCTATTATGATGGACTGAATCTATCATACATCAATATTAACTTATTTTTAGGGAGGTTCCTTGATTTCTCGGGATGTTATCCCGATTTGGTGGAATTTATCCCTGATTTTCAGCAAGTTTCTGCAAATGCCTTAATTGGTATTTATTATAATTGTTTTAAATGTGTTTATCAGAATTTGATTCCAGTCGGTAATCAAAGTCGAGTGACATGGCTTGTTTGGTATTCGGTACAATATCATTTCTCAAGTGAATATTTGATATCCTTTGGGATCCTATGGGAAACATTCCGTATAAAATGTCAATTGATATCCAATGCTAATAATGTATATAAAATTAGCCTAAAATTGTAAGCTACGAGGTTATTGGTGTTTCAGGCCTATCGAATTTTCTATTTGTATATTGTTATTTTTGTTAGTTCTCATTGATGCCTAAAATTTTAAGAAGGAATGTTTAATCACTGTAAAAAAGTAGAAGGAATGTGTAATTAATTTTCCTAATGTGAATCATTGAAAAGTTATTTTTCTTCGTGAAATGTTTACTGCTTTTGGTGAAATGTTCAATCAATTGTTAGACTATTATAAAATAAAGAAAGACTACTATGATAATCAATATTCCTTCTTATATTTACTGCGAGACACTTAATTAAACGCAACGGAAATAATTAATTTAATTTAATGTTTAGAAAAATACTTCCAATGCACCAGTTGTATACAATCCTTAATGTGATAGATTTAGAAATAAATATATATAGTAAAAGTTAAATTTATAATTAAATAATATAAAAAGTATTAAAATAATAGTATTAGGAGTTGTAATGTGGTTGTATAAAAAATTGGGGTTGTCCATATATCATTGTCCTTATTAATAATAAGCGTAAATAAGAAAAATGAATTCAAAGTTGTATAAAAATTATACATTATCTTGTAAAAATTACAAATATTTTTTTAAAGATATGTCTTATAATAATAAGGATATTAGTAAGTAAAATAATGCAGTAAATATACGAAGAAGCAAAGTACAAACAAAAACAAAAATAGAAGTAAGGAAAACGAATAAAAGAAAGATTTATCAATAATTTTTTCTTCGTAGTTGGAAGTTTATGTTTTCTTTGCTAGATGTTTGTTTATTTTATAGAACATATGCGTTGGGTTTTTTAATGAGTTTTTAGTGCAAAATTTCAAACATTTGCTTCAGCTTTTAGTTCATGCAATCCCATTATTACTACTTGCACTCCTTTATTAATATCAAAAAGATCAAAATACCCTTTCTCCCCTTTATCATTGCACCACTTTGTTATCACTATTTCTATAGTTATTGTCACCATTGTGTCTTCTCGGAGTGCACCTTCTTCTTCATTGTACTCTTTGAGAATAAGGAGAGAGAGAGAAATTAAATTATTGGGTCCGATGAAAAGTTTGTGAAAAACTTGTTCTAAGAAATATCTCATACATTTCAAAAAGTTTGTTCCACAAATTTTGTTACAGAAAACTCATTTAAAAAATATATATAATAAAATAAATTATTTATTTCTAAAGAAATATGCGATAAATTCATTAATCATGTTAAGTAAATTAGTAAAGAATGTATCGATGGACAAACAAGTGTAAATTTCAAACAAAATTCTATCACATTTAATCAAATAATTGGAATATATACTAAATGTAGAGAAGTTTATAAGAAATATTGGTGTTAAAAGTTCAAAGGAACCTAAATCATATAAATGAGAATATAATCCATATTCATATTCCTTATAAATTTAATTCTTGAATTGTTTTCAAAACTTAATTTCTTAAGAATCGTGGTTGATTTTCTACTTAGAAAACCTAATTATAAGAAACAAAGTTAGAATAAAGTATTAAAATATTAAAAACCTTAATTCTACACCTAGAAAATTATTGTTCAACAAGTTCTACTTTCAAATTTAAATTGTAAATATGTTTTCAAACATGTTTCAATTATAAATGTTTGGTTGATCACACTATAAAACAAAACTGAAAGCATAGAAGTTGAAATAACTACATCAAATATAAATTGTTCAAAAATACACACAAGTTACATGATCCGACTCCAACTATAAATAAACTCCATAAATAAGAAGATTAGTTACTACAATCCAAGATAAAAACCCAAAAAATTCACTCAAATTGACAAAGTATTTAGACAAAAGGGGGGAAGTGAAGAGAAAGAAAGTAATTGCAATCCAAATAACACCTATATCAAAGATAATGTATGAATCAATCCTGCTACATGGGTGACAATATTACCAACTTCTAACCACTCTTGTCACCTCTTGCCACTTGAGTGAGCAAAGACTATTCTCGCTTAGATGAAAATAATTTGTTATAAAACGGTCTCCGTTTGCAAAGATCCTTGTGTCATTTAAGTAAAGTATATTCTAGCTCAAATGTATTTTTTCTTGCTCTTAGAAAACTTTACTTGAGCTATATATATTTTCACTTAAGTGATTTCTTCTTATTTCTTCCTTCCTACATAGAAAAATTAAAGCATTCATCAATCATGTAAACCACACAATTTATTATAACATTGTATATGCTATTTGATGGATTTCACAATCTAAAAGTAAGAAACTATAATGGATAATTGCTTAAAAAAACTAAGTATGAAAAAAATGATAAAGCAACAATCACTTTTTTATTCACAACTTGACTTGGAGTTAAATGATCTTGCAATCTTAAAACTATTTGAACCTACAAAATTGGTGTTATTCTTCATATGAAATAGCCAATTCCTTAATAATTCATATTAGGAAATTAAAATTATTGATAAATGTATTAATAATCACCAAACTTAGCAATAAGTAAATAGAAAGTTAAGTATGCATAAAAAATGACAAACCCGTACTTTGGTTGAAAATTTTAGATTATTTTTATGCATATTAACATTTGATATTAGTATCACAATGAAATTTCCTAGTCAAAATACCTTGAGTCCTTTTCTTATGCTGATTAACCTTTGTCTTGCATTGAGAAACAACTGATCCATGTTTCTTAGAAGCCTCATCATTAGATGGACGAGCCCATAATGGTGCACATTCTTTTTTATAGAAATAATCATATAAAATTTCTTCACCAACTTTTATGTTCTCCTTGGCATATATTCCAACTCGATGATCTCCTCTAACAAACATCACCTATGCATATGATAATATAGTCCAAAAATTATGACAATTCCATGGTTAAGTATACCATTTGGAGTTCAAATGGTAATTTGTATATCTCCCCCCTAAAGTGAAGTATTTTGACTAACCTTTGCATAACAATTGGGTTTTGATGAGTGATTTGCAAATTTTAATTTGTCTCCATATCGACGAGCATCGATAACCCACTGTGAAAAAGTTAAATATTAGGTTTAAAAAGAGACATTCATACAAACATCTTAAAAATGATGGGAAAGGTAAATTGATGAAAACTAAAAAAAGAGCAAAAAAATAATAGTGGTTTTTCAAAATCAATAGTAATAAATTAGAAACTAGTTGAATAAATATAAATTTCACACATTTATATTGTACATGTGCTTACTTTAGAACATCTAACTTTAGAATCATGAAATCAAACTAAATAGTGGATAAAATAATGTTTATATGATCTACATGTTAACTAATAACTACAAAATTTTGCATCTTATGTTATTTGAACACATTTTATCTTGTAATGCTCAAGTGCATAAAAAAAGTGCTAAAATAGGTTTAAATTAAGAGAAAATGTAGTTTATAAAAGGCACTTGCCTTATCATTAAGATCAAAAAGGAACGAATGGTTTATTTGATTATATATTTTTCCACGTTTCTCTGCTTCTTTATGAGTGATTAGTTCACCTGTGTACTCTCCGAGACAAGCATCTTTTTTAATTGGATTCTGAAATACATGTCAATATTAATAAGAATTACATATTTTCAAATAGTCTAAAATACAACAAATTATATGCATCTTAACCTTTGCAAAGACTCCCCATCCAACAACATTTGACTTTGCCAAAAGAATCTGACAAATATAAGAAAATTAATGTAAGATACTTATATATTTAGAATTTTATTAATGAATAAATAGAAATAATTAAATAATTAGTTACTTACCCTCTCTTTTTTACCCAAAAGAAGATTCATATTTTCACACTGACCATATCCACCTTCAGGTAGCTCCTTCGATAGTTCTCCGGGTAGCACCCTCGATGAACTATCACTGCAACTATATAAAAAAATGTCATTTAAAACTGTGAAAGATTCAATTGTTCTCCAATCACTTGGAATTGAAATGGTTAATACAACTATAATGCTTTTAATTAATATTATTTTAACAAATAAAAATTCCCTGAAACTAAGATATTCCTCTAAATTGGCAACAACAACAAAAATTATGATATACGTATGGATTATTTTAGATGAAATTATTTAAACTTTTTTTTTTTTTTTTAAATTTTAATTGTTTTAAATTTTTTTTTTTTTGTGGGTTGACAAAACATGACGGATCCGACAGGCTGACCCGCCTAACCAACCAACTCGGCAGCCACAGGTGAGGCGAGCTAGCCCGCCAACTTGTCCTTCTTTATTTTGGCACTTTTAAAGAGGAATCTTATGGTTTTGAAATTAAAATTGGTGGTGATCAATGTTTCATATAGAACTTTTTTTATATTAATTTCTTTATACATAATTATATTCATTGAAGTATTGTTGATATTTACTTTATTTTGTTAGACATTTAATCTTTTTTTATCAGAATATTAAAGTTTGATTCAGTTTTTATTGTTCTTCATTACCTTTTTATTGTTCAAAAAGTGAGATCAATACCTACAACTAAGTAAATAGATCCAAAACAAAATAAATACAAAAAAAGAAAAAAAATTAAAAAAAAAGTGACAGGCCAACTCACCCTTTGACGGGATAAGTTTAATTCCAGTATGTATAACCTTGAGAAGCTAGCTTATCCCGCCTAGCTTTTGCCAGCCAGTGACAGTCGGGTCAAAATGGGTCAGGTTGATCCATTTTGCCACTGTAATTAGTTGGATTAAATGTTTCATATGTTTATTTTGAATTTCTAATATCATCTGCATTTGATGTATATATATATATGAAGTGTTCTATGAAATTGCAAGTAAAACTTAACGACTATAGTAGGGTAAACTCTAAAACATTATGGAGACTTTAAGTTTTGACTCTGGAGAGACACAAAACTTTCGAGAGCATTGATGCTTAAGGATTTTTCATCAAAGTCCTCTTTTCGAATTAATGGGCATGCATAAATAGTTGTCAAATTCTCGTAATAATTTCTACTTAATTGTCAAATTATCACATAACTATAAGTAAATACTTCTTTTACTTATCACTTTATGACTTGTACAGTATTTTTTGTCAATATTTTCAAGCAAACAATTAGACAATTATATCTTTTAACTTCTAAGAAAATAGGAAAGATAAACGAATATGAAATGATACAATTGCTTTTAAAGATACAAATAAATAAATAATTACATTACCTAACCCAACAATTTCGACAAATATCTGGGTCACATTCACGGTTGATTGCATAGCATGGACATTGTCTAGTTCTGCATTGATTCTTAGAACAATAACATCCTCTGTACCGGTTACCGCAAAACTTCGAACACCTAAACGTATAAATAAAAAAAAGTACCACAGTTCATATTTATAATGGATTTTTCTGCCTTAAGTGAAATCATGTTTCTTTCATTTTGATTTAAAATGGCAAGGAAAACCATATTTGACAATGTATCCAAATTACCTCTGTTAGAGGCCTTAACAAGATTATTAACAAACCAATTCAAATAGACAAACACATCAACATGAGAAATATGAAATATCATACAACTATTGTGTCTACTTCAGTAAGTGAAAATTCACATACCCACAATATTTTTCACAACGAGTATCATCACGATGGCAAGTGCATTCCTTTGTGCACATTCCTTGACAGCTACAAGGAGTATACTGCGCAGTACTTCGTTTTTTCCCATCACCCTTTTTTCTCCATCTAGGTGAGAGCACAACTGATTTTCGAGAATATTTTCCCTTTTTTCGCTGCAACTGTGATCTTGATGGCGTCTCTTCCTCCTACCAAAATAACTCAAAACTAGTACATATACATCCAAGTGCCAAAAGTTCTATGTTTAGAATTATTCTTCCTTTACTTGCCTTAAAAAATCATTAAACAAGCACCCTTTTAAACAAATATTCAAAAAAATCAATCTTTTTTCTTGTTTTAGCAGAAAATTCAATCTTCCACCCCTCCGAAAAATGATCAAGACAACAGAAGAAAATATAAAAAGAGACAAGGAAATTGATGCTAGAAATTCTCACCATGCTCTCTGCATTAGTGTGATCATTGTTATTTGCAATTGAAAGTAGCATGGATCGATGGAGCATTGACTCCTCCTCAGCAAACATGTACCTAGCTACTTCCGAGCAGGTTTTCAATCCAGGAAGTAAGTTACGAGCAATAAGACAGCTGCAAAACGTGAATAGCACCACGTAAACCAAAACTTACAAAAATATCACAATTGAGAAAGTTAGCTACCAATGGATTTCAAATACAACCATTTTAAAAGTTGCTCTATCTGTATATATAACAGTTGGGAGATAATATCCTAAGAATGCATTCAAAACCTTAATAGAAAACATTGAATGCTTATTACAAGAAAAGAAACACTGGTATAGCATAATGCTTGCACAAGAAAGAAGAATATTTTACAAATCTACATGCACAGCCATAACAATAATAATAAAATTGAAGATAGTTAACTACATTAAAGAAAAAAATTGAATATACTCTCAGAACATGTACAGAAGAATTAGTTTTTCAGGTCCACTATTGTGTTCTTCCACTTCCATGATTACTCTCAACCTTGCATCTTAAGTAATGCAAGTTGAAGCTAAGTTTGATGCCACCATTTTTCCAGCAAAAAACAAATTTCTAGAAGATGAAAGGTAATAACCTAATTACTCAAGATGATCCAAGTGTTTTTTGTGTGAGAAGCTCCATACCTGTTTTTTCCAAACACTTCTACTCCCTTCAAATATAAGTCTCTTTCTAGAGGTTTCCAATCCAGGTTACTTGTTATCTCCTTAGCATGCAGTTCTGTTGAATTGGACAGTTGGATGTCTTTTTGACCTTCCACAACCTCCTTGTCTCGTTCACCATGGTTAGAACTACCAGAAACTGTTATTTTGGAAGTATATTCAACAAGACTTCTACAAGATTCATGATACATTGCGCATTTTCCTTCACTGCCAACATCCAAATTCAGTTCCTTGTTGTGATTATCAATGTTGATGACTGTATCATCTAAGATTGTCTTCAGCTTATTACAAGAATCCAGAGACTCTTTAGGAGGCAATGTTGAGTTCTCTTTTGTTGGATTAACACTTTTGGCTTTAGAGGAACCTTCAGCTGAACTTTCTAATGAAAGCCTCACATCCTTTAACTGCGACAAAATAAAATCGAGACCAATTCACAACCTTAAACGAATTGGAAAGCATTTATCATTGAAGAAATGGTGCCAATACAAGTCAACAAGTCACTCATAATATTGAGGTGTCATAATTGTGTATGGTAAAACTGTTTTGAATAAAATACCAATAGGAAAAAAGATATATTTTTGAAATAGAAACCAAGAAAAAGTTTTACATTTATATTCTTCCATAGCACTAACATGAAAATACAAATGATTAGATATCTCAGACAACGAAAAAGAAGAATACCAGAAGGGCACATTGATCACTACATGGTTGTCTGTCATCACCTTCATTTTCAGACCAAACTTGTTGCTTCTCTGTCTGTGAATTCAGTAAATCATCAAATTGGTTTATTTGCTGGAGTTGGTAACAGATCAAATTGAAAAGAACATGAAAAGTTATTCCTTACAGGATATATTAAAGGTTGAGAAGTGCCATGCAAAGAACAATTAAAGATCTGCTCAAGAAAATTACAAGACCATAGATAGACAAAAAAGTTCATCACATTAGACACCATGCTAATGACAAGAATGTTAAAAGGATAACGTTTAAGAATTTACCAAGCATTGACGACAAAAAAGGTTATCGAAAGACCCTAAACTAGCACTCAACCCTTTCTCCAAACATATACCAAGATGAGATTCGCATCCACTACAGTGACAATCTTTAGAAAGCTTGTTTAGACTTTCCATTTCAATTTCCTTGAGTTTTTCAAACCTCTCCTGTATATTTTGATGAAAAAGACACAATACACAAAAATGGTTACTCAAAATATTCTTGGTGCAACATATTTTTACGTAATTAATTAGGATTAAGAATATCAAGCATATAATCATGTTCATAAGTTATTCCAAATTACCTGGATTTGTGAAACAGTTGTGTTAACAAACTCTTTAACGATACTCAGTACGTTTTCAGTTGATCCATATTCATGAAGTGTCTTCCTATATATATTCACAAGTCAAAATTTTAACTTTAGAATAGAGAAGCTTCAAACATTTGAAAAAAAAAAGATAAGCCATGTAAAATTAGCTCAAGTTTGATATTAAATTTAAGGTTTAAATATGTTCTTGCTCTCTGTATAATAACGGGTTTTGATAAAGGTTCCACTAAATTTTTTACTTTACTTTTTTTTTCTCTAAAATTAAAATCACTACTTTTTATCCTAGTATTTATATATGACATAAGTTACTTGTCTATATGTTGAACAACATGTCAAATGAAATGACCTTTTAAAATTATGTATGTGTTGGGCTATAATGTCAAAATATGATACCTTAAAAGACTCTATAACTTTTGTAAAATAAATATTATCTATCTATACTAAATAAATATTAAAGATTAAAAATATAATTTAAAATTTTGAAAGGATGAAAATTCAAGAATTTTTTTTATAGAAACTAAACAAACAAAGAAAATTATAGAATCAAAATAATTCTCTAGTTTTATTGTATTAAAAACATATTCAAATCTAAATTCAAACACTGCATGATGATGATGAAAGTTTCCTCTCCTTAGCATGGAAATCACTGGAAGTTCAATAAGATTTTTTCTGGCAAGAACTTAATATGTGAATTAAAGATGTATTTGGCTGACAATAAAAATTGCTATCAGAAATTCTAACTTAGTTGTAATTTATTTTTAATTTATAAACAAACAAAAAACTTCTACAAGCAACTACAATTCCATTTTAATTTACCACAGAATTTGGTCTTCAGCCTCAGTGAAGTCATGTTTAACATCTTCAAGATTTACCGTCTCTTCCTCACTGTCACTGCATATAACCATTTCACCTTTATTGATATCACAGTAAATTTGTTGCTTACCAATAACTGATTGATCTTCAGCCATTTTCTCATTTCTGTTTAACATGAAAGATTTAAAAAAAGTCAGAAAATAAATAATTGACATATATAGAAGTTTATATTTGAAGCATGAAGTTTTGACTTGAGTGAATTTTGCATTGTGCATTATTTTTTGAAAATTGAAGTGAAACGCACCTAGGCACATAAACCCAAGATGTATACGAGGGTAGTTTTTCCACGTATGGAATCTCAATGCTTTTTGCCATTGGAAAGTCCTCGTTGCTGATTTCATCGTTATCTGCAATACTCTTCGGGGGACTAATGTGCTTATAGAGTGGACTTCGAATTCTTGAAGATAGAATATTGGTATTCTCCTCACTACCCAAACACCCCCTCTCTGATATTACTGATTTAACCTCTGCAAACAAAGGCTCAATATTCTTCCAATGTCTTCTAACTTTTTCCTATCCAAACACAAGTGAGATTAACCACAGGCTAGCAAAAAATGTTTGCAAATGAAGAAAATAAATTGAAATAAGGAATTATATAAAATTGGCAACCAAAACACTAATTGATTAAAAGAAAAAGTTGCAGTAAGGTGTGGGGAAAAAATAAAAAATCTTTCAACTTCAGTCTATAATTATTTAAATCTATATTAATCTCAAATTCATATTTTTGTATTTTTAGTCTAATAATTTTAATAGATAAAAATTGAATTATCTTTTAAATTTTAAAAATAAAAAAAGTTAATATAAATCAGTTGAAGTTATAAAAAATTAAGTTGAGTCAGATCAAGTTTAGTTTGATTGAAATTATTAGTTCAAGTCAAAGTATATAAAATCAAATCCAAGTCAAACTAAATTTGATATGACCAATAGATCGAACTCATATTGAGTCTTTTTTTTATTATCAGTCATAAAAAATCAATAAATAGGGGTGGTTCAATCCTTATACAAAGTTTTTCTTTGTTTTCATCTTATCAAAAAGCACTTACCATACTGACAAAGTCACAAACCCAAAATACATAAAAGACACAAGAGACCAATCTTATACAAGCTAAGGTTGAGTCTCAACAAATCAAATTCAAAATGGAGACTTTAAATATAATTTTAAAAAATTATATAAACTCAATATAATCTAATTTAAATTAAAATGAATAAATTCAATTTTATCCAATTAAATTGTATTTAGAATTTAGATCTAATATATTTTATTGGATTTATATTGAATTTCAAAAATTCATTTCATCCATATCAACCCTTATAAGAAAGAATATAATCACAAAGTCTAAAATTCCATTTAAATATCTTAATTTAAACGTTTTCTCTTTCTCTCTAGGAATATCAAGAACTGACATAATAAACAAGATCTTACTTTAGCTGATTTCCCTTGCTTTGCATGGATTTCATTTGCTGATTGTTTTATCCTGGTCTTCAAGATTCTTCTTGTAGCATATTTTGTTGTCTCTCGAAGTTGTTTCTATCAATGTTATAAAACAATTAAAGCTTACACATACTGCTATTAAGATAAAAATAAAGAAAAAGCAAAAGCAAAAACTTCATATCTTTTACAAAAAAATAGTAAAATTTGTCCATTCAAGATCACGGTTGCTTGTGTAAAAAAGAGAAACAAAAATTGAAGTTTACTCCTTATGCATTAAAACCAAGGAATGAGTCCTTGATAAAATGAATTATCAATAGCCAAACACACGGATAAAAATAAAAAAAAAAAACCCGTCATTTATATTTTTACATAGAAAGAGAAACATATACTTGTTTAATTTCTTCCTTTATTATCCGATATCAGATACAAAATAAGATTATACTGTATAAATTAATTTTGATTCGTCATATAAATCCGATCCAATAAAGTGAAATAAAAAAAATAGAATAACATTTAGATGAAAGAAAAACAAGAAAGGGGAAAAACACAAAAGTGATGAATGAAAAACATACATCATGATTTGAAGGCGACTTAGTTGTTTTCTTCACCATAGATATTCGTTCGCAAAGATTGGTCGAGAGAAAAAGAGATAAATAATTTCGATTCGTCTCTTCACTTTTTCTCTCACATATAAAATATGATGTAGCCGCTTACTCCATATTTATATTTAAGGATGAAATTTTTCTCTCACATATAAAATATGATGTAGCCGCTTACTCCCTATTTATATTTAAGGACGAGATAAAGATATTTAAAAAAAAAATCAAAAATAAAAAAAGAATAAACAAAAAATAAAATATATAATTTTGTTTTCAAGAATACAAATAAATGAGATAAAAATTAAAATTGTGATACATTGACAACTCACTTTTTTTTCAACACACACCCGAAGAATCTTAATACTATTATTTTAATATTTTGTACATAATTTACTTACAATTATCTTTTATTATATATATATATATATATTTTAAATTGTTACCTCAAGAATTATTACAACTCCCTTATCTAAGTATAATTTTTCTACAAATTACGTGTATAATGGATTATGAGTAATATAATAATAGATTATTATATTGATATTTTATCATAGTTAAATAAATATTTAAAATAAAATTATTAAAATAATAAGTAAAGTAAAATTATTTAGTTTAAATTTTAATAATTTACTCTTATATATTATTATTTTAAAAGATAACTTTTTATTTATTAAATTTTATAATATTTTTTATTTTAATATATAATTTTTTATTTATTTTTATTTAAAAAAATATTATTTACATCAAATTATATTTAGAAATATTAATATAAAAAAATATTTTATTATATAGATCAAATCAACTACAATCTTCTATTATTATTATTTTTAATTTTCCATTCTCTTCCTCTTAATTCAAACAACTATAATTTCTATTAATTGTTTTTCTTTCTTTTCTCAGTTTCTCCTTCACCCTAAGAGCCATTGTAGATAGACTTTAATGGAAGAATTGATAAAGCTAATAAATTGAACTAAAGATATTATCATAACATTCTAAAATCTGAGTTAGCATTTTATCAATACTGCTTAATTTATGGTGCCGTTTCATATGGGATTTAATGTTCCTTTTCTTTTACTAATTGCTTGCGTGTTGGGACCACCAATCTCAACGGTAATATTTCTTACCAATTAAGATTAATTTGTAAATAATAGACATATAAATTTTATTTAGTTAGATAATTAAAAAAATATCTATATTAAACACATTATTAATTAACTTCGTTAAAAAATATTATTAATAAAAAGTAAATTTATAATATTTTTAAAAATTGAAAAATGTGTCTTTTTTAAACTTATTAAGTCCTTAATATTTTTCTCCAAATAATACGAATTTTAGTAAATAAAAATTAATAAATTTAATTTATTAAAATATGAAAGGTATTTATTATTTTATTATTAAATATTTAATATTTTAAAAAATCTAGCAGTTAAATGAATATTAAAAGAATATTTTATTCTTTTTAGCATCTGCAAGTGTAATTTTGATGTAATGTAAAGTAATATTTACATCATAACTGCAAACAAAAATCATGAAAAGTATGATTAGTGTGCTATTTATTAGAAAAATAAAAAAAAAATCTTATATATACCTATATATAAAAGGATTCTTCACTATAACTGATTTTTTTTTCATACTTTTTTCTGATTCTACCATTATTTAATATATCGTATTTATTGATACAATGAAGTATTTTGTCATTTCATTTAAATTACTTAAAAAATATATATATATATTTTAAATTAATATTAATGTACAACTTTTATATAACTCTTCACTCTTCTCTTCATTTCTTATTTTAAGGCAACAACATAAAGAAAGAGAAAGAGGATACAGATTTCCACACCAAATCTCATATAAAATAAAATAACTTTCATTTTTAATCATCCTTTATACTCTATTTTTTGTTTTTTAAATTTTGACTCATCCAAAATTATTATTTATATATGTATGTTACATTTCTATCATCATAAAAATTAAGTAAAATAGAAAAATGTGATACTAAAATGTGTTTTCACTCGTATATATAATATGTTTATGAAATAAAAGTGTAGATCTTTTATATTTTAAAAAATAAATATAGTTCACAACGACAATGTGGATTATAGTTAAGTTAAAAAACCCAAAACCTTTTAAAAAAACTAATAACACGAGATAACTCACAAGAATTTCTTTTATTATATTAATATTATTAAAGTGAAATAATAATAATATTTTTTTTAATATCAAGACACGATAATAATTAATTATTATAGTTTTTTTTAATAATTTTGATAATAATATTTTCTTATATTTCTTTGTTTAAGAAAATTTTATTTAACTTATTTAAAATTTATTAAAGTTATTTAAAATTATTTATGAAACACAACAAAATATATGAAATATTAAAATAATATTATTATTGTAACATTTACATGTAATTTTTTTAAAAAATTACTTATGCAAACTGGTCCACAAACATGTGAGCCAGTTATTATGTAAAACAATCCAATAAAATTAACTCACAATTTTTATGAAAAAAACAACTAAAATAGAACGCGTCAATTCACTTATTCATCCCTAATATTTTATGAATAAATCACCACCAGGTAAACATTTTTTGTTTTCATCTGTAAATTTATTTATTTTGCAATAAATATATTAAAAACAATTTTTTAGTTGGTTGACAGTTTGAAGAATTTTGCACCAATGGGCGACAATATATTTATTAAATTTATTTATTGAAATATGTATAAAGATTAATTTAATATTTATAATAATTCTTTATTATATATTGACATATATTAGTTTTTAAAAGAGAAAAAATATAAATGATTGAAAATAATTTATAATAATGATAATAATTAGAAATTAATAAACTAAAAGTTAAAATTTTTTAAGCGTAAATAAATAAATATGACTTATTCCAGTAAATTTGTAACTTGTCTATTTCTAAAAGATAATAATTTCTAATAATATTATATTAAAAAATAATTTGGAGTTAATAATTTGATATTTAATAATTTTTTGATAGTGTCACTCCATTAAATCTTTCTAAGAAAAGTTGAAATCATCACTTTTGAATTATCTAAAAAAAACTTGGAATTACATTGAACTTTTCTAAAAAATAAATAATTTAAATTTAAAAAAAATAGAATAACATTATTTTTTTATAAATCTGAAATATAATTAATTTTTAACTCTTAATATAACAACTAAAAGAATATCACTATAATAAGATATTTTATGTATTATATGTATCAAATTTATGATATAATACGTTTCATACACATAATATTTAATGTCACTGTTGCTGAGAAAAAAAATAATAAAATAAAATTTAATGTCACTGTTAAATTAAATTTTATATTGATTGTATTAAATTATATAATTAATAATATTATATGAAGTAATAAAAACTTATTTGATTGCATTAAATGATATAATTAATAATATTATATGAAGTAATAAAAGCTTCTTTGATTGTATTAAATGATATAATTAATAATTTTATATGAAGTAATAAAAGCTTCTTTACACACACACACATATATAAATTATAAATATAAACTCACTTATTTCTTAGTAAAAATATTTTAACAAAATTTCATTTTTAAATATCTTAGTATACATATGTAACCAGTGCTCTTCTACACTACTTCAAAAACAAACACGAAAGCTACAAAAATGCGTAAAACATCAAATCTAATCTCTAAAAATTAAAAGAATAAATTATAGATCTTCTTCTAATATTAATATTACACTCTCAAGCTCATCAACCTTTTTAGTGTATTTTACAATAACAAAATATTGTTAGTGTTTCCATATGTCCTTTATTTTAATATTTAATACATTGAGACAAAAAAAGATTTACATTTTTTTTGGATAGATTAAAATAAAATAATATTTATAATTTTTTTTTTTTACTTTAAGTGATGTCATACTTTATGAGGTCCCAAAATAAAATTTATATAGAAATTTACCTACTTATTTATAAACATTTAATATATTTATATATCTATTTGATTTAATAAATAAAATAGTTAATAATATTAATAAAATAATATATTAAGTACATGTAATAATATATTGAACTTAGTCTTCTCTCTAAAGTTTATACATGATTTTTCTAAGGTTAAAAGAGACTAAATTTACTTTTCTTTTCTTTTTGCAATTATTCGGTGGAAATCCATCTAGTCTCTTTTAAAAAAAGTGATATTTTCACATTCAAACTACAAAGTGCATTTAAGGACAATATAGTTATTAGAAAAAATAAAATTTTGTATTGATAAAAAACAGAGCAAGATAATAGATGTCCACTTTTAAAAAGAAACATGGATAATTTATAATTTCTGAATTTAGTTTAATTCACTAGACTAAAATTTAATTTTCACTGAAATTGGTTTATTGTATTTTTATTAAATAAATATTGTTAATAGTTTAATTGAGTTCTCTTTTAAATTCAGTCCCTAAAAACATTGAAATGGAGAGCATGTTTTTGAAATTTATTTAATGATTTTGTTTTCAATAATAATTGAGAAGAAGATGACTAATGACTAAATTACACTTATATTTTACCTCTCAAATCATTATCTCAATAGAAGTCTTTTTCAAAATAAGATTTAATTAGGCTAAATCATGGTTTACAAAATGTAACCTAAATGAGTTAAATTCGGTTAAGATTGCAAATAAAAAACAGATTAAATCGATAATTAGATAAACTAATTTAATTGAGGAAAACTTCATCGTAAAATTTGGTTAATAACATAAAACAAATATTCTAACAAAGTTATTAAGAAAAGTTTGTGAATTTTAAACCTAATATAAAAGTGTATAAAAAGTTAAACTTAATTCAACCTTATATAAAAAAAGTATATACAAGAAACTTTTAAAATATGTGTAATTGATTTGGAATTTCCAACAAAAATAAATAAGAAACTTGACATTCTGATTCCCAAATGAATGAGTATATCTCAATCATTTTGTCAAAGAAATCTCCAAGCTGAGATTGAATGAAGTGGGGTCCCTTTCCATCCAACTAAAAGACACTTGCCATTTTTGTCTACAGTGCAGAATTTCCCAAAGGCAAACTCTTTGTTAACCAAGTGAGCTTGGTAAAGAGATGACTCACTGAACCCTATTTCCACCATTCGGTACCTTGCAAAGAACCTTCTCCAAACATCTATCTTCACATTTCTAACTTTTCTTTCTCTCCCTTCCATTGCAACAATGTCCCGTATCCCCTCAGATAATACTGCTTCTATTTTCATTCTGCACTCATTCTCATGATTCATGCAGCTTCCAAGGCAATCAAAAAATGCTGAGTAGAAGAACAACGCTTCAATGAAGCGGTTCACAAAGAAGGGTGAGTTATGGTTTGCTTCAACTTCAAGGACTATCATTATAACCGGTTTGATATTCCATATAACCCTCATCAAGTTTTCCATACAATCTGGCCTTGATACCATGCCCCTCAGAAAATATGGAGAGTAGACAGCCACAACTTCATCCTCTCCAATTTCAAAATCATCTTTCCTTATCTCTGCAAAGTCTGTCACAAAAACAGCATTATATGAAAAGGGTAAGTTCAAGGATTCAGCAAACCTAGCTAACCTTTTTCCAGTCTCTTCTATCATGGCTTTGTATGAACTCAGTGCAAGTGCAGTTATCTTGAAAAGTTGCACTTTGTAATCCTGGCGTTCAGTCAGTGCTTGCATCAAAACTGTATCGTGCACCCCACTTACACTTTCAAGATCAATAAGATGAATTTTGGTCTCAGATGCAACATGTTCCACTATAGCTTGTATTCCAGTGAATTGCATGACTTGATTGAAAGGAATATTTTTATGGCATGTTAGGGCAACTTTGGTGTCAAGCTTTTGAATTAACTCCACTTCTTCATTTTTCTCTGATCCCTTAGCTGTCATCCTTCCCAGTCCTCTGTCGATTCTCTCTCGAAGTGCTTGAGCGAAGTGAAAGATGACTCTCTGAACAGGGCTTGCATTGGCTGATGAATTCAGTTGACAGTGGAGAAGTAACTTGCTTGCACGTTCAAATTGTTGGCAACCTACCCTCTCAGCTGCACCAAGGAGAAACTGAACAAGTTCTACCTCTCTATTTTCTTCCTCAGACAAACCACCAAAATCCAAACCGTATGGATGCATAGGGATGCAAAAACTATCATTCCAATGTGCAGAATATTGAACATATCTGAGAGAATGCATGCCAAAGCCCAAGATCATAAGAGAGATAAATCATAAAACACAAATCTTATTAGTAAAGAGAATATATTGATTTTATTTAACAAAAGTACTTTTTAAAATAATTTAGTTACAAAATGTTTTTAGAAATTTTATTAACCTATCTTTTTTCCAACAATCAAGAACTAGATATATTAATAAGAATGACATAAGGAATGTCAAAACCCTCAACACCAACTCACATACAAAATTTATGGTTATGTTATGTTAACAGCAATTTAACCATAGCTAGTTGTTTTCTGTAATGTATCAACTAATCATAACTAACAATCCAATTAAAATCTGTTAATGAATTCAAATAATATATGTAACAATAATACCTTGCTCCAGCCACTCTCATTATTTCTTCAGTTGATATCTGGTGAGGATCCAAAGAAGGTTTCGTTATATTTTGCTCGCTTAGTCTCTTAAATCTGCTTCCGTAGTTTCTCAGCAACTCTAAGGATGCTAATAATGGTGGCACCTGCTTATTGTGTTCAGCTGATTCTACGTCATGTTTCGCTGGCTCTGTAGTTTCATTGAATTCTTGCATATCATGGCCACAGTTAAACTCTTCTAACAACTCATCAACTTCGGGTTCTTGTAGCTGTTTCTGATCTTCATCCTTCAACAATTTGGTTCCATTTTCATCCTCAATAGGTCCCAGCAATTTCATTCCAGAGAAACTCTCTTGCCCTTTGAACACATCCTCTTGTGCAGAGCCATAACCCACAAGGATTTCTTTTAAATCTAGAGCTGTAGATGAAAATTGGTCAATTTCCATGTTGGATTATACAGCGTAATTAATCAAGAAAGTGTGTTCGTCTAGATAAACATAGGGGAGAGGGTATGAATTACCATGATTCAAGGTGGAAAAGAAATATTTGAACTGATTGAAGAAACTTGTCATCACGAAACTTATGAAAGTGATAGGAACATGTAACTCCGATGGTGATGTCCTCGATGTTCTCATTGCAGTCGTCAGCCAGCAATTAAAAAAAAACATCAACCGAAAACTTTGCCATATAACAATGAAAAATTGTATTTAATTATCAAAAGTTTTCTTTGTGGAAGCAATGGTATGGGTCCGAAGAAGCCACGAAACACATGGAGTAATATTATATCTGAAGTTTTCATAAGAAGTTCAGCCAGATTGATTAGACGGTCCAAGAAAATGAAGAAGGGATTGAATAAAAAATGTTGGATTTAGGATTTTTCCAAGAAAACAAGGGAATCCAACAATAGTGCAACTCCAAACTCACTTCATCTCTGCATTTTTTTTAGTTTATGAGCAAATAAGTATGAGGAATATGCTATGAAAATTAATGATTGATTTTGTTTTTGGTGAAATGAAATATATGCTTGAGTTTTTTTTTATCAATAATTTATTTAGATTATAAACATCTCCTATAAAATATTTAAAAAACGTTATAAAAAATATGTAAGTAAAATGTGCTATCATGCAACAAATATGTTTAAATTACATTTTATTTAAAATTTTATGAGAATTGCTAAATTCATACTATCAGCATCGCATTAAAATTGGAATTAAGATAATAAAAATTGTATAATTAAAATAATAATTAATTTTGTATTTTATTCCCTCTAAAACGTTTCCAAATATACTTAACAATGTCCATTTAAAGTTGTGATGATTCTTAGCATGAAATTTAGTAATCTATTCTTATTGATAACTTTTTATTGAATTTAATCAATGATCGAGATTGAATTGATTTACATTTACATGGGATCTGGGCTGAAAATAAATAAGAGGAAGTTGAGATGAATTAAGCAATTGGATAAGAATGAACTTTGAATGAAGGAAGTTTGTGAAGAATAATTAGCAGACTTAATTAAATTTTAACTAACTCATAAAATTTTAAAAAAATTAGTTTAATTTATTTTTTAAAATATTTTATTATTTTTATTTTATTCCTTTGTTAAGAGAATGATAATTGGAAGAGATCATAGATAAAAAAAACAAATTAATCAGTAGATTAAAATGACAAGACAAAAGTAATTATCACTTAATCTATTAATAATCACTACAAGAAAATCATGAAGTAAAAACCAATTTTAGAGAAAAAAATAATTAGTTAGTATAGTGACTAAATTAAAGACAATTTTAGAAACTAAAATAACTTTTGCTTTCTAAATTAATTAATTTTTATTATTGTTAAATGATTTCTAAATTGGTATCTAATTAGCTACCAAGATTTTTGCTACCAAATTTAAAATATAAATAATTGGTAATTAAAACACTGGTAGCTAAAACATTGGTAACTAGATACTAATCTAGAAACTATTTAACAATAATATAAACTAATTTTAGAAACCAAAATTTTGTTTAGTCTTTAATTTAGTTATTATAGCAACTAATTATTTTTTGTCTCTAAAATTTGATTTTCTTGTAGTGAAAATTATATTGGAAAGAAAAAAAAAAGTATATTTGTAATATCTTTAAGGATTCAAATATGTTTTTATGAATCTTATCGATTTCTAATGCTAATTTTTGAATGTTAATAGGGACTTTAGTAAAAAAAAATTAGGATATTAAAATATAAAAGGTTATTATTTTATTATTAAATATTTAATTCTAAAAATATTTTCCAAAATTGAAATGAATATTAAAAGAAGTGAGGTATAATTAAGGGTTATTATTATTTTCATAAACTAAAACATTATACGTATTCTTACCATATGTAAATATTAATTTAGTTTAATCATACAAATATTTGAAACCATGCAATAATTTGTTGCAGAGTCGAGCATAGGATACGAAATGACTCAAATAAACCAATCATGATGAGAAAGGTTTTAGAAAAAAATAAACACTCCCATAAATTTCAGCCAACACAACCAAAATGTGATGGGCTCATGTTTGGGCCTTTGTTACGTTTCAAAGACAGCTTCTTCCTGCACCTCCATGACTTCTTCCAGCACCCCATAATAAAAACACATTTACTATTGTACCCTTCAGTAAAAAAATATTAAAAAAGATAAAATATAACTTTAACCTAATTTAATTTAACCTACTTTCACTTCCTCTCCCTTTCTCCTTCACTCCCAGCGCCGCACACCTCCATCCATCTCCCACCTCCTTCCTTCTCTCAATTTCTCATCCTCTCAGAGCTTCAATTCCTTCCAAAGCTCTCATTTTCCACTGTCATCTTCATTTACAGCATTTATAGGTTAGTAATTTCATTAGTTTTAGTTTTGAAGTGAAATGTAGCGGAAGAAACAGTATAATCCA